>Ga0070698_100003397_pt1 | contig 17512 bp, 10 predicted proteins | sample KBSK1502metaG_FD_65477 | JGI IMG/M metagenome (GOLD analysis project Ga0070698, IMG submission 65477) | Corn, switchgrass and miscanthus rhizosphere microbial communities from Kellogg Biological Station, Michigan, USA - KBS K1-50-2 metaG | ecosystem: Host-associated > Plants > Roots >...
GAGCGATCGCACACGGATCGGGTGCCTTCAGTGAAACGATCGGCACACGGAACAACCCTCATCTCGTTCACGAGTCGATCAGTGATGGGCGAGCACGTCATTTTTTCCGCAGGCTGTTAATGGTCGGACTCGTCGCGCCTGCGGCGGAGCTTGCTTCGGCCCCGGAAAGGCCCTTTGCCCTGCCGGCGGCTCGAGGACGACCGCGCGCCGGATTCGACCGAATCGACCCCCTTCCGCCGCGACCCGCCACTCTGACCTCCTGAACCTGGCCGGGCCGCGCGACTGCGCGGTGTGCGGCCGTCGGATTCACCATGACGAGAAGCGGAGGGAACATGCTCAGGCCTCATCGTGTCGGTCTGGCCGCGGCGGCCATCGTCGCTGCGGCTATGTTGTCGAGCACGCCCGCGCAAGCTTCGGTCTTCGGGGACGTGCGCGGGCTGGTGCTGGACCCCCAACTGAAGCCGATTCCGGGGGCGCGGGCCGCGATTCACGCGAAGGCCTCGAGCCTCTCGCAGAACGCGCCGACCGACGCCAACGGGCTATTTGTCTTCCGCGCTCTTCCGCTCGGCGAATACGAGCTCTCCGTGGAAGTACCGGGATTTTCGAAGCTCACGCGGCGGGTGACGGTCGTCTCCGACAGCGCGCCGCTCTTGCGGCTCGTCCTCCCACTCGCTCCCGTCTTGGAGAGCACGGTGGTGGTGGCCACCGGCACGATCGTTGGCTCGGACTCGCCCACCCCCGAGACCCTGGTGGATCGGCAGCAGATCGAGGAGACGCCGGGAGCCGACCGCTCCGACAGCCTGGCCATGATCGTCAACGTCACGCCCGGCGCCTACATGACCCACGACCTGCTGCACCTCCGGGGAGGTCATCAGGTGAGCTGGCTCGTGGACGGCGTGCCTGTGCCCAACACGAACATCGCCAGCAACGTGGGTCCGCAGTTCGACCCCAAGGACATCGACTTTCTGGAAGTGCAACGGGGCGCTTATTCCGCGGAGTTCGGCGATCGGACCTACGGCGTTTTCAACGTGGTCCCCCGAACGGGCTTCCAGTACGACCGGGAGGGCGAGGTCGTGGCGAGCTACGGCCGCTTCAACCAGACGAACGACCAGGTTCGCCTGGGCGGTCATTCAGAGCGCGAGGCCTACTACCTGAGCTTCAACGGGCACCGAAGCGGCTTTGGCCTGGCGACGCCTACCGCGAACATCCTCCACGACCAATCGCGCGGGCTGGGCGCGTTCACCTCGCTCGTCTACAAGCCGAGCGCCGACGATCAGCTCCGTCTGGCCGCGGCGGTCCGCGGCGATCGTTACGACGTCCCCAACGACCCGGACGGCGAGGGGGCGGGGATCGCCGACGTGCAGCAAGAGCGAGACGCGTTTGTCAACCTGACCTGGGCCCGCATATCCGGCAACAGCCTCCTCACTGTCTCGCCTTTCTATCACTTCAACCGCGCGGACTACCTGGGTGAGGGCGGCACCGACCGGGTGATCCCGACGGACAAGCACGCATCGCACTATGCGGGGGGACAGGTCGTCTTCAGTCGCCTCACCGCCCAGCATCGCTGGAAGGCCGGGTTCTACGGCTTCTACCAGCACGACCATTCGTTGCTGGGGCTCCGGTCGGCGGGCGACCCCGCCCAGAATCTGGTCCAGAGCCAATCGCTCTCCGGGGACCTCGAGGCTCTCTTCCTCGAGGACCAGTTCAGGCCTGCCGACTGGCTGACGCTCAGCGGAGGCGTGCGCTACACGCACTTCGGTGGGTCGGTCCGCGAGTCGAACTGGAGCCCGCGCGCGGGCCTCACCCTCCGCATCCCTGGCACGCGCTGGATGGCGCGTGGGTTCTGGGGACGTTACTACCAGGCTCCGCCGCTACAAACGGTCTCGGGACCGATCCTTGACCTGGCGCTGCAGACCGGCTTCGGGTTCCTGCCGCTCAATGGCGAGCGGGACTCCGAATACCAGCTCGGCTTGGTCGTCCCGGTTCGGGACTGGACGATCGACCTCAACTACTTCCGCAACGTCGTACGAAACTTCTTCGACCACAACGCCCTCGACGATTCGAACATCTTCTTCCCGCTGACGATCGACCGCGCTCGGATCCGGGGGTTCGAGGTGATGCTGAGGTCGCCACGCATCGGCGGCCGTGCCCTCGTCAACGCCGCCTACTCATACCAACGCGCCGAAGCGGCGGGCGCCGTGACCGGGGGCCTGACGGATTTCGCACCGCCCGACGAAGGATACTTCCTGCTGGACCACGACCAGCGCCACACGCTGAACGTCGGATTTAACGTTTCACTCCCCGCAAGGGCCTACGTGGCCGGGGCCGTCCATTACGGCTCGGGATTCCTGGACGGCGACGCGGCTCCGCGGCATCTTCCGGGCCATACGGTCTTCGACGTGTCGGTGGGGAAGCACATCGGGAAGTCCTGGGCCGTCGCCGTTCATGCAGTCAATGCGACCGACGAGCGATTCCTCCTCGACAACAGCAACACGTTCGGCGGAACGCATTACGTGGATCCCAGACAGGTTTATGCGCGGCTGACCTACCGGTTTCATTACTGACGCGCCCGGCGGCGGGCAGCGTTTGATCCGCCGGAGGGCCAGCGCTACGATCCTTCGGGAGAGGCGGATGGCGTTGCGCGTCGCGCGGGCATCCCGGGTGGTAACGCTCGTGGCGGCGCTCCCCGTCGCCGCCGGGTGCGGCTCGGTCTCGGTCCAGGACGTCCCGAAGCCCGGGCTCCTCGACCCCTCGCAGCCGCGCACGGAACCGACCGTCATCATCACCGCCGCCGGCGTCGATCCGGTGGACAGCCACCTCAACCACCCGGTCACGGTCACGTTCGTCAATCGGGACACGGTGCCGCACCGTCTGGAATCGGCGCCCGAAGTCGGCAACGGCGACTGTCCGGAGATGGCCCAGGTGGGCACGATCGACCCCGCGGGCACCGGGACTGTCACCATCTCCAAGGCGAACTACATCCGCTCCTTCCACGACGCGCTCCAGCCGACGAACCTGAAGTTCAAGGGCATCATCGTCGTCCATTGAAAGGCCGCATGCGCACGCTCGAGCTCAAGCGTCTGGTTCTCGCATTCGCCGCCGGGGCGGCGGTCGCGCACGGCGCGCCCGGCTTTGCCTGCGACTCCTCGAGCTGCGCGCTGCTGACCCGCGGAGAGGGCGGCACGCTGGCGAAGGGCACGTTCCGCCTCGACCTCTCGTTCCGCTACACCGACGAGGACGTGAAGCTCCAAGGGAGCCAGGCGGTCGCGGACGTTTACGTCCCGAAGGTCGCCTTCACCTACGGATCCATCTGGCCCGCCTTCCACCGCGAGATCGAGGCGCACGAGAGCTTCGTCCAGCTGGATGCGGGCTACGGCCTCACCTCCCGGCTCAGCCTCCAGGCGTCGATGCCGCTCAACGCCCGCCGCGAGCACACTATGGCGACTTCGACGGCAGCATCCTCGATCCATCTCTCCAGCCAGGGAGTGGCGCCGTGGGCTTCGTGGGGACGCTGCAGCAGACCGGACGGATCGGGCCGCTGGGACTCGGCTGGTCGGTGGCGGCGTCCTACCAGGCCAACACGAGGAGCGACCTGGACTACCGGTTCGGCAACGCAGCCATCCTGACCCTCAACCTCAGCCGGCCGGTCGCCGGACGGCTCAGTGCCTCGTTGCAAGGCAAGCTCTTCCACCAGACGCGGAGCGTCTACTTGGCGCACGACGTCCCCTCGACCGGGATGACGTTCTTCTACCTCACGCCCGCGCTCCACGTTGACGTCCCGGGCGGCGTCCCGGCATACGGCTACCTACAGCTACCGGCCTACCGCTACGTGAACGACATGCAGCTCGCTCCGCGGGCCGCCTTCCTGACGGGCCTTTCGAAGACCTTTTGAGCCGCTAACCGACAACTCGCCGGGTGCGACACGGTCGAGGACTCCGAGGACACGAGGAGATGACATCGTGCCCTTCGAAAACACGTCAGGAATTCGATCTGAGCGGGGGCGTCCAGCGCACCGCAGGGCGCCGTCGATGCCTGCTGCCTCCCACCACCCTTGCGCCCAGAAGTTGCTTGCTATCTTCTCCTCGGATGTGCTATCCGCTTCGTACTCGCTTTTCGTCCCCAGCGGCGTCACCCCTCCGGCGCCCGGCCGGGAGAAGGAGGACGGCGATGTCCACCCTTCCACAGCGGCTTTCTTTGGCGCTCTCCTTAGCGGTCGCGGTCGCGCTCGCGAACCGTCCCTCCGGGGCCGAGGACCTCACGCTAGACCAGCGGGGCGACTGGTACGCCCAGTTCATCTTCAGCAAGGCCAAGTTCGGGAACAGCTTCGTCATCGAGAGCCCCGTCTGCGCCTACACGCCCCCGGGCGTGTTCGGCTGCCCCGGATCGGGCGGGGCACAGTGCACGGCGGGCCTGACGACCCCGACCGCGCTCTTCAACACCGCTGACCCGAACGACTGCCCCGACATCTGCCCGGGCGGCCAGGCCGGCAGCGGCTCCACCGAGGTCACGTGCACGCCCGGTGGCGGCGTCGGCAACCAGCTCTTCCAGCTCTTCCTCGGCACCTTCGACGCGGGCACCGTCTTCCAGACGCGCAAGGACGTCGACAAGGACAAAGACGGCGTGACCGACCAGTCGTGGCACAGCGACCCCACGAAGGACAACGACGGCATCGATCACGTGCGGACAACGCACCTCGCCCCCGGCGTGTTCCGGCTGGAGTGGGAGGACCTTCCGGCTGCCATCAGCGATCTGGACTACAACGATGGCGTCTACATGCTCATCCGGTACCCGGAGGGGACCAGCGTGGGCGGCGCCAATGCCGGGTACCGGATTGGCAACGTCGTCGCCGGCACGCCGCTCCACTTCGTTCCGCGCGTGGAGGTCGATCCGGTCGGCGCCAACCCCCGCATGCTGACCCTGACCGTTGTCGTCTTCAACGAGGATACCCAGCCGATACCCCTCGCCACCTGCGCGATGCTCAACTTGGCGCTGCTCGGCTCTCCCGCGGCCAATCCCTGTCCGGGCATGGGCGGCATCAAGCAGTTCGGCACGTTGTTCTGCTACCCGTCGTCCGGGCCGGCCATACCGCAGGCCTGCGGCCAGACCTGCGACGATCCCAACGTCCGCTTCTCCCTTACCGACGCCCGTTTCGTGGCGTCTCCCCAGAACGACGATGTGCTCGTGGTCCCGGGCGCCTCCGGGGGAACGCTGGGCTCGCAGGTATGGCGATTCTCGGCGCCGCTCAACTCCTTCGTGCCTTCCCTCGACGGCTTCACACCCGATCAGATCGTGAGCAAGATCCTGAGCAGCGCCGAACAGCTCTACGTGGACTTCCTCGTCGATCCGAACGCGAAGATCGCCGCCAGCGGTCTCCAGCAACCGTTCCGATGCCCGAGCGGCTTCAACGCCGAGACCTCTTTGTCGAACGGCACCACCATCCAGGGGTTCAAGTTCGCGTGGACCGCCCCGGTGCAGAACATCGCCTCGCCCGTGACCTTCCACACCGCCCTCCACAACGCGTTGACGATGAGCAGTTCGGTGCCCATCGCGGCCCGCACCGAGATCGTGTGGCGGGAGAAGGACCCGGGCGATCCCGCCGGCGCCAGCCTCGTTGCTGACCCGCCGCCGCGCGAGGACTTCACCCTGGACAAGAACACGATGGGGGAAGGGACGGTCACGATCAACTTCGGCTCGACGCCGCCCGAGGGGTTCTTCGGCATCGCGACTCAATACGTGAGCCGAGCCGACAACGGCGAGATCCTGGTGACCCAGACCATGAAGGCTGTGAGCGACCACCAGGCGCCGATCGTGGAGTCGGCGAACGTCCGGCGCGATGCCGCTAACCACTTGCACGTCGATCTTTCGGCCTCGGACGAGCCGGCCTCCATCCAATCGGTGCAGCTCAACCCGTCGGTCGACGGCACGGGCGGCCTGCCCTCCTTCATGCGCTGGCAGTCGGGCACGTTCCAGAGCACGACGGCCTTCAGCGGCGGGCTCGGTCCCTTCGCCCCCGGCGCGACGATCGGCCTCGACACTTCGGCGGGCGACGAGGTCGGGAATGTCCGGACGCTGCCGCTTCCCGTCGCCCACGCCGGCCTCGACCGCGACGTGGAGTGCACGTCGCCGACCGGCGCTCCCGTGACCCTCGACGGAAGCCGGACGACCGGCCTTGCTCCACTCCAGTTCGGATGGACCGGCCCGTTCGGGACGGCCTCAGGCCAGAGCCCGACCGTGCACCTGCCGATGGGGTTCAGCTGCGTCGATCTCGACGTGTCCGACCCGCAGTCCTTCACCGCAGCCGACGCGGCGCTGCTGCACGTCGTCGACACGACGCCGCCGGTCATCGATTCGGCGACGGTGACGCCTGCGTGTCTCTGGCCGCCCAACCACAAGTATGTGCGCTACCGGCTCGGCCAGGAAGTACAGGTGACCGCGCACGACACCTGCGATCCCGCGCCCACGGTGCGGATCGTCGGCGTTCAGAGCAACCAGCCCGACAACGGCCGGGGTGACGGCAATACGACCTCCGACGTTGTTTTCGGCGCCGACGGCTTCTGCCTGCGCTCGGAGCGCAGCGGAGACCTGGGCGCTCGCTCGTACACGGTCACGGTCGCTGCAATCGATCATGCGGGGAACGAGAGTACACGGCAGGTGGTCGTAACCGTGCCGCACGATCAACAAGGCGCCGGCTGTCCCTCGGTCGGCCACGGCTCCTTCTTCGGCGACGACGATCCAGGCTGCGTATTCGCCAATCCGCCGATCATTCCGCCGCCGCCGGAGACGCCACCCGTGTGCGACACGCCTTGAGCGTCTTGGGTGATGAAGCGGCTCATCCAGTACGCGTAGGCGCATTCGGTCCGATGGCTGGAGTGCAGCGTCTGGAGCGCTGGCACATGCGGTCGAGCCGTTGCTCAGCGGTCGCCCGCAGAGGAAGGGGAGCGGCAATCGACCGCTGGCTCGCGAGGGGCGCGAGAGTCTCGGACCATGTCAGAAACCGGGAAGGCGTGAGGGAGCTCAAAGGGTGTCAGGCGAGGCCAAGCGACCCGCGGTGCCCTCCTAGGCTGAGTACAGGCTGGCCCGATGGTCGCGGGAGGTCCGTGCGCCCGCAGCGCGGCTTCGCTCACGGTGCCGCGGACCCAATCTGGGCGAGCTCATCGTCAGCCGGGAGCAGGTACTGACTACTGAGTGTTCGCGGGACGTGGCAGACCGCGACGGAGGTACCCCGACGCTCGCGTATGGCCAGGGCCGCGCCGCCGGCGACGGCCAGAGGGACACCGGCGTCACGTCCCTGGCAGGCGCCCCGCTTGCCAGAGATAGCCGGCTTTCGGCCTACCTCGCGCCCCGCGTGCTCCCCTCTCTGTGAGGAGCCCGCCGGGCGGGGCCGTGGTGAGCCTTCTCATTCCTGAGAACCGGCTCTTACGCTCCCTGCATGTTCCCTCGTCCTGATCCGTGCGTGGAGTGAAGCCGTAGACCCTGCCGAGGACGACGTCTCGTAATACAGAGACTCGGCTCGTGAAACGTCTTGAACCAGTCCTTGGGGAGTCGCTCGGCCCTGCTGGCCTCGCTCCCACGCGACACAGATCCCCCCTCGAAGAGGGGATCTTCGGACCCGCCATGGCCGGCCACGGGCGCACGCTGAAAGGGTCATGCTGCGCGCGTCTCCACCGCTCACGGTCGGCCAGGCCAGCCACTACTACCGGAGCGAATTCTCGCTCGGGGACTATTACGCCGAGCGCGAGAGCGAGGCCATCGTGGCCTCGCGCTGGCACGGCCGAGGGGCTGAGCAGGTCGGGCTTTCGGGGCGCGTGAAGGGGGACCATTTCGCGCAGCTGCTCGAAGGTCGGAACCCATCGGGCCGCGAGGTCCTCGTGGCGCATCGCGAGGGGCTGGCCGAGCGGCGCGCGGGCTGGGACGTGACCGTCTCGCCGCACAAGAGCGTGAGCCTGACCGCGCTCGTTGGGGGCGACAGCCGGCTCCTCGAGGCCCACGACCGCGCCGTGTCGAAGGCTCTCTCCGAGCTGGAGCGTCACGCGCAGGCGTGGGTCCACGGCGGGCGCGAGGTCGTCACCACGGGGAACGTGATCGCCGCCAGCTTCCGGCACGAGACGAGTCGCGCCCTGGATCCGCAGCTGCACTCCCACTGCGTAGTCCTCAACATCACGCAGCGCGCGGACGGCGAGTGGCGGGCGATCGACGCGCGCGGAATCTTTCGGGCGCAGCGGCTCGCCAACGAGATCTACCAGGCCGAGCTTCGGAAGGAGCTTCTGGGGCTCGGCTACGAGGTCCAGAGCTACAACGACGGCCGCTCCGGGCGGCAGCGTGTCACGGGGATCGCCGGCTTCAAGGACGAGCACCTCAAGCACTTCTCCAAGCGCTCGCGGGAGATCGAGCGCGAACTGAAGGCGCGCGGGCTGAGGAGCGGCCGCCACGCCGAGCGGCTGGCGCTTTCGACGCGGAAGGCAAAGGCGAAGGGGATTGACCGCGAGGCGCTCCTGTGGAACTGGCGCACGGCTGCTCGCGAGGCGGGACTCCAGTTTCCGAAGTGGGAGAAGGAGCGCTTGGTCTCACCGGGGCGGCTCGACCCGGCCCGAGAGCTGGAGCTTTCGGCGCGCGTGGCGGTGAACGGCGCCAGGGATCACCTCGGCGAGCGGCGGGCCGTGTTTAGCCTTTCCGAGCTGGAGAGAGAGGCGCTCTCGCGAGGCCGGGATCGCGGCGTCACGATCGACGACGTGAGGAAAGACATCGCTTCTCGCGACGACCTGGTGGTGGTCGACCGCGGTGATGCGGTGATGGCGCGCGTCACGACCTCCAAGGCGATCGAGGAGGAGCGCGCGCTTCTGACGGCGGTGGAACGTGGCCGTGGCCTTGGACCGACTCTCCCCGCACCCGTCGAAGCACGCGGCCTCGGCGAGGACCAGCTCCGCGTCGCGTGCCACATCCTCGGCTCTCCGGATCGCCTCGTGGCGGTCGAGGGCAAGGCGGGAACAGGCAAGACGAGAGCGCTCGCCGACGTGCGGGAGCGGGCCGCCGAAGCAGGGTGGAGCGTGCGCGGCTTCGCGCCCACGACAACGGCCGCGGTCGTGCTGAGGGAGGGGGGGATCGAGAGCACGACGGTGGCCGCGGTGCTCAACGAGAGCCTTTCCCTTAAGAGAGAGCCGCAGCTCTGGATCGTGGACGAGGCGGGCCTCCTGTCGAGCCGCCAGGCGAGGGAGCTGCTCGACCGGGCCGAGAGAGTGGGGGCCAAGGTCGTGCTCGTGGGCGACCGCCAACAGCACCGCGCGGTAGAGGCGGGCTCTCCCTTCGCGCTCCTAATCGACCGTGCGGGGATCGCGACCGAGCGCCTGGACGCGATCCGCCGGCAGAAGGACGAGGCTCTCCGCGAGGTCGTGCGCATCGCTTCCGAGACGGGCGGCGCGCACCGCGCCGTGCAGCTCCTCGAACGCGCCGGCCGAGTCGTCGAGATCCCGGACGCCCGCTTGAGGCACGAGGCCATCACGCGGGATTTCATCGCTGACGGCGGCCGTGGCATGGTCATCGCGCCGAGCAACGCCGAGCGCCAGGACCTGAACCGCCGCATCCGGGAGGCGCTCATCGAGGTCGGCCGAGTGGAGAGGAGGAGCATCAAGGCGCCCGTGGTCGTGAAGCAGGACCTGACCCGCGAACAGAAGGGCCGGGCGTCGAGCTACGGCGCGGGCGACGTGCTGCGCTTCTTGCGCCCTGGCCGGGGAATCGAGGCCGGCGAGCGTGCGCGTGTCATCAGCATCGACGAGAGGAAGAACCTCCTGCGGCTCGAGCTTGAGAGCAGCCGCCTCGCCCGCGTCATCAACCCGAAGCACCGTCGCGCGTTTGAGGTGGAGCGCGTTGAGCAGCGTCGCTTCGCCGTGGGCGACCGCATCCAATTCCGCGAGCGGGACCGCTCTCTCGACGTCGCCAACGGCACCCTTGGGACTATCAAAGAGCTCGACCACGAGCGCGGCATCGCGACCGTGGAAGTGGGCTCGCGGCGCTTCCGTCTCGACTTCAATGAGCCGAAGGCCCTCGACCACGCGTGCGCGGTGACGAGCCACCGGAGCCAGGGCCTCTCACGCGAGCGGGGCTACATCACTGTGGACACGTCCCACTCCGAGGAGCTGGTCAACCGGCGGCAGTTTTACGTGGGCGTCTCCCGCGCCGTGGAGGACACGCGGGTGTACACGGACGACCGCTCGGCCCTTTCGCGCGTAGTCTCGCGCGAGCAGGGCCGGGAGAGCGCGCTTTCGGTTTTGGACCGGGTGCCGGCGCGGGAAACGCGGGCCGCGACGCTGAGGCGGGAGACGGCGCTCGACCTGGTGAGGAGCAGTCATGGGCGCAGTGACGGACGAGAACGCTGGGACGGTCGCGCTCCTGGAAGCGACTGCCGAGACCCGGGTGCTGATCGAGGACCTCTCGCGACTGGCCGAGGAGCTGAAGGTCCGGCAGGACCGGCTGGGAGAGCTTCTGGCCCCGAGCGAAGCCGCGCTGCGGGCGCGGACCGAGTACCTGGACAAGGTGATGCGGGGCGAGCTCGGGAGAGCCGGGCAGCGGGTCTTGAAGCTGGGCGAGGAGGTGGAGCGGATCGCCCGGCACCTGAACGACCACGTGGTGCAGATGCCGGCTCGGCTGGCCGAGGCGCACGCGCGGCGCTGGAACGGGACACAGCGACGCGAGCGCTGGCGGATGGTCGTCTCGCTTCTGGCGATGCTGCTCGGGGGGTTCCTGGCCGGCCAGGTGGCCAGCTACCGCTCTGGCGGGACGGCGAACGCGAAGCCGGCCGCGACCGAGGAGACGACTCGCGCGCCCAGGAAGAGCGCGCCCTCGGCGCCGCGTCGGCTGGCGGGCCAGGGCGCGAAGCCGAGAGCCGCACCCGCGCGCTGAGCCGGGAGGAGATCGCGCGCTCGGCTGAGTTGCAGCGGCGCTATGCTGCCGAGTGCGCCTCCATGCTACGCGTCGTCCCTGACCGCGAAGTGGCGAGGGAGGCCGCGCGCCTGAACGTGAGCGCGCTCGCGGCGCGACAGCCGCGGATCGTGCCTTCCGAGGGGCGCTTCAGCGTCGAGAAGCTCAGGAGAGCGCTCGCCCGCGGCGGCGAGGACCTCGGCGCGATCCGTAGCGCGCTCTCGCGCCTGGTGGAGCGCGCGTCGCCGGCGATCTCTCGGCTGCCGCTCGCGCGCGTGCGCGACTTGGAACGTGAACGATGAGAGCCGCCGCCGCCGATCACGCACTCAATTGGCCGGTGGGCGACCGTACTTCTCGAGAGGCGGGCAGGATGGCGCGCTGTTTCGCCGTTGCTCACGCCGTGCGCGGCTAGACAGGATCAGTGAGGACCTGTTACCCCGGCGTTACCCCAGCGCAGACACGAAAGCTACTCCGGAACGGCCGCCTGTAAGTTATTGATTTCACTGAGATTATGGAGCGGGAAACGGGATTCGAACCCGCGACTTCGACCTTGGCAAGGTCGCACTCTACCACTGAGCTATTCCCGCCCTTGCTGGTGATTATCTTACGAACGGCCAGGGGGCTCGTCAACCGCAACTCGTCCCGGGAAGAGTCGGGTCCCGGTGGGATCTTGATCGACCTGCGGCCTTCTTCTATATTGGCTTTCCCGGGGCGGCGTAGCCAAGTGGTTAAGGCGGAGGTCTGCAAAACCTCTACTCTCCGGTTCAAGTCCGGACGCCGCCTCCAACTCAACCTCCTCATCCGCGGAACCTTCCGCGGATTTCGCCGCAGCCTCCGAACCCTCTGACTTTGACGCGACTTTGACATACGAATTCCGATGGAAGGCCGAGAGCTTCACGCCGGCCTCCTGGAGCATCGCTTCGTCGGTGATCGCGTAGCGGCGATAGATGCTTTCGGTCTTGTGGCCCACAAGCTTCATCGCGGCGGAGCGCGGAACGCCCGCGCGCTCGAGGTTGCGCACCGCGGTGCGACGCAGATCGTGAGGGATTCGCCCTTTGAGCCCGGCCGCGTCGGTGGCCTTGTCCCAGTCCTTCTGGATCTTTCGGATCGGCTCACCGCGTCGGTGGAAAATCCAGGGAATGATCCGCCCTTGCTTCCGCTGCAGCGCCTCCGTCAGGTCGCGCTGGCGTTCCAGGACGGCCCGAAGCTCAGGGATGAGGGGGAACATGCGGCCGTCGCCGTTCTTGGTCTCTCCGGGCTCCAGGCGAAGCCACCCGGCCTTGAAGTCGACGTGCTTCCATCGCCGCGTGAAGATCTCCGAGGCGAGCCGCCAGCCGGTGATGTAGGCAGCCTCGAGAGGAGCTCGGAGATCCGCCGAGAGGTGAGACAAGAGCCGGGAGAAATCAGCCTGCTCGACGAACCCTTGTCGCGGCGTCGCCTCTGCGAGCATGCCGATCTCCGGGACAGCTGCGACGCGCTTGAGCTTCTTCGCCAGCCGGAAGGCGCGCTTCAGCGTGGTCAGCTCGCGGTTGATGGTGCCGTTGGTGGCTTCCTGCACCTTTCGCTCAGCGACGTAGCGATCGATCCGCTCTTCGTCGATCTTGACGGCCGGCATCCCTTTGAACGCGCGCGAGAGGTGGACGATGGAGCCGCGGAGACGACGCAACGATCGTTTCCCGTTGGTCGTGTAGTCGGTCTCGATCAGGCGCGCGAGATCCTCGAAGCTCGTCCGCTGGACGTCGGATCCAGCAGGCCGGCCATGATCGACGGCATGCAGCTTGGCCCGGCGAATACGAACGGCTTCCTCCTGCTGCTCGGAGCCGGAGGACTCCCGGTGCCTCACCCCACGCGCATCGGTCCAGTTGATCCACCAGATGGCGGATTTCTTCCACTCGCCGGTGACTTTGTCTCGGAAGCGTGGGCGATAGACGCCCGGCTCGCGAACCTTTGGCATGCTCTCGGCCCCGAAGATGCGCTTCTCAGCTACTTTGGTCAACCCCTCATCGCCAGCCAGCGGCGAAACGACGCCTCGCCGATCCGAAGACAACGCCGCGTGGGCCTACGCGCCCAGCCCTAGCCGCGCGCCCAGCCGTACAGGCGCCGCACAGGGACCTGAGCGATGGAGGCCGCCTCTTCAGGCGTGAGCAAGCGCTCCGATTGGGCCTTGGTTTCCTGAGGCGGTGGAGCGGCCGGCGTGCTCAGCCGACCCCAGGCCTCCGCCTTTGCCTGTTCGAGCGCTCCGATCAGCCCCGGCAGACTCGCCGGATCACAGTCACGCACCGCACTGAGGATCGAGTCGAAGTGAGGCTGCATTTGGTTCGCCATGCTTACCGCTCCACTCCGCCGGGCAAGGTCCGGCCGGCGCTCTCGCGAGCGTCTTGCAAGGGCGACGCCAGTCCGGCGAAATGCCGCACTTCCCTAAACCCTGGAGTTGCGGGCCTAACCGTGCGTTGAGACTCTCCCCGATGAGAGATCGCCGCAGGGCGGCCTCGAATTTGAGAGTGGCCGTCCCTCGACTTCTCGGAGCTTGGCGTCGAACCGGGACCGAACCCGGTCACTCGGCTTGTGCGCGTGCTCGCCGACCAGTCGTAAGAGCTCACGGGTCTCGCCGAGCGTGAAGCGCACCCCCTTCGCCCATCGGATGAGCCGCAGTTGCAGCCCTGCCTCGGGCGAATAGGTTCGGTAGCCGGCCGGGGTGCGACTTGGGCGTGACAGCAAGCCGCGCCGCTCGTAGCAGCGGATGGTCGCCGGGGCCAAGCCCGGCAGCCCCGCCAGCTCGCCAATTCGCATACGGCCGCCCTCTAGTAGCCTGCACCTTCAACCATGGTTCAAGGTCAAGAGCCGACCGGTGGCTCCTCCGAGCCTCCGGCGAATGCAACGCCGCACGCGAAGCAGGCGACGGGTGCCTCAAACGTGACCGTCGGGACTGAGGAGCTTCCTGGGTCCTTAGAAGCTTGCCGTGAAGGAAGCCCGAAGAGTGAATGGCTCCAGCGGGTGTGTGTGGACGTCGTTCACGCCCTCGGTGGGCTCCCCCGGGAGCCGGGACGCATAGTAGTAGTCGATGTCGCTGGTCTTGACGTTCGTCAGGTTGAAGGCCTCGACTGCGAGGCTGTAGCGCCGCGAGATACGATACGCGACACGGGCATTGAGGGTCGTCGACGACTTCGACCGCACGCTGTCGTCCTCGATCAGGGGACGCGGGCCGAAGTAGCGGAGGCGCAGGCTCCCCGAGAGCGGTCCCTGTCCGTTGGCGGTCACCCCCGCCGAGGCGACCCCCTCGACCGCTCCGGGAATCCGATCGCCGACCGGGTCCGGGTCGCGAAAGCGGGCCTTCGAGTACGCAAGGTCGGCATCCAGGGTGAGCCACGGCGTCGGCGTGTAGACGTTCGACCACTCGAAGCCCAGACGCCGGCTCGGCCGGCTCGGCTCGGTGGTCCCAGCGTCCCCCACGAATACGAGCTCCGAGGCGATGTCGAGCAGCCAGCCCGCCACCGTGCTGTGGAAGCGGCGGAAGGCCAGCGTGCGCGCGCCGATCTCGGCCCCCTTCGCGCGGACGATGGGATCGACCGGAAGCACGGGTTCGCCCGTCTTCGGATCGCGGGTCTGGACCGACCCTCGCGCGTCGTTGCTGTGGAAGCCCCAACCCCAGTTGGCGTAGATCTCGGTGCTCTTCCAGGGGCCGAGGATCACGCTGAGCTTGGGGCTGGCGAGCGAGGCACTGCGACTGCCCGTGTTCCCGGGGTTGTCGCCTCGCACGTCGAAGTGATAGACGTCCCCGCGGAGGCCGGCGACCGTTCGCAGCTTCGGGGTCCACTGGATGCTCGTCTGGAAGAAGAGCGCACCGCTCGACTGGTCGACGCGGTCCTGGCGGATCGCGTCGAGCCGCACGCGGGCCTCCGTGTGGTAGAGGCCGAGGGTCGGGATGTGGTCGAAGCGCCCCTGGAATCCGGCCACGCTCTCGGTGTCCTTGCCGAACCAGTGACTCAGGAAGCGCTGGCTGACGCTGCCGCCGCAAATGTCTCGCTTGTCCTTCTGCTCGAACTGGTCACCGTGGACGGGATCGTCCAGGAAGTAGGTGAAGTCGGAGAACAGGTCCAGCCCGTAGTCGATCGCGTAGGCCTTGACCACGGTCAGGCCCGCGCTCGTGCTCTTGCGCCATTCGCCGCCGAGCGTGTAGCGATGCGTCTGTCCGGCGTCGGTGGGATCGATAGACCCGAAGCGGTCGATGAGCCCTGTCTCGATAGCCCGCTCCGGCACCTGGTCGGTCGAGTTCCAGCGGCCGGAATAGCCCATGGCCGTCAGGCTGAAGCCGTTCTGCTGGTCGCCCCGACTGAAGCGCAGCACACCGTTCCACTTGCGATAGTCGTCGCCCCGCACCCACGGGCCGTCGCTGTGGTGGACTTCGCCCGCATAGAGGATCTGGCCGGCCCCCACCTTCGACGACCCCGCGAGTAGCAAACGCCCGAAGCGATCGGCGCCGCCCTCGACCTTCACGATGCGGTGGTCGAGGACGTCCAGGTAGTTCACGTTGACGGCGCCCGCGGCCGAGAAGTCGCCTGCTTCCGCGGAATACGTCCCCTTCTGGTACTGGACGCAGGACACGAGCTCGGGGATGAGGAAGTTGTTGTCGGAGTATCCCTGGCCGTGGGCGTGGGTCGGCATGTTGACAGGCGCGCCCGCGACCCACGTCGCGAGGTCAGTCCCGTGATCGATGTTGAAGCCGCGCACGTAGTACTGGTTGGCCTTGCCCTCGCCGCTGTGCTGGCTGATGACGACGCCCGGCACCGCCTCATAGACCTCGCCCGACCGAAAGACCGGCCGCTCTTCGATCTGCTGCGCGGTCACTACGCCCGTGGAGCCGGCCTCGGCCAGACCGAGCAAGCCGTTGGCCGGCTCGTCGAGGTCGGTGAGGCTTCGGAACGTCCGCTTCCCGGTGACGAGCACGTCCGCGTTCAAGGCGATACGCAGCGTGGCCTCGACCTTGATTGTCGCGCCCGCGGTCACTTCTACCGTCCGCACGGTCGTAGCGAACGTAGGGAGGCGGAACGCCACCTGGTAGCGTCCGGGCGGAAGGTCGGCGATTTCGAAGGCACCTTGGCCGTTGGTCGTTATGAAGCGGTCCGCCGCTCCCGTCAGCGAGCGGACGTCGGTCGTGACGCCCGGCAGCGGGCGCCCGGTCTCGTCCTTGGTGACGCCCTGAAGGCGGCCAACTGTTTGGCCAAAGGTCGGCGCGGCGGCCAGCACAACGGCCAGCGTCAGAATGTGCCGGCTCATCGGCAAGCGCCCGCCGATTCGAACCAGTCAGCCGACAAGGCAACTCTCCTTCGCCGTTCCCAATTCGGGAGCGCCGCGTACGGATGGCGCGCCCATCGCCCGCATATTGCAAACGTTGGGTCCGAGACAGCCTAGCCCGGAAACCCAGCAAGTATCTCCGAGAACACGGTTGGGGTTCGAGAGGGCATCACATCGTGAGGCCTCCCGCGCGCTCACCCGCCGCGCGACCCCGCAGGTCCTGGGGACCCCCTCCGCGCTCCGGCGGCCACGCCAGCTCGCGACTCCGCTCCCTGCAGTCGCACGTACAAAGGTCGAAGGAAGCCGTTAACCGCCCTCATATCTGAGAGCGGCTCCCGCTGGCTCTCACCGATGAGAGCGTTGCATCCGTCGCGCACCGAGCCCGCGGTGGCAACCCGTTGTACGCACTGGCGCCCTCAACCCTTCGGCCTCGGCCTCGACGCGGCACGCCGCTTGCCTTTCCCCGAACATGCGCCGCGTCCTCACTCCCGCCCTCGCGATGCCAGCCCCACGAGGCCGTTTCCGTAATACAGCTGTATTCACGCTCAGCCTCTCCGCCGCGTACGGCGAACCCCTTCCACTCTTCCGTCCCTAGGAGCCGCCAATGATCAACGGAACCAAGACGCCCGAAATCATCCGCGATTGCAAGTTAAAGCGGGTGTACCCCCGCCTTCCGCTCCGTGTCCACTCCGCGGCGCCGAAAGGATTTGCGGGAAACGGCTCGGGTAACCCATTCCACTCCGAAGACTTTACGGAGGCGTTGTCTGCGCCACCGAACGACGCCTCGAGGAGGCCCCATGAGTCATATCAACGAGGTCGCATCAGCGTCGAACGCCGGCGAGAATCCGACCGCGACCGCTCCCTCACCAGTCCGACTCTTGCCCATCTCAGCGAAGATCGAAACGAGTCTGAGCCGTGAGATCGACGAGTACGCGAAGTCACACGGCATCACCCGATCGCGCGCCGCCGGTCAGTACCTCACGATCGCGCGCGAGACGTTGCGCGGTCGCGAAGGCGTCGCGGCAGGGAAGGCGGAAGAGATCCTGGAGGCACTCGAAGGCGTCCGAACGATCGTCGAGCTCCTGGGCCCGCCATCCCTTGGGGTGATGCGGCTGCTCGCGCATTGGGCGACGCAAAGCGGAGGTCTCAGGGTGTCCGAAGACGAGCTTCTGGCCGAGCTGCGATCGGTCGCGGCCGACGAGTGGGAGCAGGTCCTCTCCGAGGCGGAACGGGAGCTGCACGAGGCGCTGCGGAAGGCCAGGACCGAAGGGAGGCAGTGAGTGTTCTTCGTCGAGGCTCGGTACCACCG
>Ga0070698_100003398_pt1 | contig 17508 bp, 15 predicted proteins | sample KBSK1502metaG_FD_65477 | JGI IMG/M metagenome (GOLD analysis project Ga0070698, IMG submission 65477) | Corn, switchgrass and miscanthus rhizosphere microbial communities from Kellogg Biological Station, Michigan, USA - KBS K1-50-2 metaG | ecosystem: Host-associated > Plants > Roots >...
CGCTCGCCGCCGCACTCACCAGGCCCGCACCCGCCCTGTGAGTGCCCCGGGCAGGACTCAGCCCGCGCCGGGTTCGACGTGGTCGGCACTGAGGCCAACGCGCGCGACCTGGTCGGGATGGCCAGACACCAGCCCGCCCGGCACTAGCTGAACAAGGGGGACAAAGCAGATGCGCAGCGTTACTCGAACCGGCCGGGGCATCAAGGCCACCGAGCCAGTGCCGCGCCGCGCGGGGGTGGATCGCCGCGTCGTCTCCGGCCTGCTCATCGCAGCCACGGCCGGGGTTGCCTCCTGCCTGCACCTGGACGGGCGGACCCCGCCGGGCTGCACCACGCCAGCACCTAGAACCACCGGACCGCGCACTACCGAGGTCACCTATCCCGGCGGCACCGAGCACATCCAAGCTGTCCGCGCCGACCTGCGCACAGTCCTCGACGACTGCCCCCGGGCAGACGACGTGATCTTGTGCGCCTCCGAACTGGCGGCCAACGCCGCCCAGCACAGCCGTTCCCGCCTGCCCGGCGGCACCTTCACCGTCCGCGCCACCGTCAGCCCACACCACTACGCCCGGATCGAAGTCCAGGACAACGACGGCCCCTGGACCCACGCCATGACCGGCCCAGCCGACCACCACGGCCTGGACATCGTCGGCGCCGTCGCCGACGCGTGGGGCATTGACGGCGACCGCGCCACCCGCACCGTCTGGGCCCGATTCGACTGGCCCGGGCCGCCGCAACCGGACCCGGGGCCTGGCCAAGGTGTCAGTGGACACACCCGAACGAGGCACCACAGATGATCCACAATGCCAAGCGGAGAGTCACCAGGCGATCGCTGCATGATCACGGTCCTGGGCCCGTCGGCGAGCTGGGCGTGCTGTTCGACCAGTCACCGATCGCCATGGTCTTCAGCGACCGCGACCTGCGCACCAGGCGCACCAACGCGGCGTTCCGCAGGCTGGCCGGCCTGCCGGACGAGGCGCTCACCGGCCGCCGGCCCTCAGAGACCGACCCCGGCGACCGCATCATGGACACGGCCTTGATCGAGCACGTCCTCGCCGAGCAGGTGATCAGCAGGGGCGTTCCCGTGGTCGACGTGCACCTGGAGTCCGCTGTGGCAGGCGAGCGCCGGGTCTTCTCCTGGTCGGCGTCCCGGGTGACGGACAACGGCCAGGGGCTGGGGGTACTGGGCTCCCTCACCGACGTCACCGGCCGGGTACAGGCGGTCACGGCTTTGCGGCAGGCCAACGCCCGGCTCGACCTGCTCCAGCGGGCCGGCAGCCAGATCGGCACCACGCTCGACATCCACCGCACGGCCGGGGAACTCGCCGCCCTGGCCGTGCCCGACCTGGCCGACCGCGTCACCGTAGACCTGTGCGACCAGGTGCTGCAGGGCGAAGATCCCCCGCGCGCCGGCCCGGGCGCCCTGCGGTTTCGCCGGGTGGCGGTGCGCGATGCCGCAACCAGGGTCACGGTCAGCTTCGCCGTGGGCGATCTGATCACCGCGCCGGTCGCACGCTGGCCCGCTGTGGCGTTTCTGCAGGGGAAGCCCCTGCTGGCGCGGAATCCGGCCGAGATAAGCAGGCAGGTCTCCTACGCGCCCGGTCAGGCCGAAGCGATCCTTTCCCGGGGTGTGCACGCGGTCGTGGCGGTGCCGCTGACCGCCCGGGGCGTCACCCTGGGGGTGGCCACGTTCGCCCGGGCCGAGCACCCCGAGCCGTACGGCGAGGCCGATGTGCGGCTGGTCAGAGACCTGGCCACGCGCGCGGCGGTGCACATCGACAACGCCCGGCTGTACACCCGCGAGCACGACACAGCGGTGACCTTGCAGCGCAGCCTGCTGCCCCGCGACATCCCCCAGGCGGCCGGGCTCGACATCGCCTACCGCTACCAGCCGGCCAGCCGGGCCGCGGAGGTGGGCGGCGACTGGTTCGACGTCATCCCGCTGCAGGCCGGCCAGGTAGGACTGGTGGTCGGCGACGTGACCGGCCACGGCATCCACGCCGCGGCGATCATGGGCCAGCTGCGCACCACCACCGCGGCTCTGGCCCGGCTGGGCTGCCGGCCGGGCCAGATCATGGCCCAGCTCAGCGACGTGGTCGCCGCCCGCGGCGACGAGATCGGCGCCACCTGCCTGTACGCGGTGTATGACCCGGCGTCCCGGCGCTGCCGCCTGACCAGCGCCGGGCACCCGCCGCCTGCGCTGCGCCACCCCGGCGGCCTGATCGAATTCCTCGACGTGCCGGGCGGGGTGATCCTCGGCGCGGGCCGGGACCGCTACCCGGCCACCGACATCGAACTGCCCGGGGGCAGCGTGCTGGCCCTTTACACCGACGGGCTCGTCGAGCAGCAGCCGGGCCAGGACATCGGCACCGGAATGTCCCGGCTCGCCCGCGCGCTGGCCGCCACTCCCGCGCGATCGCTGGACCAGACGTGCGACAGCGTGCTCACCCGCCTGGCCCCCCACGCCCGTGACGACATCACCCTGCTGCTCGCCCGCACCACCGCCCAGACAGGCCGCTGATCCCCACAAGGGTGATGGGCCCGGGGATGGCGGCGGCCAGCTCCCGCCGCAGCTGGAGCGCCTCCGCTCGGCGGTACACCTGCCCTGGCCATCCGGCGTGGCCTAGAACGAGGCGGCCCGGGATATACGTTCCCTTCCGGGCCGCTGCTGGTGACCACCGCTACCCCTGGCACGGCGGGATTCCTCACCGACCGGGGGCAGCAGGAACTGCCCGCGTGGGAAGTTCATGCCCGCGGCGTCCCCGAACCGATCTGGGTGCTCGACCCCGCCACCAGCCAGCAGGCCTGGCGGCCACCCGGGCCGGAAGAACACGAACTGACCGGGGACATCGCCAGGGCACACCTGGGCGCCGACGGCCGCACCATCACGCTGAGCTTCACCGGTATCCCGCGGGCCTACGCCGACTACCCGCGGGCGGACGGGGCAGCACCAGACAGCGACGTCACCGCTGGTATCCACCGAAAGCGCGAAGCAGTCATCGTGGCCTGGGCATGCAGGCCACGGTCGCCGTCCGGCATCGATCAGCTTGCCGTTCTTCCAGCTCTGTAACTGCTCGGTCAGGAAGTACAGCTGGCAGCTTGGCCACAGTAGAGCTCGATGCTGATGCCCTCACCGCCGCCTGCTGTGTCCGCTGGATGCGCTCGACAACGACTTCATCGCCGAACCTGGCGAAGATCCGCATCGTACTGGGCCAGGCGCTCAGGCCCATCGGGGTCGTCGCGTCGGATGTTGATGCAGGAACCACCTGACCGGCAGGTCGCCGCCACGCTTGCAGAACTGATCATCGGAAGGTCGCCGACATCCGCGATAGCACGCACTGCCCCGGCGCCGGGCGCGGATGTGATGGTGCCCGATGACAGACCGGCGTCTCGTTAGCAGATCCGTTAGCAAACGACATGCGAGAGGCCTCTCCCATGACCGGAAGGGGCCCCTGACCTTGGTAGCGGGAGCGGGATTTGAACCCGCGACCTCTGGGTTATGAGTGCAGTTTTCCCGTTCAAATAGATATCCACAACCTGTGGAGATTTCGACTAAACTGCTGGTCACAGCACATATTTTGGTGTCGGTGGCTATCAGGCTCTGACGAGGAATGTCGAACAGGCCTGCTGCCATTCTGCTGCCAACGATCTCGAGGTGCGATCAATGGGCTGGACCCAGAAGAGAAAGACCAAGGGCGGTGCCGAGCGCTTCCGCGCCTGCTATCGCGACATCCGCGGCCCGATACAGAGCGCCGGCACCTTCGCCAAGGAACGCGACGCCGACAAGGCGTGGCAGCGTGCCGAGCTGAAGATCGCCGAGGGCCGCGTCAACGACCCGCGCCGCGGGCGGCAGACGTTCCGCCACTACGTCACCGAGGAGTGGCTGCCCCACCACGTGATCGAGGCCATTACCCGCGAGGCCTACACCTACCAGATCGGCAAGCACATCCTGCCCTGGTTCGGCCCGATGCGGATGAACGAGATCATGCCCAGCCACGTCCGTGAGTGGGTCACCGACCTGCAAGCCAAAGGCGTGACCCCGGCGACCATTCAGAAGGTTAGGTTCATCCTGAGCGCGATCTTCACCACGGCGATGAACGACGTGACGTTCCTGCACCCGTGCAAGGGCGTCAAGACGCCGACCGTCCCGCGGAAGCCTCTCAAGATCATCACCCCGGAGCAGTTCGACACGATCTACGCCGCACTCCCCGACGCCATTTCCCGACTGCTCATCGAGACAGACATAGAAACAGGGCTGCGCTGGGGAGAACTGACCGAACTGCGCGTGGAGGATCTCGACCCTGTGACGAGGATTCTGACCCGTGAGCCGGGCGGTTGTGCAGGTCGACCCGAAGTTCCACCCCGATGGCCGACGGTTCCTTGTCAAGGAATACCCCAAGGATGGGGAGTACCGCCACCTCAAGCTCAGCATGCAGCTCGCGAGCAAGCTCGCAGCTCATATCAAGGACGCCGGCCGTGGCCCGGACGATCTGATCTTCGCGATGCCGCCGCAGGACTCCCCCGCGGCCCGGCTTCGGGCGGTGCCGGACCCGGCGGCGCTGGGGTTCACCAAACCCAACGCTGCCGGTCGTCAGTACCGGCACGGGACGATGAGCGGCTACAACGTCGGCAAGTGCCGGTGCGGGTTCTGCACTGAGCCCAAGACGCCCGGTGCCGCGCTACGGAAACGCTGGCTCGACGACGCTCACACGGGCGAGCACTCAGGAAGGGAGCAGCCATGACCGGCAGTGGGCAGCCACCTGCCGCCATCGACTGGGGCGCCGGCCACTATGAAACGACCGCCGCACAGCTGGCGCCCGCTGCGGCAGCCGTCCAGCGGGCTTCGCTCCGGCCCGGCGAGCGAGTACTGGACCTTGGGTGCGGTACCGGCAACGCCGCCCTTCTCGCTGCCCGCGCCGGCACGACGGTTACCGGTGTCGATCCGGCTGCCCGCCTCTTGAAGGTGGCCCAAGACCGTGCGGCAGCGTGCCGCCGCAAGAACCGGCGCAAGTCCGCGGCCTTCGCCGACGACACCCGGTAACCAGCGTGCCCGCGGCGGGCGAAGAACACCGCGATCGGCATCCACGCCGGCCCAGCCGGACCCGGACACCACCGCCAGCCGCGTGCCTTCCGGCGCGCCAGCCAGCGCGGCCTGCTCTACCGCCGACAGCGACTCCACCGCCGGCACGCACGACGACCGGCCCGCCACCCGCCCGCCGGCCTCCAGCACCCGCACCGAATGCCGCGACGCGATCCCCAGGTCAATCCCCGCCAGGCGCCGCGGCACCGGCTGCCCGTCCTGCTCCTCCACCAGCCACCTCATTCATGATCACCGAAACTCATCAGCTCCGGCTGCACAGCAGGCAGCAACCCAACGGCCACGGTCCCAGGGCGGCAGAGCCCGGCAACGGCTCCCACTCATGTGCTGCAACCGGGCCAGACCCCGGCCGGGGGCCGGCCCACTTCCCTCATGCGGGTCATCCGTGGCCAGGCCAGCAGTGGCAATCAAATCCGCGAGGCCTGGCGAGTAGGGCCCGGGCCTGGTTGATCGTCTGGGTCCGCCCGGCGCGGGCGCTGCGCTTGGCGACCATCAGCGCCCGGATCGCCTCCACCTGCCCGTCGCGGCCCTTCGGCGCGCCGACAGATCGTTATCAAGACAACCCCAGCGGCGTCGGCCGATTCGCAGGTCAGGCCGGGACCCAGTCCCCGACCCTACGCCCATACCATCGCAAAACCTCGGAAGCAGGGCCGGAGCACTATCCACATCCTCCCTGCCGAATCTGGATCGTCAGATAGCTGTGCCCGGAGAGCCATCGTGCCGTGCAGATCCGCCAGTTCGGTGCTCGCCTCCGCCCCTCAAGCTGGCCAGCCCAATGGGCGCTGTCCCAGCAGTCGTCTCGTGCGGCCTGCGCGCGCAGCTTGACGCGCTGGACCTTGCCGCTCCCAGTTCTGGGCAGCTCATTGCGGATGTGCAGCCTGCGCGGGGCCGCGAACCGGCCGACAGCCCTACCTACACGCGCGTAGCTGGTCGAGCAGATCTTCGGGGGCCTTTTGCCGGGTCAGGATCCGCGCGGAACGCACCCGTGCCGCATACCGCAATCGCGATGATAACCGGCAGTCGATTACCTCCCGCGCCGCTCGCGGCCTGACGACGCCCTGGCAGCTGATGCTCTCGTCTGCTCCCGAAGCTTCCTGGCCATGTTCAGCACCACGTCGGCGGCGGCCTCGGGAGTCCGGCCGGATCCCGCTTCGGCGAATGCGCTCACCAGGGCGCGGCAGAGTTCGATGGCTTCGGCGGGCGGATCAGCTATCCGGGCTGCCGTGCCGGGAACCAGCAGCGCGGAGGCTGCGGAGACGGCCAGCCGCGCCCGGCCGAGCTGAGCGGCGACGTCAGCCTCGGTCACCTCGGACGGCAACCGGACCTGCCCGCTGCGGTCGATGTCGGCGTAAAGGCCGCGTTGCTTAAGCCGGTCCACGTCCTGTGCGAGCACCTGCGCGTCCTTTAGGATCCCCGCTACCTGCCTCGGGGGCATCGCCGCGAGCTGGACGGCAATGGTGCCCACCGGCACCGCGCTGATCATCATGCCGCCGACCAGCTTCAGCTGATGCCACTCGAGCATGCGCCCTACTGGTGCTTGCGCCCGCAGGCTTACTGGCATCATCGCCAGGGTGGACAGGGCGGCGGCCTTGCCGGCCTCCTCCACGGCCAGTGCCGCGAGCGCATACCCTCGCGCGCGCCGCCCGGCAGCGGACAGCAACTCGGCGTCATCGAGCAGGCCTTGCGCATTGACGGCCGCTCCCACAGCGCAGCTGACGAGTTCAGGCGTCGCGGCCGCCTTCACCGCCTCAAGATCCACCACTCAAGCGTAGGCCGCTGCCCCAGCGGGATCGGGGGACCCCCCCGCCGCTGTTCCCAGCGCAGGCGAAAGAAGCGCGCTACAACCCCTGGCTTTCCCCGTGGGAGGAACCTGCTCCCCAGGGGTGGCGCGTGCCCTGGGCATCGCCACAAAGGCCGGCCATCTCCCGTCCCTGCTCTGCATCGTGGCCGTGCTCAGGTGGCTGGCCCTCTAGTGCGGCTAATCTGCCTCTGCGCGGCCTGCCATGGCGCGACCCACGACGGCCACTCGGTCAGTGTGGGCGAGGAGGCTACGGTGCTGTCCCACCTGCAGCTAGTGGCCGGGATGACCCCGGCCCTGGCGGAGGCTCACCTGCCCGAGGCATACGCGCTGTGGGAGCGCCGCAACGCTATCCAGTGGCGACTGGACCTGTCGGTTATCTCCTCCACCGGAGTCGCGGTACGCGAGCCCAGGCCCGTCTCACTGCCGCGAGCGGCGTCCGGACCCGAGCCTGCAACCGGGCCCGATCACGACGACTGCCCGTTCTGCCGGGATAGCGGCCACGACCCGGAGCCCGGCTCGCTGACCATTACCCCGCGGTTCTTCTAACTGATGCCGCTTATCGGCTGGCGCTCACCAGTCCAATGACGCCCCGCCGACTCCGGGCCTCGCTCGACCTGCTCGCGGCGCTCGCCGAAGGATCCTGACCGCCCGCCGGCCTAACGCGCACAGACTGGCTGGTACGGCAACTGGCGAACGTACTCCTGCCACTGCCGTCGCGTGAGGTCTCCGGCAGTTGCGCAGATCCGGCCGCAGAATGACACCTGGATCGCCGCCCGCTGCCTGCGCTACCAGGTGCCGCTGGTGACGCTGAACACTGCCCACTTCGGTGACGTCGCCGAGCGCCACGGCCTGGTGTTGCTCGGTGACCCGGGCTCGGAGCGTTCGGCCTTCCTCGAAGCGATCGCGGCGGGCAAGGTCGAGCGGCGTCTCGCGACATTCAAAGGGTGAATGCCGGGGTGACGACCCGCGGGGATATGTCGTCCTCTGGGGGATGCACCAGCAGTTGCGCGATCCCGTGCGGCACGCCATCGAAGGCGAAACGGCCCGCCGAATCCGCGGTCACCGTCCAGGAGGGGGCCGGTTCCGGCAGTCTCAGCTCGACCCGCATCGCCGCGGCGGGTGCGAGCCAGCCGTCCACACGGAGGAGGCCGTCCGCCTGGTCAACGATCGTGATCATCACGGCGCGGCTGTCGGCGTCGAAGGTGATCGTCTGGGTGCGCTCACTGCTGCGAGCGCCGGATCCGACGGTTATCTGCTCGGTGTGCCGCGCCACCTCCGCGTCCAGCGAGTCCAGCGCGATCGCGAAGGAGACTCGCTCGTCAAGATCGGCCGGCGGCGGGTCGAGCAGCGTGTCCACCCCCGCCAGCCGGTCCAGGATCGCCTGGTCTTCGTCGTCCAAGGGCAGGTCGGCAGGATCTGTCATCATCTGCTCCAGCCAGGGTCGGCCAGCAGCATCGCGCGCAGCTTGGCCAGGCAGCGGCCGCGCGTGGGTCCGATGCTGCCGATGGGCATGCCCAGCGCCTCGGCCACCGCCGAGTAGTCAGGCCGGGCAACGTGAGCCACCATACGGAGCAGCACGCGGCAGCGTTCCGGCAGCCGCTGAAAATGCCGCCACAGGGTCTGGTCCCGTTCATCGGAAAGCAGCAGCTCGCCCGGGCCCGGGTCCGGATCCGGGATCGCTTCCAGCTGCTCACCACCGCCTGGGGCCTGCCGCCGGGATCGCTCGCGGGCCCGCCATGCCTCGCGGCGGGTCGCGGTGACCAGCCACGAGGTCAGCGCCAGCGGCGACCGGATGTCGTGCAGCCGACGCAGCAGCTCCAGCCAGCTCGTCTGGACCACGTCGGCGGACTCCTCGGCGGTCAGGCCCTCGCCGCGGGCCACGTGCCAGAGCAGCGGATTAAGCTCTCGCACGACCTCGCTAAGAGCGGCGGTCTCACCGTTCCTGGCCCGCTCGAGGCACGCGCCCATGCGGGCCGTACGGTCACCTCTGGCCTGGCCGGTGCCGGCCTCCCCGCTACTGAGCGTCACAGCCGCCATGTTACGGCCGTGCGCTTGGCTCCGGGAGCCCCTGGCTTCCTGGCAGCTGGCTGGCCAGCTGCCCAGCGTAGATGGCGGCAGCGAACGAGGTGCCACTCCACCACGCGAACCCATCCCGGGTGACTTTCATATCGAGGGGACCGAAGGCCTCGTCCATCACCTGCTGCTTGCCAGCGCTGGCGTTCACTTCCGGCAGCACGCTGATGATTCCGGTGCCCTTCCGCGCCTCGCGGACCCAGGGCCCGTAGTCGCTGAACGGCGCCCACTGTGTTGGTGAGCTGAGGGCACCGACGCTCACCACCGAGGCCGACAGGCTGGGTTCCACGGCGAAGGCGGCTGGGTAGACGGGCTGGGCCGAGCCCTCGTTGCCGGCCGAGGCGACGATCTTTATCTCACGCTGGGCGAGCCGGGAAATGGCATCCCTGACGCGGTCCAGGCCATGGTCATCGGGCTCGTCCCGGTGCCGCCCGAAGGCCATCAGCACAACGTTGGTCCTGATTGTGTCCTGGTTCTCAGCCAGCCAGTGCAGCGCGTGAATCAGGTGGTCATCGCTGACATGCCCGGCGGCGTTCATCACCCGCATGGACACGACCTGCGCGTCGGGTGCGGTCATCCGGATCAGGCCGGCGAGGAACGTGGCATGGCCCCAATGGGTACCCAGCGGTGACTCCTCAGGCGGCTTGGGAGGATTGGGCAGCTCTGGCTCGGGCCAGCCATACTCGGTGGCATCGACGAAGAACGGTGGCTGGCCCGCAGGCAGCCAGTCGTGCTGCTGGACACCGCTGTCCAGCAGCGCGATCACCTGATGCCTGGTGGACTGCGGCCAGGGTGGGTTAGCGGGCATCTGCTCCGCCGGAGCCGGGAGCCAGGCAGCGGTCCCGTGCCCGCTCTTCTTCCCCGCCGCAGCGAAAAAGAACGTGCCGCTATCGACGGTGCCCGCGCTGTATGGGATGTCGAGGGCCACCGTGGGAAGTCCCGCACTCTCCCCCTGGGCGTATGCCCGCACGACGTCCCGGATGGCCATCGGGTCGGCACCGGTGACGGGCAGCGCAGCCAGGGCTGATGCGCCGACCGCCGGGGTGCTGCCCTCGGGTTGCCGCAGCGGCCGGCCAAGCCCGGCCTCCTCCAGGACCCTGTTGAGCCGGTCGACGGCACCCGGCTGGAGCTCCGAAGCCGGCACGAGGATCCGGTCTTTCCGGTAGTTCACCGTCATTGCTGCCTCCATGTCGCGAGTCCCCCTTGACGGCGGCTGCCGCCTATCACCGGGTGGCCGCACGGCTCGCCTAGATACATCCATAGTCCAGCGCCCCGTGGCCTGCTGGCCAGTCTCTGCCCCCGCCGTGTATCTGGCCGCGGCGCTGGCTCCCATAGCTGGCACAGCGCGGCACATGCGCACGCCACAGGAGGTCAAGCGACATGCAGCAGCACAACAGGCTCGATGTCTATCTCGCGGTCGGGCACGGAGTCGAGCCATCGGGGGTCTTCGACCCAGGTGCCATCGGAGCGGACGGCCGGCAAGAGCACATGGAAGCATTCCAGGTCTGCACCTACGCCCTCGCCGCGATGCGGCGCTCGGGGCTCACGGTGGTCAGTGAGACCGCGCAGGGTGCCTCGCACGATCCCGATTACCGGGGATCGGCCATCCGGGCGAACGAACTCAACCCCCGGGTCGCCATCGAGGTCCACTTCGACTTCGCCCAGGGAGTGGACGGGTTTTCCGGCCTTTACGACTCGGAAGACGGGCATGCTCTCGCGCAGCACATCGGAACGGCGTTTACCGCCCGGAACATGCCCCGGGCGGCCGACGTGCGCCGCCCTGAGCTCTTGTTCCTGAACAGCACGCACATGACGGCGCTCATCCCGGAGATCCGCCGCGTGCACGACTACCCGGACGAGGAGAACCGGAAGCAAGGCGAAGCCCTCGCCGAGGGCACCTGTGCCTTCCTCGGCCAGCCGTTCAAGCCCCCGGGATCTCCTGGAAATGGGGGCGAGCAGGGCGCGGTGACGCCAGACAGCCGGCTGCTGGCACCTGCCCGAGCGCCGGCCGCGCGGGCCGGGCAGTACCTGCTCGCGCGGCCGCACGGCGGATACAGCGCGGATGACGTCACGCGCATCGTCGGTCTTTACTACACGACCGCGGGGGCGGTGGGCCTCGACCCGCTGCTGGCCGTCGCGCAGATGGTCGAGGAGACCGGTCATCTCACGTCGTTCTGGTCCCAGCGCCCGCGCCGGAACCTCGCCGGCATCGGGGTCACCGGTGAGCCGGGAGCCGGGCTGTCGTTCCCCGACCTGAAGACCGCCGTCCGTGCGCACACCGGCCGGCTGCTGGCGTACGCCCTGCCCAGCGGCACCGGGAGCCAGGCACAGAACCAGCTGATCGAAGAGGCGCTGGCGGCCCGGCCGCTCGACGACAAGTACCGCGGCATCGCACCAACGCTCAAGGGGCTCGCCGGCACCTGGGCCCAGGATCCGGAGTACGCCACCAAAGTGGCTGCCGTCGCGAACGAGATCCTCAAGACCGGCTCGTGACACCTCGGCGTCGCCTGGTCGGGCCGGAAGGTTCCCGCCCGACCAGGCGGGCGGCCGTAAGCCCAAGAGAGCGGGGGACCCGATGACCACCAGTCCTGAAACGATCGACCTCCAAGCCGGGAAGCCGGCCGGCCCGCCGGGCAAGGCTTCTCGCTGGCCGGGGAACGCTTTTGCCTGGCTTGGGAGAGACAATGCCCGGGTGTGGCTGCGCCGCAAAGCGGTCGCGGCCTGGATGAACATCCTGATAGCCGCCGCCGCTGGTGTCACCGCCGCCACTGCTGGGCTGCTTGCCGAGAACCACTGGCCGTACTCGCAGGCCTGGGGCATCGCCGCGCTCAAGCTCTTCGCGCTCTGGTGCCTGTCATTCCTACCCGGATGGCTCTATGTGCGTTTCATTGGGATGCGGGCAAAGGCGCTATGGAATGAGTACGTCCTCAACCTGCACCGGCTGGGCTGGGACCTGCCGAGGAACCTCCCGGAGCCCCCGCTAACCTCTGAGTATCATGATCGGTGGCAGCAGGGGCACGATCCTCAGCTCTCCGGCGACAATATTTATCAGCAGAAGTTCGAGGCATATTACGGCCGCGATGTTCCCCGCGCCGCGATGAGGGACCGGCTCAGCGCCGCGCCGGATGAATCGCGGGCCAAGGCCGGGCGACGTAACGACGAATACACAGTCAGCGGCGAGTCCTTGTTCCCTGTGTTCCTCGCCACCGCGGTGCTTGCCGTCGGCTGGTCAGCGGTGCTGTGGGACACCCGGTTCATCAGCGCTCCCGATGGGGCGTGGGATGTCCTGAAGTACGGGTTCATCGGCGCTTACGCCTTCGTGACCGGCATGCTAATCCGCCGTTTCTATCAGAGTGACCTGCGCCCGAGCGCCTACGCAAGCGCCGTCCTGCGGATCATTCTTGTGCTGCTCATCGTCGCCGTCCTGCATCAGGTGATTGGCGGCACCGCGGCGATGGCAACCCACGCTGAGCTTGCGGTGGCCTTCGTGATCGGATTCTTCCCGCTCGTCGGCATTCAGTTCCTGCAGCGAGCGACGTCCAAGGCACTGCGCCTGGTCGTTCCCCCGATCGTCTCGGAATACCCTCTCGACCAGCTCGATGGACTAAACCTCTGGTATGAGGCAAGGCTTACTGAGGAAGGCGTCGAGGACATGCAGAACCTCACCACCATGAACCTCGTGGATGTCATCTTGCACACGCGAGTGCCTCCGGGGCGCCTCGTGGACTGGACCGACCAGGCTTTCCTGCTGATCCATCTGGACAAGACGGACCGGGCGGAGTTGAACGAGCTCCGGGACAAGCTACGGCGAGAGTCGGGCGAGCGGCGGCGAGGCCAGCACGACGGAACCACCGCCGCCGGGCCGAGCGCGGAGTCAGGAGCCGCGGCACGGCTGAATCTCCGCCGGGTCGGCATCCGGACAGCCACAGACTTGCTCAAGGCGTTCTCGAAGGAGGCTCGGCAGCCGTGCGGTGCCCTATCGGAGCGAATCTTTGTCTCCCCACCAACGGATCAGCTGTTGCCGCTCCCTGAGAGTCAGCTGCGGCTGCTCGTCACCGTGCTTGGCGCTGAGCCGGGACTGGTGCCGATCTGGAACTGGCAGCGCAACGGTGTTCCGATCCGCCACCCTGCACCCTCCACGGGGACCGGGGCGTTGATGACCTCTTCGGGGTAGACCGGTCTCGCGGCCCGGGGCGTTCCGCCGCCGGCTATGCGGGCGGGCTGGGGCACGCGCCGCGGGCGGGGCAACCGGTACCGGCCATACCATTGTTCCGTGTCTGCCCTCGCCCGGGTCCACGCGTCGCCGCACCCCCTGTCGCTACGTGACATGGACGTAAGGCCGCGGGCTGCCCGGCTGCACGCAGCCGGCGTAATATCCAGCGACAACGGCCGGCCCGCGCTCGCTGTACGCCAGCTACGTGCCGGCTTGCGGCTCATCGACGGCGACCGCGCCCGCGATGATCCCGCGCTACTGGAGATCCGGTGCGGGCTGCTGCTCAGCCTCGCCTGGGCGGAGTCGGAACGCGGTAGGGTCGAGGTCGGGTTCCGGCTGCTCGACGAGGCCGAGCGGCTCATCCCGGAGGGCCAGCGGCCGATCCTGCACGGCCAGCGCGCCCTGCTGCTGAAGCGGACCGGCCGCAACGATCAGGCATTGCTGCAGTACGACGCGGCGGTAGCGCTGCTGAGCGAGCAGGCGAACCCGCTCGACCTGGTCAAGGCGCTCAACAACCGCAGCCTGGTTCACCTGGAAGCCGGCCACCTCCGGCTCGCCCGTGCCGACCTGCGCCGATGCGGGCAGATCGCGGCACAGCATGGGCTGGCCCTCCACGTCGCGCTCGCCAGGGTCAATCTCGGCTGCCTGGACGTTCTCGCCGGCGATCTGCCGGCCGCGCTCGGCGCTTTCGCCGCGGCCCGCACTGACTACGAGAGACTTGCGCCGGGGCGGCTACCGAGCCTCGCTGTTGAACGGGCCCGGGCGCTGGTGGCCGCTGGCTTGTTTGGCGAGGCCGACCGCGAGCTGGCCGCCGCCATCGAGCAGGCCACTCGCCAGCACCTGAGTCACACCCGCGCCGATGCCCTCCAGGTCCGTGCCGAAGCCGCGCTGCTCGCGGGCCGTCCACAGGCGGCTGCGCAGTGGGCGCGGCAGGCGCGGACCCGATTCCTCGGCCGCGACAACGCAAGGCGAGCCGCTCTCGCGTCGCTGCTTGAGCTGCGCGCCGAACAAGCGGCCGGATCGCCGCCAGCGGAGATCGCCGCGGACGCACAGTCCCTGGCGGTGCGGCTGCACAGGCTCGGCCTGGCAGAAGACACCCGGGCCGCCGCCCTTGTGGCGGCCCGCGCCCTGATCTCTACCGGCCAGCTGCGCCGCGCCGAGCAGATCGCGAATCGTTACGGGGCCCCGGGCCGGGTGGACCGTCTCGATACCCGCCTGCTTTGGCGGCTCGCCCGGGCCGAACTCGCCACCGCGGCCGGGCGGCCGACCGAGGCGTCTCGCCACCTGGTGGCCGGCATGGTGGCGCTGCACCGGCACCGTACCCAGTTCGGCTGCCTGGACCTGCAAACCGGGGCCGCAGTTCACGGCCAGGATCTCGCCCGCGCTGCGCTTGCCCGGGCTGTTGCCGGCGGGTCGCCGGCTGCCATCTACCGATGGTCAGAACGCGTCAGAGCCCAGGCACTGCTGGTCCCGCCGGTGCGACCGCCCAGCGATCCCACCGCCGCTGCCGCGCTGGAGGAGCTGCGCCAGATCCGGCATGCGCAGCACGCAGCAGAGCTGGCCGGGCGGTCAGCCGCCGGGCTGCGCGCAAGGGTCGAGGCGCTTCAGCGCACGATCCGCGAACACACCTGGTCCACCCCGGGAGACCGGGGCGCGATCGAGCCCGCACCCGCCCCGTTCACCGCGGTCAAGGAGTCAGCTGGCGATGCCGCCGTCGTCATCTACCTGCGGGAGGGGCCTCTGCTCCGGGCGCTGGTGGTGGTTGATGGGTCTGCGTCGCTGGTGACCCTCGGCGATTTCGCCGCCACGGCCGAGGCCGTACTGCGGCTGCGTGCCGATCTTGATGCACAGGCCGGCTATGCGTTACCCCGCCGGCTCGCTGCTGCGGTTGCTGTCGCCACCTCGCGCGACGCCCGCACGCTCAGCGGCGCCATACTCTGCCCAATCCTGAGCCTTATCGGCGACCGCGATCTGGTGGTGGTGCCCACCAGCATCCTGATATCTGTGCCCTGGTCGGTCCTGCCCGGCTGCGGCGGGCGCCCGGTGACGGTCGCCCCGTCGGCCACCACTTGGCTTGCGGCAAAGCGCCGCCTCGCCCGCTGCGAACTGGGCCCCCAGGCAGCCACGCTGCTCGTAGCGGGACCAGGCAACGCACGCGGTCCGGCCGAGGTGCGGGCCGTTGCCGCCCTCCGTCCGCGGGCGGCCGTCCTCCTCGGAACGGCCGCCACACCCGCTGCCACCCTCGCAGCCCTCGGCGAAGTCAACATCGCCCACATCGCCGCCCACGGGCAGCACCACCCCGAGAATGCGCTCTTTTCCACCCTGGAGCTGACCGCCGGGCCGTTGCTCGGCTATGACCTGCAACAGATTTCGCGCACCCCGCCAATGGTGGTGCTGTCATCATGCGATCTCGGCTTGACCGACATCAGGCCCGGCGACGAGACGCTGGGCATGGTCACCGCGCTGCTCAGCGCGGGCTCAGCAACGGTCGTTGCCAGCGTTGGCAGGGTGGCAGACGATATCGCCGCGAACGCCATGACCGCCTTCCACAGAGCGGTGGTCGCCGGCCGGCCGCCCGCGGCGGCTCTCGCCCATGGCGCACAGCGGCCGGCCGGCTTCGTATGCTTCGGTGCCGGCTGACCACCTGGCAGGCCCGTGCGAACGGCGCAGCAGCCCCGGCCCCCCGCCCGGAAGCCACACAGGCCCGCCCTCCATGAGGGTTCGGCTGTCCGGGATCCCTTGAGAGATCACATGCGGGGGCAATGGTGTCCAGCCTCAGGACATACGAATGGCGTGTCTCAAGCCGTAGGAATACTCCGGCCGGGACGTCGGCGGATATAGAGGGCCACATCGCACGGGTCTAGCTGCGGCCGGGGGCCGACGCGGCTGCGGTCGCCCGCCGGCTGGACGCGGAGGCGGCGTCGGTCAAGGGCGGCGCGGCGGCGTGGCCAAGGCGGAGGCTGCTACTGGGCAACCAATTCTTACCGGGAGGCACCCGCGACATAGGCCGCCACGATGTGGGTGGCGTGCCGGTCCAGGCTCCCGCGGGCACGGTCATAGCGAATCGGTGGTCCTCGGGTCAGTACGGACTGGGCGCGGGCATTGGCAGGCCTCCATCGGCCGCAGCGCTGGCCCGCAGCTGTCGTGGTAGCGATCGGTTCGGCGGCGCTTGCCGGAATCGTGCCGGTCCGGCCTGGGAGCCAGGTCCGGGTGGTGGAAGTTCTTGGCCCGCAGCCGTGCCGGCCGGTCAGGCTTCGGGCGCCGTCCCGAGCAGTCGCTGGACCTCCTCGCGTAGCTGCGCGGCCGGCGGCAGGCCGGGCACGTCAATGTCTGTCTCGGGATTGGCACCGTCGGCGATGCTCTGCCACCGGCTGATGCACAGGTCGACGAATGGCTGCTCGGTGAACACCCAGAACCGGCCGTCGACGACCGCGTCGGCGACAAGATCGGCGACCCTGGCCGGCGGGATCGCGTCATCGATGGCCTTCTGGACGTGCGGCACGGTCACCTCTGCCGCGAACGACGGCGGCGGCTGCTCGCCGAGGCTGGCGGGCCAGTTGCGCGAGGCGTCCATGATGTTGGTGCGGACCCAGCCTGGGCACACCACGCTGACGCCGATGGGGAGGCCAGCGAGGATCATTGACTTGTAGAGGCCCTCGGAGATGGCCACGACCGCGTGCTTGGACGCGTCGTACGGCGGAGCGAAACCTGGGTACAGCCCGGCGATGCTTGCCGTGTTGACGATGTGGCCCCCGCCCTGGCCGAGCATCTGCGGCAGGAAGGCCCGGATGCCGTGAATGACTCCCCACAGGTTGACCCCGAGCACCCATTTCCAGGAGGAGACCGGCCCGAACCACGGATCCGCGACGCTCTCCACGCCCGCGTTGTTGCACACCACGTGCACCGCGCCGAAGCGCTCGACTGCTGCGGCCGCGAGGGCCTGGACGGATGCCTCGTCGCTCACGTCGGTGGTCACCGCCAGCGTCTTGATGCCGGGCTCCGCGATCTTCTGCTCCGCTGCCTCGAGGGCGGCCTGCTCGACGTCGGCCAGGACGATGTCAAGCCCGGCTCGGGCGAAACGCTCGGCTAGAGCAAACCCGATGCCGCTCGCTGCTCCGGTGACGACGGCGACTTTCCCCGCGGCTAGTTCCATGGCCTTCCCCTCCCTAGAGATGAGGCTTTATGCTATCTCGTGCGTCACAGCCTGACACAACTTGGTCTTTTCGTGAGCAACGGCGTGTAAGTCAGCTAGAGGCCTAAAGGCTGCGGGTTCAAAGGCCCAGCGGCCCCGGCCGCCGGGACCTTTGCTCGCAGCGAAGGCCGG
>Ga0070698_100003399_pt1 | contig 17507 bp, 16 predicted proteins | sample KBSK1502metaG_FD_65477 | JGI IMG/M metagenome (GOLD analysis project Ga0070698, IMG submission 65477) | Corn, switchgrass and miscanthus rhizosphere microbial communities from Kellogg Biological Station, Michigan, USA - KBS K1-50-2 metaG | ecosystem: Host-associated > Plants > Roots >...
GTGACATGGTTGCGCAGCAGCGAGCCGCTGAAGGTGAGCGTCGCAGCGCGTGGCTACGAGACGTGGGTCGGCGAGGTCGTCCCCGATCGAGAGCACGTAGTCCCGGTACCTCTGATCCCTCGCAAGACGGTCGCGCGCACCAAACGAGAGACCGTGACGCGCGTCGAGACACCTGCGACCGAAGCGCGTGTCGAGTCACCCGCACCAACACCATCACCGCCGCCGACACCACCGCCATCGGCAACACCGCCCCCGGCAGCACCGCCATCGGCAACACCGCCGTCGGCCACACCGCGGACGGCAACACCGCCGTCGCCAACGCCGCCATCAGCACCATCCAAAAAGGGCAAAGGAACAATTTTCGATCAGTGATTCTCCGCAACGTCATCGTTGCTTTCGCGGTGCCGGCCCACCTCGTTAGTGGTCATACGACTCGCCGAACCGACCGCGCAGCAGCGGCTCTTCTTGAACGACGATGTGGCTGGTCATGCCGATCATGAACAGCGCGGCCCAGGCTGCGAGCACAGCGCAAGCGCTTCGCCGATCAGCATTGCATAGATGCCGGTGATCATCGGATTGCGGCAGTAGCGATAGAGTCCGATGACGACGAGATGCTTTGGAGGATTCCACGGTGCGAGCGACCCATCGTGCCGCGCGAACAGCTGCGTGGTCACGAGCAACAGCGATAGGCCGCTCGCCATCATCGCCGCGTCCGGAAACACCGCGGGCGACATCCTTCAGGTGTCACGGCCTTGCGGGCGACGTCATTCGGCACCGCGTCGGGACGAACGTGCCATTTGCCTGTCACGATGGGCCAGCGAGTGGCTGTGCTCGTGGCCATGGCTGCTCGCGCTGCGAGGTAATCCCGACCGACTTCTGGGAGATGCGCGTCCTTACGTTGGTACGCCGATTGCGATGGTGGGGGCCGGTGCTGACCCGCGCACTCGCCATCCTGCTTGCGCTTGTCGCGTTCTCGGTGGCGTGGGCGGAAAAGCGTTCCGCCCAGCCGCAGCCGATCGCCATTGACGAGCTGCGGCCCAGCCAGGTCGCGATCGGCAAGCAGAATGCGATGCAGAGGTACGGGCGGATCGTGGCTGACGCACGGGCCAACCACACATCTCTCCGCGACTACGCAGCCAAGACGCTCGCTCCGAAGCTGGCCAGTTCCCAACTGCCCGTGATCATCGATCCGAAGGGGAACTATCACCCGCTCGACGGTCATCATCGCGTGACGGCGTGGCGCCAGGTCGAACAGGACACTGGCGTTAAGCTGTCTGTGCAAACGAAGGTGATCTTCGATTATCGCGGCTGGAGCCAACACGATTTTGCCCAGCATTTCGTGCACAAGCTGCACGAAGGAAACTTCGGCCCTGAGCTGCGCGGCGCTTCGGCCGATAGAAAGGTTGCGGCGCTGCCGAAGAGCTTTGCGCGCCTGCGCGACGATCCCCTGCGCTCGGCCGTGGGACAGGCCATGGACAATATGTCAAGCAGCCGGACGAACCAACCCAAGTTCGAGAACTACATCGAGTTCAAGGTTGGCGGCTATCTCATGAGGCACGGCCTCATGAAGCGGCTCGCGCGCGACGGCGTTGTCCCCAGAGGAACCAAGGCGCTGCCCACCGATCGGGCACTCGATCCGCGCGTCGTACGCACCATCGAAACGATGATGACGAGCCGGCGCGCCAGCCGATTCTTGCAAAAGCACGTGATGCGGCCAAGGGCGAACACGTAAAGGCACTAGCCACGCATTTTTCTGTGCAACCACCGCGGCGGGCCGGCATCGGCTGCGCATGACGATCAAGCTCCTACTACCCTGGTTCCTCGGACTCGCCGCCTGTGTCGCGAGCGACGACGAGAGGTCCCCCCTCGATCAACAGAGCCTTCCTACCGACGACTCGAAGACGGACGAGCCGCGCGCGTGCGGGGCGGAATCCTGTGCGCCGATCTTGTGCGGCTACGATTGCACGACCGCCGGCTCGCAGTGCGAGCGCGGCTGCGCCGCATCCGATGGCCGCGCAACAACGTACGTGCAGGCGACGTTCAGCGGCGCCCACAACTCCGTCATCGACACGCGACAGACGCCGTATCGACCGGTGTACTCGCTCGACAATGTGCTGATCTATGGCTGCGAGCTCTGGGACTTCTCGAGTCAGCAATACGACGGCCTCGAAATCGAAGTCGAGGAGCTCGTGCATTCAAGCTTCGTCGTGGATCCAAACGACCCAACGCGGCACGACCGCAAGCTCGTCGCGTACATCAAAGGGTTCACCGGTCCGGGATCGTATCGCGGCGAGGCGATGTTCCGCGCGCGGCACGACGCGCCGCTGTTCTACGCGCTCGATGCATGCGCGATCGATGTCGCCGCGGCCGCGACCGGCGGCATCCAAGGCACGTTCGACTGTCAGATGCCAGCGCGGGACGGTACGTCAGGAACCGTCAGGGCGCGTGGTGAGTTTGCGTGCGCGGAGAACGCGATGGATCCGCTGTTCGTTCAGCGCGTGCAATGACGCAGAGTCAAGGAGCGACGAATGCAGCTGCTACTTCGCACTATGTCGATACATCGTTGGCTCGGCTCCAGCGCGCGACGGTCGTGTTCTTCCAGCTGGCCAGGAATCTGGATTTTCAATCCGGCAACACGGGTTCAAGTCCCGTACACGACACCGACTCGGATCAGGATCTGAGATTACGAATCTCAGGATGGTGGTCGAGCCCGATAAGCGAACGACGAAGTTCGAGCCTTCACGGGACATGAGATGCTGTGGCGCAAGGTAGCGCAGTCGCCCTATAAGCGACCGGTTAGTGGTTCGAGTCCACTCAGCATCACGATGGTATGCGTAGTGTAGTGGTCGCACGCGAGTTTGTGACTCTCGACTCCGCCGATCACAAATCGCACATGGCATCCCCGCAAGGCGGTGCGTGTCCCGTCGATCATCCGGTCGCAATTCCGGTGATCAGCTTCAACATCCACTATCCGGTACCGACCGACGGCGCGACGCTCGCGTGGGCGCTGTCCTCCGACGATTACGACACGAGCGGCGGCAATGCCGGCAATTCGGGGCACGGCGACTATGCCTACGGCTGGAACACGCCGACGCTGGAAACGTTCACGCAGCGCTGCATCGAGGCGGCCGTCGACTGTCACGACTACCTGCTCGGCGACGGTCGCACGCTCTATTAGTAGCTATAGCTGACTTCGTTCGTGTACCAGGACGCGCCCGTCGGCGTTTTGGCGCGAACGCGGAAGTGGTTGTAGCCGCCGAGCAGGGTCATCCTCGTGCTCGTGGCATTCTCGGCGACGGTCTTCGCGTCGCCCCACGTTCCGCTGCCGACCCGTTGCTGAACGACGAATGCGGTCTCGTTCGTCGACTTGTCCGTCCAGCCGAGCTGGAACGTCGATCCACTGACCAGCTGGCCGTGGAGGTTCGTTGGCGCTTTGGGAATGGTCGCGATTGGCGACGGGACCGCGGGTGTGCATGTCGTTATGGCGCTCACGCGGTAGCGATAGGATCTGCCCGGCGAGTAGCTCGTATCGAGATAGGACCCCAGATCCTTTGCGATGATGGTGAGAAGGAACCATTCACCTTCGTCGTCCGAGCGCTCGATGAGAAATGCCTTTTCATCGTCGGCGTTGTAGCTCCACGTAAGCTTCACGCTGTACGAGCCTTGGGCGCGTGCGTACAGCCCATCCGGCGTCGCCGTGCAGCTGTACGTGCTCGCGGCCTGCGTCTCGAGTCCCTCGTCGGAATCGCTGTCGTCGTCGGCCACGCAGCCAAGGAGCGCGACCGCCGCGGTCAGCAGTGGACATACCCCAATCGCGATGTTTGTTGGTTTCATGAACGTGTTGACGAAGATCGCGACGCGCACTTGCGCGAGAACCACGCAAACCAACGTACGGAGAGCGTTTCTTCTAGAATATGGCTCCGGTGATGTTGCGGCCTCTGATCCTCGCGTTGCTTGTCGCAAGCACGGGCTGCCGTGAGCTGCTCGGCATCGACGAAAACGTGAAGTTCGACGCAGCACCGTTCGGGCTCGGCCGCTTCCACTCGTGTGCGTTGCGCGCGAACGGCGCGGTCGTCTGCTGGGGAGTCAATTCGGTGTCGCAGCTTGGCGATGGAACCGCGCCGACAGAGCGGTTGCTACCGACGGAAAATGGAGTCGCGGCGATCGCCGTCGCGGCGGGTGAGTTTCACAGCTGCGCGTTACTCGACGGCGGCGCCGTCACGTGCTGGGGCGACAACGTGCACGGTCAGCTGGGTACCGGCGATGTCATGGCGCGTCCGCTGCCGACGATGATTTTGCCGTCGAGCGAGATCGTCGAGCTCGCCGCAGGAAACGAGCACACGTGTGCGCGGCTCGCGAGTGGTCGCGTGATGTGCACCGGGTTCGAATACGCCGCCGGCGCGACGGTCGATCGGCTCACGTTCGAGCTCATCGGCGGGATCGATGATGCCGTGCAGCTCGCCGCAGGTTCGGCGTTTACGTGCGCGTTACGCGCAACGAAGCAGGTGTCGTGCTGGGGGGCGAACTTTTTCGGCATGCTCGGCAACACGGGTCCCAATTCGACGGTGCCGGAGATGATCCCAAACCTCGACGATGTGACCGCGGTCGCGGCCGGCAACAATCACGCGTGTGCGCTGCACGCGAGCGGCCACGTCTCGTGCTGGGGGCGCAATCGAGATGGCAACCTCGGCGACAACACGCTCGTCGACAGTCCAACGCCGGTTTCCGTGCTCGAGATCAGCGGCGCGATCGAGATCGACGCGGGGGACTTCTTCTCGTGCGCGCGCGTCGGCGCGGCCGAGATTCGGTGCTGGGGCACGAACCAAGCGTATGAGCTCGGCAATCCAAGTGCCGATCCGACGCGTAGCTTGCAGCCGGTCCCCGTGCTTGGCCTGCCCGAGCTGAAGAGCTTCTCGACGGGTGGGTCTCATTCGTGCGCGCTGACGGTCGCCGGCAAGCTGATGTGCTGGGGCGCGAATATGTACGGGCAGCTCGGCGACAACACGGAGACGAGTCGACCGACACCGATCGCCGTCGACCAATACCCGTAGGCGCGGCAGCTGGTTCCACGTTCCGCCGCAAGCGGCTCGCGGTGTCTCCGTCATGTGGACATGAGGGCTTTTTTTCATCATGCGTTTGCCGCAACAACCGTCCTGGCACTTGCGGGCTGTCCCCCCGGCGCCGTCGAGCCTGGAGCCGATGGCGGCGATCCCCCCGTGGATCCGCAGCCGACCGGCGTCTCGGTGCAGTCGATCGCTGGCGGCGGGTTTCGACCGATCGCGCCGTATATCGGAATCGTCGGTCGGGCTCTGATGGTACGGCGAATCGACGGCAAGACCGACTTGAGCGTCGAGCTCACGGGTCTCATCGCGAGCACCATGTACACCGCGCATCTGCACGCGGCGCCGTGCCAGTACGGCGGTGGAGGAGGGCACTACAAGATCGATCCATCGATCGTGGACGCCGTCGAAACGAACGAGCTCTGGCTGCGCGGTACGACCTCGACAACCGGCGCACTGCTCAGCGATGGCTCGTGGTCGCACGTGACGCGTGGCGAAGCGCTGTCGATCGTCGTGCACGATCCAGCAAGTGGCGCGAAGATGGCGTGCGCGGATCTGATCGAGCACGACGTCGCGACCGTCGAGCTTGCTGGAACGATCAAACCGTTCGCAGATGCAGCCGCAGGCGACATGACGATCGCCGGGTCGGTCAAAGCGTCTCGCACGAACGCAGGCACGACGCTCACGCTGAGTCTCAATGGCCTTAACCCGAACGCAATCGGCTACATCTCGCACGTGCACGCCGAGCCGTGCGCCGTCGCGATGGCCGGCGGTCATTACAAGCTGGATCCGACGATGGCCGACGGGATGCAAAGCAACGAGCTCTGGCTGCCGATTTCCAATTACGCGGCCGGCACAGCCTCGTCGATGCTCGACACCGCGCACATGATCCGTCCCGATGCGCAGTCGCTGGTCGTCCATCGCACGCTGGGCGATGGCAGTAAGCCGAAAGTCGCGTGCGCGGATCTGACGCGCACGACGGCGCATGTGCCATTCGAAACGACGGGCAGCGCGGTGCCGCTGTCCGCGGCTGCTGGCTTGTCGCTCACCGGCACTGCCATCATGACCCGCAAGCTCACCGGCGTGACCGAGCTTGCGCTCGTGATGACAGGCCTGACTCCGCAAACCAGGTACGCAGCGCACGTTCACACGCAGAGCTGCGCGGTCGAGAGCGGTGGCGGGCATTTCAGGTTTGACCGTGCGGTCACCGACGCTTCCGCCGCAAACGAGATCTGGCTCGAGCTCACGACCGACGCAGAAGGCACGGCGCACGACGCGACGTGGGTGCCAAAGATCGCCGGCGCCGCGGCGACATCGGTCGTCGTTCATGGACCGGATAACGCGCGGCTCGCGTGCATCGATCTGCTGTAGCGCTCAGACCTTCGGGCCGAGCGACTTGATCGCGCAGCTCATGACGACCTCGGTTCCTCCTCGAACGGCAGCGAGCTTGTCGCTGGAAATGACGCGGATCGGTGACTCTTGCTTGGTGGGTTTGCGTTGCTTCATGGCGTGGCACGTGAAAGCGGAAATGCGAAGCATTGGCGACACCCCTTGTTGGCTTTCACTGAACGGTGTCGTCGGTGCGTTTTTGCGTCGGTTTCGCGCAGGTCGCCGAGACGAAAGCTAAAACCGGCCTTCGATGATGAGCGCGGTGCCGCCGGCCGTGACGGCGGGCGCGATCGCAACGCGCTGCGGCGGCGCGACGAAGTACCAGACGGTAGCTGCGACAAATGCAACGCCGCCGGCGATCGCAACGCCGGTACCGACGTCGGCGCGTACGCGCGACCGCGACGCGCGGTCTCAACGAGTTCAACCACGGCTACGAGACGGTCAAGGTCTACGCGAAGCTGGCGCCGTAGCTTCGCCAAGCAGCCGCGAAGCCAGACGCGTTGGCTCGAATCAATGTTTTCACGGCGTGCGCGGTGCAGCCCATAGCCCGCTGAGATCGAGCTCGATCGCAGCAAACGGTTCTGCGCGCACGCGCACGTCGCCTTCGTAAACGCGAACCTCCCGCCATCGGTGGTCCTCGCCCAAGACACGAACCTCAAGTGTTTTGGCGATCGGATCGATCAGCCAGACATGCCCAACAGCGTGTGCGGCATAGATGGGCAGCTTCTCGTTTCGATCGACGGCCTCGGTGGACTTCGAAAGGACCGCACAGATCCAGTCCGGCGCGATCGTAAAATATGCGGTCTCGGGAAGGGTTGGCATGCGCTCGACTCGCCAACCCGCCAAGCCTGGTGCCATCGGTTCCAGCGCGACCAGCTGCAGCTCGGGTTCGAAGAGGATCCACCAACCGCCCGGGCCGCCACGTCCCCGCTGAAACGCGCCGTTAAGCTCGCCGCCGAGGACGGAGGTCGCGTTCGCATGCCGCGGCGCCGGCCTGGGCGAAACGTAGAGCGTGCCGTGGATAATCTCGGCGCGCTGATGGGTTGGAACGGCGCGATAAGCGTCGTAGAGCGCTTGGCGTCGGTCCTGCGCTGGTTTCACCATCGCAACTCACGTTAGCACGAAGGCACACAAGCGACGCTTGGCGTTCTAGGATCGAGCGTCACGTAGCGGTGTCGCGCCCTTCGTTTCGACTGCGAGCGCATCGTCGAAGGTCGGTGATGATCCCGGTGGCGACCTGCGCTCTCTCCCGCGATCGCGTGGTTCGAATCTTGGCGCGTCGATGCGATCGCGACGAAGCAGTAGCCGAGCTACACGGCAGTCGTCCCGCACGTCGAGCAAGCGGTCGGCGGCGGTCGGCCGGTCGTACGCGCCAAGACGTCTGAGAACGCCGAGTTACAAGATTCGGCGCGCGTGCATGCGACTAAATTCGGCGGCTCGTGATCTCCCAGCACAACAGAGATTCAGGAGAGCCGTCATGAAGACCTCGATCACCATTGCAGCTGCAACGCTACTCGCGGGCTGCTCGATGCTGCCCGCCGGCTTCGCCGGCAAGAAGACCACAAACCAACCGCAAGCGGCTGCGCAGCCGACGCCGGCGACCGCGGGCACGGCGTTACCGCCGCCGGCGACCGCGGGCACGGCGTTGCCGCCGGTCCCCGACAATGGCTTTGTCTCGGAAGTACACAAGACGCACGTCGGCAAGGTCGTGTTCGCCAACGCAGTGAAGAGCGTGACGACGCCAGAGACACCGAGCGAGTTCGCGACGAAGCTGTCGTTGTCGGACTCGATTTATTTCCGCGCCTACTTGCCGCGATCGATCAAGAACGCGTTTCGCGCCGAAGGTGTGGAGTGCGTGCGCAACGAAGCACGGCGTGTGTTCCGCATGACGATCGACGGCAAGCCGGTCGGCGCGGAGCTCTACAGCGAGCACGCGAAGTCGAGCGAGGACATCTACACGAAGAGCACCTCGGTGCAATTCGACCAGCCACTGAATGCGACGGCAGACCTCGGGACGAAAGCGATCTGGCGATCGTTCGGCGATTTCGCTGTGCCTATGCTCACCGAAGGCACGCACGAGATCACGCTGACGGTCACCGCCTCTTGCACCGCGCATCGCGAAGACTATCCCCACGTCGCGCTCTCCGCGCCGCTTGCGTCCGGTTCGTTCACGCTCACCGTTAGCGCCAAAGAGCTCGCCGATGCGAGCAGACTCGGCACGCACCTGCCGAAGCCTGCGCTCAAGAACCCAAAGCTCGAGCGCGAAATGGTCGATGCGATCAAGCAGAAGTGGCGCGACGACGAGATCTATCGCGTCGTCATCGTCGAAAAGGAGTGGAGGGTGCGCCTCCACGACATCAGTCGGCTGCCGGTCGATCGCGTGATCGGCACGCTGGTGACCGCGAAGCAGTCCGACGGCAAGTGCAGCGCGTTCCGCGTCACGTTCGTCCAGCCTGCGCTCGGCAACAACAAGTGGGGCGACACTGCCTACAACAGCGTCGGCGACGCGACGGAGATGCGCTGCGACGCTGCGAAGTGATCAACAACTCGGTGATGATGTTGCGTCCCGTGGTGCCGACGCCACAGACGATCATGTGATCCTTCACACCGCGAACACTCTAGCGCGCGTAGAGATATCCCGCGCCCGCTTGCGGCGCCGAGTTGTCCGTCTGATCGCCGTTTATGCCAGTCGCGGCGCTCGCCTCACTCCATGCGCCGACTGCCAGCAGCCTGCCGTCGCCATTCATCGCGAGCCCGACGCCGAAACTATCGCCAGCGTCCGTATTCGTCGCTTTGACGTACTGCTGCTGCGCCCATGTCGTGCCGCTGCGCACGAAGAGATAGGCGGCTCCAGAGTCCACGGCGCCGTCCGCTTCGCTGCCATCGATGCCGACGGCCGCACTGTCTTCGGCATTCGCGCCCACCGCGAGCGTGTTGCCGTCGAGCGATAGCGCGAGGCTATAGCCGAACTGGTCTTGGGCGCCGGTATTCGATGCTTTGAGATACGCCTGTTGCGTCCATGTCGCGCCCGCGCGCGTGAATACGTAGACCGCACCCGCGCTTGTTGCAGCGTCGTTCACCTGATCGCCATCGATGCCGGTCGCGCTGCTGTCTTCGAACTTTGCACCGACGACCAACGTCGTGCCATCGGCCGAGAGCCGTAGATCGCCACCTCCGAACCAGTCGCCGGGTCCGGGGTTCGACGCTTTGATGTAACCGGCCGAGACCCAGCCACCACCGCCGCCGATCGTGTAGACGTAAACGGCGCCCGCGTCAGCGACGGAGTTGTCGGCTTGATTGCCGTTGATGCCGACCGCACCGCTATCCTCTTTCGGGGCACCGACCGCGAGTGTCGTGCCATCTTGCGAGAGCGCGAGGCGCAACCCGAACTCGTCCAAGCCCTGCGTGTTCGTCGCCTTGATGTACGCCTGTGGCGACCACGTCGCGCCCGATCGCGTGTAGACGTAGACCGCGCCCGAGTCGGGGGCGTTCTCGCTGTTCTGAATGCCGCCGACGCCAACCGCATCGCTGTCTTCGAGGTTGGCGCCAACCGCGAGCGTATTGCCGTCGCCCGACAGCGCCAGCACTTGGCCAAACCGATCACCCAAACCGGTGTTCGATGCTTTGACGTACGCTTGCAGCGACCACCCTGCGCCGCCCGATCGCGCGAATACGTAGACCGCGCCGCTGTTCTGCGCGCTGTTGTCGGTTTGGTTGCCGTTGATATCAACAGCCGAGCTGCCCTCGGCCGGCGCACTGATCGCTAGCGTGTTGCCATCATCCGAGAGCGCCACCGCGACCCCAAACACATCGTTGGTCTCCGAGTTCGACGCTCTCAGTAGCGCCTGCTCGGTCCACCCCGCGGAGCCCAACGCGAACACGTACGCCGCACCATTCAGCAGCAGCGTATTGGCGGATTCGCTGGGCGCACCGACCACAACGGTCTTCGCATCGGCGGACACGGCAACCGCGAAGCCGAAGTGGTCGTTCGACTTCGCGTTGGACGCTTTGAGGTACGTCGTCGGGGGCAAGGTCAACCCGCCGTCGCCATCGTCGTCGGCGCCGCTGATCGAGAACCCGAGATGGCCGCAAGCCGTCGCAGCGAACGCCAGCAGCGCGCCCTTCATCGCCGCGCACCACGACGCAGGTAGACGTGCACGCCGCGCTCTGGATGCGAGAGCTGGATCGCGACCGCGCGCGCGTCCTTCGGCGCCGGGATCAACGTTCCGAATCGTCGCGTGTCCTTGTCGGCGGGAATCGATTTGCCGTCGATCGTAGCGGTCCAGCCCGGCAGGGTCGCGCCGGCCACCTCGATGTGCGGTCCCCACGGCCGCCCATCGACGGGGGTTTCGATGTAGACCTGCGCCGTCGTTTGATCGAACCCGATGCGCAGCGTCGAGACTCTGGACTTCACGCCATCGCGCTCGACCCAGAACGTATATTCGCGCTCGCGTAGCGTCGTGCCAGGCACTTTGAACGAGCCCGTTGCGCTCGAGAATACCCGCTCGTCTTTGCCGCTCGCCAGATGCAACTTGAACGTCGTGCCTTTGCCGCCGGCTCGCAGCTGGACGTCCGGAATGCGCGTCTGATAGTCGAGTCTGTAATTTCGTCCGTCGGCCGCGATCTCGAAGCGCGACGGATCCTTCGGCAGCGGCCGCGTGCCGCGATCACGCAGCACGATGATGTGCCCCGACGCGACCTGATCACCGTTGCAGCGTACGCGATACGCCCACCGCCCACTCCGCACCATCAGGTGGGCCGCGGAATCGCCAACCGAGATCAGCGGTGAACGAAACTGCGAGCTGCGAGCGAGCTCGATCGTGCCGCCCTTGCATGCGGTCGCGAACGCGAACCGCACGGCCGTCGCACCGGCGGGATCGTGGAGCGTGATGTTCGCCGGCTCGCCGACGCGCAGCTCGTAATCGTAGTGCGCAGGGATCACGAGCTCGCCCGGCGCCACGCCGCCGGCTTTCTGCACGAGCGCGAGCTCGCCCTGGCGAACGTCGACGCTGCCGCGCTTGCCGATCAGCTGCACGCCCTCCGTCACGGCGGTGACCTTGGCGTCTCCGCGCGCGCCCACGTCGATGATCGCTGCGCCGTTTGCGGGGAGTTTGACCTGCCCACCCGGTACGGCGATCTGTCCGCCGTCGCTTCCGGCGTGCGCTGTCGCCGCGCCGACCTCGATCTGGATGTCGCGGGAGCTCGTCACCAGCGCGCGCGTGCCCGGCGCGAGATCGAGTGTCGTGCCGCGGATGGTGAGCTTCGCGGTCGTCTTCGCATCGAGCGCGATCCGTGTGCCGGGCGCGACTGACCCCGATCCGAGCTTGCCCCACTTCGTGTCTCCGGGTGCCTGCATCGTCGCGCCGTCACCGGAGACTTCGATCGTGATGTCCTCGCTCGACGGCGCGTGGATCGGTGCGTCGGCCACGCCGGCGTCGACGTTCGCAACGAGCGTGCCGATGCCGAGCACGAGCACCTTGTTTGCCTCGAGTGGCGTGTGCTGGCCGTCGTCGCGGTCGAGCTCACCGCGACCGAACACGAGCTCGACGCTTGGCGTCTTGCCGCCGCCGATGCGCACCGTGCCGTTCACGAGGGTTAGCGTGCCGAGCTCGAGGCGGTACTTGCCCGTCCCCGACAGCGTGATCGTGCCGTTCTCGATGACCATACCGGTCAGGCCGACGCGCGCGACGAAGCGCAGCGCGGTGTTCGGCGGCATTTCGATGCGCCCGCCTGTCGCGAGCGCGAGCTCGGCGGCGCCGGTAGTCGTGCGCACGATGTCGTCGAGATAGAACTTGGTGCCGACGGGTGCCGCGCGCGCTTCGCCGGCACCCTGGCGCTGCACCGGCCCGCTCGCCTTGTCCAATACCGCGACCGCTGCCTTCGAGCTCGAGCACGCGGCACACGCGAATAGCAGGATGACGATCCTACTCGCGAAGCACGAATTCTTTGAGCGCGACTCCATTGGCGTCGATCGTCACGGCGAGCTCCTGATCGCGGAAGCCCTCGGCGTGCACCTTAACTTTGTAACTCCCCGGTTGTAGATCGACGACGAACGTGCCGTCTGCCCCGCTCTGCGCCGCGTGCTCGCCGGGCGACACCGAGACGGTCGCGCCCGCGATCGGCTTGCCGCGTTGGTTGCGTACGACGCCGCGAACCTGACCCGGCGGCAACGTCTTCTGCACCGCGATCTGCGGAGCACGAATCCCGCCTTGCTTCGGTGAGGCAATCGTCGAGCGACCCAGCTCGTACCCCGCGAGCTCGACGCGCATGTCGAGGCCGGCCTCGTCGAGCTTCGTTTCGGTCTTCGGCCCCGTCTTTGTCTGCGTGGTCAGCCGGCGGCCGATCTTGACGTTCGCGATCGTGTACGTACCATCCTCGTTCGTCGTGCTCGATTGTGATCCATAAGTCTTGCCGGAAACCGTCACGGTCGCGCCGGGAACCGGCGTGCCGTCCTGGTCGACGATCGTGCCGCTGACCTCGCTATAGATCGACTGCTCGTCGGTCGGGCATCCAGTGGGCGTATCCCAGCACGGTGGTGGCGCCGAGGACTTCGCGCTGACGTGAAACGACAGCGCGAATCCGCCGACTATCATCGGCTCGTACGGAATGATCGGGATGTCGGCGGCCAGCGCTTGCGAGCCGAGCACGCCCGGGCTCTTGATCGCCTCGACGAACACCACGGCGCGCCAGCTCGCGGCGAGCTGAATGCCGCCGACGACGCCCGCCCGGGCAAGCCAGCGCTCCTGCCGAAGATCGGCCATTCCCGCCGGCGGCTCACCGACGAACGCCACGAACGACGTCTCGACAGCACCCCACATGCGCGCCCGGAGTGGATACGCCAGGTGCGCGCCGGCGACGAACGCGTTGTAATTCGAGATCCCGAACGACACGCGGTCGGGCACCGACAAACTCGAGATGTAGTTGATGCTGTTCGCGCTGTTGTCGAGATGAAAGCCTGCGTCGAGCGACAACGTGGTCGGGCCGAGTGCGAACGACGCGAGTGCGCGGGCGTCGAGCGAGGTGGCGTCGAACTTCATCGACGGTGCGACGTCGCCGGGCACCCACAGATCGAGCTGCGCGCCGAGCTTTATGTTCGCGACCGGCCTGGTCAGCCGCACGTAGAGGTGCGGCGCACCGACCCAACCCGACTCGCACGTCGGGCCGCAGCCGCTGAGCTCGCCCGACATGAAGCCGTTGTGGCGATCGTAGTAGCCCTCGAACGAGAGCGCGACGGTGAGCATGTCGAGAACGCCGTATGCCGCCGCGACTTCACCGAGCGCGCGTACGAAACGATGTTCCTCCGCGAGCAAGCCGCGCCGATAGCCCACGCCCGAGGCAAGCTCGACGACGGCGGTCCCGGCGGGTAGCGTCGATGCAGTGGCGACATCGACGCCACCGGGCATCGCGTGATAGGCGCCGAGCTCGGGGGGCGATTGCGCGGCGGCGACGGACGATAGGCACATGCATGTGGCGAGTCGCCACCCCATATGCCGAGCATACGCCCTATTTCTCCCTCGCACCCAGAGGGATCGTGAATGTCTGATCGTCATCGCTGGATGGAAACTGGACGCGCAGGATTTCCGTGCGCAGACATTTGGCCAGCGGCGAGGCATTGACGCCATCGGGTGCAAACGACACCTGCTTCGGGTGTCCGTCCGCGCCGATCTCGATCCTCGCTTTGATTGTCTCACCGGTGACGGAGTCGTGCACCTTGAAACACTCGAGCAGTTGTTCGCTGCGCGCGCTCAGCGCCTTTGTCGCGTTCTGCGCGATGCGCTCCGGGTTCGCATCGCGCGGTGGCGGTTTGCGCTTTTTTGGCTTCGGCTCGTCGACGTGACGCTCCGCCGCCGCGTCGACCGCGATCGCTGATGCATCGGGCTCTGCCGTTGCGTCTGTCGGGACCGGGACCCGCACGGCCGCGACGCGCGGAGGCTCGGGGTCGCGTCGCTGCATCACTGCATACGCGATGCCCACGGCCCCGAGCACGACCGCGCCGAGGATCGCGAAGCCCAGCCAGGATACCCCGCGGGCTGGCGCTGACGCGGTCGGCATTGGCCTCATCGCAATCGACGCGCCGGCGGGTGCGGTCATCGCGAGCGCGTCGTCGCTGCGTGGACGCACGACGCCGCTCGCTGGTTTTGCGCGTCGCAGAAACTGCACATCCGGGAGGTCGCTCAGCGCATCGCGCAACCGCGCGCGCATCGCAGCCGCATCGGCGAGTCGCTGCTCGACCGGGCGGACGAGCGCGTCGGCAATGAGCTGCACGAACGCAGGCGGCGCGTCGGGCCGATGCTCGACGATCGGCACCGGATCCATGTGACAGATCGCGTACAGCATCGCTGGCACGTTCGTGCCGGTGAACGCGAGCACGCCGGTCGCCATCTCGTGCAACATGATCGCCATCGCCCATAGATCGGTATGCGTGCCGACCGAGCCCGCCTGACCTTGCGCCTGCTCGGGCGCCATGTACGCGGGCGTGCCGACCAACCGTGCATCGGTGGTGACCAGCGTCGTGCCGTCGCGAAACTTCGACACGCCGAAATCGAGCAGCTTGACCTGCTCGTCGCCGGCATCGTCGACGGCGAGAAACACGTTCTGCGGCTTGAGATCGCGATGCACGACGCCGCTTGCATGCGTGACCGTCAGCGCCGCGAGCACTTGATCGGCGATCTGTGCGATCTGCGGCCACGGCAGCGCGCCCGACCGGCTGATCCGCGACGCGAGGTCCTCGCCCTTCAGATACTCCATCACGATGCACGGCGAGCCGTCGGGGAGCTCTTCCCAATCGACAATCTCGACGATGTTCGGATGCTTGATCCGCGCGACGATCTCGGCCTCGCGCCGAAACCGTTGGATCACGTCGGGGTTCGTGGCGGCTTCGCCCTTGAGCATCTTGAGCGCGAACGAACGCCCGAGCCGGACGTTGCTCGCCTCATAGATCGAGCCCGTGCCGCCCTTACCGATGAGGCGCAGCACCTCGTAGCGATTACCGATCCGCTGGCCGATCAACGGATCGTGTCTATCCGCAGAACTGGCCATTTTCGACGTACACAGCGTAACACACGGTCGAGCTAGCGGACTTCGCGCGTCTCTTTGCCGAGCGAATCTTCGGTTTCTGCGTCAACGACGAGCTTCATTCGTCTATCGTCGCGACACCATGACCAACAAAGAAGGAAATCATTGGAACGAGCGCGACCTCGTGGGAAGGGTGTGGAAGTGGGTGTTGGCATTTGCGAACGAACCTCCCAACTGAATCTGCGTGACTGCAGCGGGAGGGCCGTCGGCGATGCCGCGATACCGTGCGCGTCGCCGGTGATAGGCGAACACGGCGCGCACGAACACGCCCAGGACCTCCGAGACCAGGCCGGATCACGGAGCAACCGAGCACGGAGCCAGCGCGGGAACGACAGGGTCCAGTGCCGGTAGTCGACGTCGCGAGGCAGGATCGAATCGACCAAGCGGGCGGCACCGTCGGTCATGCGGCGGCCCTCGCACGAGGGGCAGGCTCGCACCTTGCAACTGAACGGGACGAGCAGCTCGTAGTGGCACGCGCGGCAGACCACGCGGGCGAAGCCACGCGAAAGGTCGCCGCACGCGAGATAGCGCCGGAAGTTGTCCTCGACGTGATGCGGTACGCCGAAGCCGTGGGCCGAACGGTCACGTGCGTCCTGCAGCATCATCTCGAGGTGGTCGGCAATGACGACGCGAACGCCGGCGGGGCCGACGTGCGATGGTGGCGCGACCGAGCTGGCGAGCGTGTTGAATCCCGAGCGCCGGCTCGCGATCGAGAGCGCGTTCCGCAAGGCTGGTGCGCGCGAACCAGCGATGACCGGCGAGCCAGCGCTCGCGATGATGGTGTCAGTGCAAACGATCGCGCGCAGCGCTTCAGTCACGGACACGTCAGCGACGTCAACACGGTGACGTCGTTCGTGCCCGAGTCTGGCATGACGAGATCGAGAACGCCGTCGCCGTCGAGATCGCCCAGCGCGAGCGAGAAGTTCTGCGGACTGGCTGGATAATCGATGGCTGGAGCGAACGTGCCGTCGCCGCGACCCGAGAACACGCTCGCGGCGGCATAGGAACCGTCGGCAGTCGCGAGATCCGCCGTGCCGTCGCGATCCATGTCGGCAATCGCGATCGACCAGGGGTTTTTCGCGACGTACTCGATCGCCGGCGCGAACGTGCCGTCGCCGGTACCGATCAGGATTGCGATCGTAGCGCTACCTCCGAAGGCGTTCGCGACGGCAAGGTCAAGATGCGGATCGGCGTCGAGGTGCCCGATCGCGATGTCCCAGGGTCGCCCCGTACCCGCACTCGTCGAATAGCTAACCTGCGGTGCGAGGCTGCCGCCGCCCGCGCCGAGTAGCACGCTGACGCTGGCGCTCCTGCTGTTCGCGATCACGACATCTCCATCGCCGTCGCGATCGAGATCGGCGACCGCCACGTCGTACGGTGTCGTCCCTGTCGGATAGTCCACGTGCGCCTGAAACGTGCCATCGCCGTTACCGAGCAAGACGCTCACCAGATCGGCACCCGATGCGGCAACGACGAGGTCCGGGTAGCCGTCTCCCGAGAGCTCAGCGATCGCGACACTCTGTGGCTGGGTTGCGGTCGGATACGTGCCGGATGAGACGAGCATTCCGTCGAAATTAGAAAAGACCGCGACCTGATCGGTACCGTACAGGCCAACCACCACATCGACGTCGACGTCGCCGTCGAGATCGTCGACGGCTGCAGACCGGCCGAGTGCACCTCTTGGGCCGCGAACGTGCCATCGCCACGTCCGCGGATGACGCTAAACGTGTCGTCGTTGCCATTGGTCACGATGATGTCGAGGTGACCGTCGCGATCGAGCTCAGCCAGCGCGATCGCACGCGGACTCGCGCCGGCCGGGACCGTCGATCGCTTTGCCAACATCGCGTTCGTGCACGGCGCGTCTGCCGCCTCGAAGTGAACGCGTCCACACCCCGTGAGCGCAGCCAACACAGCACAGCAACGCCGCAACACCCGTCCATCGTCGCATAGGCGAAACCGTACCAAGGTAGGCGAAACCGTACC
>Ga0070698_100003400_pt1 | contig 17500 bp, 14 predicted proteins | sample KBSK1502metaG_FD_65477 | JGI IMG/M metagenome (GOLD analysis project Ga0070698, IMG submission 65477) | Corn, switchgrass and miscanthus rhizosphere microbial communities from Kellogg Biological Station, Michigan, USA - KBS K1-50-2 metaG | ecosystem: Host-associated > Plants > Roots >...
ATGCTGCAGTTTTCCAATCACCCTCTCCGCCAAAGCCATAACCCTCTGCCATAAGACGTTGAACAGGTAACCCAGGCAACTGCACCATTCCATGCAGATCTTCAAATGTATCTGTGAATCCTTTATAATTTCCCTCTTTCAAAAATCTGCGCAAGCCAATTTCTATTTTGGCTGCTTCCCGCAATGACTGATGCTGTAGATTCCCTTTTTTTAATGAGGGTACAAGGCTATACTGTACTGCATAGTCATCACATAATTTACTAATCGCTGTTTCTTTCACATCATTGATCATCTTTACCAGGTCGCCAATGCCATGTGTATTCACACTGTAACCGAATTTTAATTCCGCTTCCACTTTATCGCCATCGGTTACGGCCACGTAGCGCATATTATCACCAAATCGAACAAATCTTGCGCCCTGCCAATCGTTCCAGCCGATTGCTGCCCGTGCCCAACCTGCTATCTGTTCAGTTACATTTTTATTTTGCCAATGGCCCACAACTACTTTACGATTTAATCTTAACCGGCTCATAATAAAGCCAAATTCCCGATCTCCATGTGCACTTTGATTAAGATTCATAAAATCCATATCGATCGTATCCCAGGGAATATCGCGGTTGAACTGAGTGTGTAAATGCAATAAAGGTTTGTGCAGGATCTTCAGTCCGTTGATCCACATTTTCGCCGGCGAAAATGTATGCATCCATGTGATAATACCAATACAACTTTTAGCTGTATTTACTTCCAAACATAAATTGTAAACTTCTTCAGTTGATTTCGCCACAGGTTTAAAAACGATCTTAACCGGAATTTCAGATTGTTCATTTAATGATTTAGCAATTATGGAAGAATGTTTAGCTACTTGTTTCAATGTTTCTTCACCATATAAATGTTGACTGCCGGTAACAAACCAGACTTCTAATTTTTTTAATTCATTTGCTGTCATTGATGTGATATTTTTATATACTTAGCTTTTCTACTGCTATTAAACTTTTGTTGCGTCCGCCTCCGGCGGATCATCTTTCTGTATACAATTCAACTATTCGTGAGAAGTGAAACGTGAGATGTGAAAAATAGTTTGATCTCTCCTGTTTCACATTTCACGGTCATGATTGTCCATAATACGAATCTGGTCCATGCTTTCGTTCATAATGTTTTTTTATCAATGCATCTTTCAATCTTAAAGCATCGGGATTTACCTGCAGTGTTAGCAAAGCCATTTGTGCAATAAACTCAAGCACTGCACTATTATGCACAGCCTTCGCTGCATCTTTCCCCCAGGTAAATGGGGCATGATTGCCTACCAATATCATCTCCACTTCCTGGTAATCCAATCCTTTTTCTTTAAAACAGTTTATTATCTGGAAACCTGTCTCGTATTCATAATTTCCTTTTATCATTTCATCATTCATTGGTGGGGCACATGGAATATCAACTGTATTGTAATCAGCATGTGTTGTTCCAAATATCGGGATATCTCTTTGCGACTGCGCCCATGCTGTGGCATGCGTTGAATGTGTGTGACAAATACCACCGATTTTTTCCCAATGCTTATACAATACTGCATGTGTAAGAGTATCGGATGAAGGACGTAATTTGCCTTTCACGATCTCGCCATTAAAATCAACAATTACCATTTTGCCAGGAGATAATTCTTTATAAGGAACACCGCTTGGCTTAATTGCGAAAACGCCAAGATCCCTGTCGGCAGCGCTTACATTACCAAACGTAAAAAGTACTAAACCCAATTTGGGTAATTGCGTGTTGGCTTCATAAGCCTCTTCCTGTATATGCTGATATTTACTCATATTGATTATTGCTCAATATACTTACCTAACGCTTTATATTTTTCATAACGGCATTTATAATATGATGCAGTTGAAGCATCGGGCATAACTGTTTTTTCGAAACCTTGCCCCATTGCTTTCATTGCATCTTCTACTTTATTATAAACACCTGCAACTGTAGCTGCAAACATTGCAGCGCCATTGGCACAGGTTTGCTCTGATTGATGAATACGAATTGGTTGTTCAAGAATGTTTGCCATCGTTTGCATCACATATAACGATTTTTTTGCCACACCTCCTAAGGCAATAATACCTTTTACGGGAATGCCTTCATCAATAAAACGGTTTACAATTGCTTTGCTGCCAAAACAGGTTGCTTCAACAAGAGCTTTAAATAATTGCGGTGCATCACTTCCGAGGCTGAGATTTGTAAATGCGCCTTTCAATAATTGATTAGCATCCGGTGTTCTTCTTCCATTTAACCAGTCGCTTGCCAATACGTCGTTTTCTGATAATGGAAGCTTAGAAGCAGCATCTGACAATGAACTGATAATTTCATTCCTGATTTTTTCTTGTTGATTTTTATCTGAAATAAAATTTACAATTGGCCAGCTCAATAAATTTTTAAACCATGCATACGCATCCCCAAATGCACTTTGACCGGCTTCCATTCCAATCATACCGGGAATTACTGAACCATCTACCTGGCCACATATTCCTTTGATCAATTTCCCTTTTATTTCATTTGCAGGTGCAACCATAATATCACAGGTGGAAGTTCCGACTATCCTGCTCAAATGATATGGCTCGATTTGTCCGCCTACTGCACCCATATGGCAATCAAAAGCTCCAACGCCAATAACAACATTCTCCGGGAGACCTAAGCGGGTGGCCCATTCTTTAGAAATAGTGCCTGCAGCTTTATCAGATGAAAATGTATTTGTAAATAATTTTTTTGTAACTCCATCCAATAACGGGTCAAGGGAAGCAAAAAATTCATTAGGTGGTAATCCACCAAACTCAGCTGACCAAAGAGCTTTATGTCCGGCGCTGCAAACACCTCTTTTAATTTGTTTTGCATCTTTACCACCGGTTAATACAAAAGGTATCCAATCACAATGTTCAACAAAAGAGTAAATGTTTTTTCTTAATTGTTCATCTTCTCTTAAGATATGTAACAGTTTTGCCCAAAACCATTCACTGCTATAAATACCACCAACATATTGCAAATAGTTTATCCTAAATTTTTCAGAATGCTTATTTATCTCTTCTGCTTCTTGTGTGGATGTGTGGTCTTTCCACAATACAAACATAGCGTTAGAATTATTTTCAAATCCCGGCATTAAACATAACGGTGTTCCCTGCTCATTTACAGCAACAGGGGTTGAGCCGGTTGTATCAACTGAAATCCCAACAACATTTGAAGCAATATCAGTACCTGTTTTTTTCAAGCAATCTTTTATCGTTGCTTCGAGACCTTCAAGATAATCCAATGGATGTTGCCTGAACTGATTGCTGGCAACATTACAATACAAACCATCTTTCCAACGGGGATAATAAAAAACAGAGGAAGCTATTTCTTCACCTGTAAAAGCATTTAGCAAAACAGAACGGACAGAATCTGTTCCATAATCTATTCCCAGGACAAAGCGATCGGTCATATTAATGTCAAAATAACACTTTTCGAATTGGAAATAAAACATGAATAAGAGTATATTTAGATTATTCAATCATGAATTATGGGATAAAAAATATAAAATGATTGCTATGATTAAAAGAATCTTTTCCCTCTTTTTTCTAATACTGCTCTTTACAAATAGTTTTTCACAAACAACTTTGTTTGATTCGGACTGGCATTTTCATCTGGGCGGCGCACAAAGTGCTGAAATGCCAGGATTCGATGATTCAAAATGGCGGAAAGTGGATCTGCCACATGACTGGAGCATTGAGGACTTACCCGGGAAAAAATCTCCATTTGATCCCGATGCTATCAGCCAGGTAAGCGGGGGATTTACAGTTGGAGGAACAGGTTGGTATCGTAAAACATTTACTGTTCCTTCTGATCAAAAAAATAAACAGATCTATATACAATTTGATGGTGTATATATGAATGCGGAGTTTTGGCTGAATGGTGAATCGTTAGGAAAGCATCCTTACGGCTATACTAGTTTCTGGTTTGATATAACGGGTAAAGTCAAATTCGGCGAGAAAAATGTTTTATCTGCGCAGGTAAAAAATGAAGGACAAAATAGCCGCTGGTATTCCGGTTCCGGTATCTACCGTCATGTTTGGTTGAAGGTGCTGGCGCCAATACATGTTGCACAATGGGGAACTTACATTACAACTCCAGTTGTAAATGCTTCCTCTGCAAAAGTGAATATTAAAACGAGTATTATCAATCCACCGGGGAACATTACGCAGGTTAAGCTTGTAACAAAAATTGTAAATGCAAAAGCTGTTGAAGTAGCAAAAGCTGAGTTGCAACAACCTCTTAATTTCAATACATCGACGGAAGCCGGTCAGGATCTCACTGTAAACGCTCCTGAACTATGGTCAATTGAATCACCCACGCTTTATACAGCCATAACAGAAATTTATAGTGGGAATTATCTTGTTGACCGCATTGAAACAAAATTTGGCATCCGTACTATATCATTTGATGCAGCAAACGGTTTTCGTTTGAATGGAAAAACAGTAAAATTAAAAGGAGGTTGTGTCCATCATGATAATGGTCCTCTTGGTTCAAAAGCCTATGACAGGGCCGAAGAAAGAAGAGTTGAATTATTAAAAGCAAGCGGATACAATGCCATTCGTTGTGCACATAATCCGCCATCTCCAGCATTTTTAGATGCATGTGACAGATTAGGAATGTTAGTGATCGATGAGGCATTTGATATGTGGAGAATAGAAAACAATCCGTATGACTATCATTTATATTTTGATGAATGGTGGCAAAGGGATATTGAAAGTATGGTGATGCGTGACCGTAATCATCCAAGTATTATTATATGGAGTATAGGAAATGAGATCCGGGGCATGGAAACGCCGGAAGTAATAGCTGTGGCAAAGATGCTTGGTGATCATATACGAAGAATGGAACCAACAAGACCAATAACTGCTGCAGTTAATAACCTAAGACCACAAAAAGATCCATACTTCGCCACTTTGAATATAGGCGGTTATAATTATGCTGCTGGGGGAGATCATTTACAAAAAAGTATTTATGTACAGGATCATGAAAGATTACCGCAACGGGTAATGATGGGAACAGAATCATATCCATTAGAATCATTCGGCGCATGGATGGATGTGGTAGATAATTCATTTGTCATCGGAGATTTTGTATGGACTGCTTTTGATTATATCGGTGAAGCAAGTATCGGTTGGAGGGGTTACTGGCAGGAAAATAATTTTTACCCATGGAATCTTGCCTTTTGTGGAGATATTGATATCTGCGGATGGAAACGACCTCAATCCTATTATCGTGATGCATTGTGGATGGAGAATAAAATTTCTGTTTTTGTAAAACCACCTAAATCAAGTTTTCCTTTGAATCCGAATAAACAATCGTGGAGTAAATGGGAATGGCATGATGTAGTGGCTGACTGGAACTGGCCAGGTTATGAAAACAAACCACTTGAAGTTTCAGTTTACTCTTCCTGCGAGGAAGTTGAACTTTTTCTTAATGGTAAATCGTTAGGTAAAAAACAAACTACCCGTGATACAAAATTTACAGCAACATGGCAAGTTCCTTATCAGGCAGGTACGCTTAAAACAGTTGGATACACTAATGGAAAAGAAGTCAAGACATCACAATTGCAAACGGCCAAACAGGTTTCAAAAATTAAAATGAGTACAGACAGATCAACTATCAAAGCAGATGGACAGGATCTGAGTTATATAACAGTTGAGTTAACAGATGCAAATGGAGTTCGTGATCCCAAAGCGGAAAATTTAGTGAAGTTTAAAGTGGAAGGGGGAACTATTGTGGGAGTTGGTAATGCCAATCCAATGAGTTTAGAAAGTTACCAGTTGACTCAGCGCAAAGCATGGCAGGGAAGATGTTTAGTAATTATAAAATCAACTGGCAATGCAGGGAACATTGCACTCACTGCATCAGCAGATAGGTTGCCAGCGGCGAAAGTGATTATTAAGAGTGAGTGATGAACTGCATTTGGGAATAAACATCTTATTTGATGTTATGTTCCTCCTTCGCTAAAGCTTCGGAGGACTATGCCGTATCTCTTCCTCACCGCATACTAGCTGTTTCAGTTTTTGAAGCAGTTTTTTTATTTATATGCCTGGCAAATTTTCGATAGATCAATAGTGATAAAATAGCAGATACGATCCCAATACACATTCCGGCAAAAATATCAGTGGGAAAATGCTGAGCTAAATATACTCTTGAATAGCCCGCTAACAAAGCAAGTAAAGGAAGAATCAAAGACCATGCTTTTCTATTTATTATGTAAGCCATAATAAGCGCAATAGCAAAAGCTGTTGTTGAGTGGCCGGAAGGAAAACTATGAGCTTTTCGCATAGTAACTCCGTCAATAATATGAACTGGGAAAATTTCTGATAAATAGCTGATCGGTCTTAATTCATCAGGATAAACAACTCGTTTTAAGAATTGGGCTAAAAGAGTTGAAATAAGAACTCCTGCAACAACTGCTATAAAATATTTTCTTCTATAAAAAAAACAATAAATGCCTAAGGGAGCCCACATCAACCCGTCGCCGTAGTGAGTAAAATATTTAAAGAATTGGTCAGCAATTTCATTGTGATTGCTATTGATAACTTGAAATGATTCGTTTTTTCCAAGCATAAGAATGAATACACCTGTGCCAATGGCAATGATGGTGGCTAAAATAAAAGCTATGCCAAAGTTATTTGCCGGTCTTTCCTGGAGCAAGGATAGAATTTTTACAAAAGTAATACGAGTTTAGCAGCCCTCATAATGTGATGCCAGCCAGCTCAAGACTTTTCTTTTTTAGTTTCCTGATTTCAACATCCTCGATTATTGGTTCGGGGGTAAGGATCAACGATACATTATGTTCTTTCCACCATTTTGAATTCTTAAGTTCTGAAAAAGAAATAACTCCAATAAGATAGTTTCTATTTAGATCAGCATGCCATTCTTCTATCCATTCAAACTTTTCTTTTGGAATATATGCGCCATTGTCAAAACTGATATATATTTTCAAATAAAAATCATCAGTAAGAAGGTTGGGCTGATGATGATAAAGCTTTTTATACTCGTAATGATAATCGTATCGCAGAGCAGAGATATCACTTAAAACGGCAGATCCGGTAGGAAAACTGCCTGCACCTTTTCCATAAAAGAATTGTTTATCGGAAAAACCGCTTTCGATCACTACACCATTATATTCATTTTTTACAAAAGCAAGCTGATCATTCTGGTTTACAAACTGGGGTAAAACAAAAGCCGCCACGCCGCCATTGTTTAGTTTTTTTGCCTGTGCTACTAATTTTATTTCATAATGCTTTTCTCTTGCAACCGCCGCATCGTTTTGATTGATATTTTGTATTCCTGTGAAAACAATATTCTCCGGCCGTTCTACAATGCCATAAGAATGATTCAGCAGGATAGTCCATTTATTCAATGCATCATAACCTTCTATATCCAAAGTTGGATCTGTTTCTGCAAAACCGGCTTGCTGTGCCAGCAACAATGCTTGCTTGAATTCTAATTTATCCTCAAACATTTTTGTAAGTATAAAATTTGTGGTGCCATTTGCGATCGCTTTTACTGATTGCACCAAATCATTGTCATAATATTCTTCCAAATTCCTGATGATGGGTATTGAAGCACAAGCAGCTGCTTCATATAAAACGGCAAGTTTTGTTGATTTCTGAAGACCCAAAAGCTCCGGCATATTCTCAGCAATCATTTTTTTACTTGAGCTTACCACGTCTTTCCCGTTTTTTAAAGCGGTAGTTACAATCTCAAATGCTGCTTCTGTTTCGTTGATCACTTCAACGATCACATTTATTTCAGGATCGAAAAGCAACTCATTCTTATCTGTTGTAAATAATTCAGCCGGTGCATTTCTTTTTTTACCCGGATGCTTTATACAAATTTTCTTTATGGTGGTTTTTAATGAAGGCGTTTGATTCAAAATACGATAAAGACCTTCGCCTACAACACCAAAACCAAATAAACCGATCGTAAGATTTTTGTGATAACTCATTTTCTATTTTTTATAAATTAATAGTATAGCCTTGAATATTACTAAAACAAAAAGCTCACCCGATAAATCAGGTGAGCTTTGAATATTTTGAAAATTATTTTTAAGCTTTAACGCTGACTTATCTATCCACGCCGTAGGCGTGGTTGGAATTGGCACCTTTTCTTTCACATCGCACAGACTTCATTTGTCATCCTGAGCGAAGCGAAGGATAGGTTGTCAAGGCTTCATCGGGCCATTTCCCTCAGCCTTTCTTGATAAGCATCCTGTATGTAATTTTTAAGAGCTGGCACAAAGATATGTGGGAATAAGTAAAAATTCAAAATTCAAAAAATTTCTAAAATACCAAACACTTGTTTGATTGTAAGCAACGCCAACACAATATTGTTGCTATCTTCGTTCCCCTTTTTACTATGGCAAAATCAAAAGATAACGGGATCACGGTTCAGGAAATAAATCATGAAACGATTGAGGTACATGGCGCAAGGGTGCATAATCTTAAGAATATTGATATTTCAATTCCGAAAAATAAATTGGTTGTAATTACCGGTATTAGCGGCAGCGGTAAATCATCGCTTGCTTTTGATACGATCTATGCAGAAGGCCAGCGTCGTTATATGGAAACTTTTGGCGCTTATGCCCGACAATTTATCGGTGATATGGAAAGGCCTGATGTAGATAAGATCACCGGTCTTTCACCCGTAATTTCAATTGAACAAAAAACTACAAATAAAAACCCAAGATCAACAGTAGGAACTGTTACTGAGATATATGATTTCCTGCGATTATTATTTGCCAGGGTAGGAGAGGCTTATTCCTACAATACAGGCAAGCCGATGGTAAAATGGAGCGAGGAAGAAATTGTAGAAAATATTTTTAAAAAATATAAGAGCAAAAAAATATCATTACTTGCTCCGTTGGTGAGAGGAAGAAAAGGTCATTACCGCGAATTATTCGAAGATGTTCGCAAAAAAGGTTATTTGAAAGTTAGAGTAGATGGTGAAATAAAAGACCTGGTTCCTAAAATGCAGGTCGATCGTTATAAAATACATGACATAGAATTAGTGGTCGATCGTTTGCAAGTAACTGATGACCTTAAATCAAGATTAAGCCAAAGTGTGCAGCAAACTTTAAAGCTGGGAAAAGACCTGATGTTTTTGTTGGTAGATGAAAAAAATCTTGTTCAATATAGCAAGCAATTGATGTGCGAAGACACAGGCATCAGCTACGAAGAACCATCGCCCAATTCATTTTCCTTTAATTCACCTTATGGTGCATGCCCCACCTGTAAAGGACTTGGAAATATTTTTACTATTGATATAGATCTGGTAGTACCTGATAAAACATTGAGTGTAAAAGAAGGAGGTATTTCACCATTAGGAGAAGAAAGAAATGCCAGTGTGTTTCAGCAAGTGGTGGAGTTCGCAAGAAAATATAAAATAAAATTAGATACTCCCGTAGGTAAGCTTCCAAAGCAACAGTTAGATCTTCTTTTATTTGGTGATAAGAATATTAGTTCAACAATGGAAGTTGATGCATCAGATGAAACGGTGCCGCATGAATATACTGGCAGCTATGAAGGAATAGTGCCTATGCTGAAAAGATGGTTCGTTTCAACCAGCAGCACTGAGTTTTTAAGAGATTGGGTACAGCAGTTCACAACACTAAAGACTTGCAGCAGTTGTAATGGGGCAAGACTAAAAAAAGAAAGTCTTTGGTTTAAAATTCTTGGAAGAAATATTTCACAGCTTGGTGAAATGAACCTTGATAATATTGCCGCCTGGTTTGATGGCATTGAATTAAGAATTACAGATAAACAAAAGAATATCGCAAAAGATGTTTTAAAAGAAATAAGAGAGAGACTTCAATTTCTTTTGGATGTCGGGTTAACCTATCTCACACTCAATCGTGCATCAAAATCATTAAGCGGTGGCGAATCACAACGAATACGATTAGCAACACAGATAGGCTCGCAGCTACAAGGGATCACCTATATTCTTGATGAGCCTTCGATTGGCTTACATCAGCGGGATAATCACAGGTTGATCGATGCCTTAAAAAATCTTCGGGATATAGGTAACAGTGTCTTAGTTGTGGAACATGATAAGGATATTATGTTGTCGGCAGATCATTTAATTGATATTGGGCCCAAAGCAGGTTTTCACGGCGGAAGAATTGTTGCCCAGGGTGTACCTAATGAAATGCTCAAACTTGATACACTCACTGCCAATTACCTCAACGGTCATCATAAAATTGCAGTGCCGGGAGAAAGAAGAAAAGGGAATGGAAAATTCATTGAGTTAAAAGGCGCAAAAGGAAATAATCTTCAAGATCTTGATGTGAAATTTCCTTTAGGAAAGTTTATTATTGTTACTGGAGTAAGTGGCAGTGGTAAATCTACATTGATCAATGAAACACTTTATCCAATTCTATCAACACATGCATATGGATCAAGAGTGTCACCGCATGAATATAAAAATGTAAAAGGGCTTGAGCACATTGACAAAGTGATCGAGATCGATCAATCACCGATTGGCCGTACACCGAGAAGTAACCCTGCCACCTATTGCGGATTTTTTACTGATATAAGAACCTTGTTTGCATCTATTCCTGAAGCAAAAATTCGCGGATACAATGCAGGACGCTTCTCATTTAATGTAAAAAGCGGCCGATGTGATGTGTGTGAAGGCGGAGGTATGCGGGTAATTGAAATGAATTTTTTACCCGATGTTTATGTGCATTGCGAAAAATGCAATGGTAAAAGGTATAACAGGGAAACATTGGAGATCCGGTACAAAGGAAAATCAATAGCTGATGTACTTGATATGAATGTTGAAGAAGCTGTAGAGTTTTTCCAGAACATACCTTATATCTATCGTAAAATAAAAGTGCTGGAAGAAGTTGGGTTGGGTTATATCACACTTGGACAAAGCGCAGTTACATTAAGTGGGGGTGAAGCACAAAGAGTAAAGCTTTCAACAGAACTTGGAAAAAAAGATACCGGGAAAACATTTTACATACTCGATGAACCAACTACAGGTTTGCATTTTGAGGATATTCAGCATTTACTTACGGTTCTTAATAAATTAGTAGATCGGGGTAATACAGTCCTGGTGATCGAACATAATATGGATGTAATAAAAGTAGGCGATCACATCATCGATCTTGGTCCGGAAGGAGGTGATGGTGGTGGCAAGATCTTATTTGAGGGCACACCCGAGAACCTGATAAATTGTAAGGAAAGTTATACTGCAGAGTTTCTTGCTCATGAAATAAAATAAAAAACCCGCAGCTTTTTTCAGGAAGGATAAGGGTTAATCGTTTTCAATGAAGGTCGTTAACCAACGGACTTTCATTTAGGGAATACAGATTAAACTGTTCCTGGTCTGCGGGAGTTTTTTGGTGTTAAATAAAAGAGCAAGGTGATAAGTGTCCAATAAGGATGGCAGCAGGTGTTCAATAAAATTTTAATACACATGAGAGTAACAAATAGAGAACGGATCAGGTTTTAGTCAACCAGGGTATTGTATTTTAAAGAGCCCGCTGCCCTTATTGGAACTGCCTTAAATATTGTAAAGAACTATTTGATAATGATCTTTCCTGACTCACTCATCTCATCATTTTTAAATACCTGGTAAGTATAACTTCCTTTTTCCAGGCCATTGATCTTTTTATGGTCCTTCTCATTCATTTTATAATGAACCATGATAGTACCCTGCGTATCAAATACAAAAAAATCGACCTCTGTATTTTCTACATTCTTTATATGCATTACTTTTTTCAGTAAGTCAGGGTAAATTTTTACATCTCTTTCTTTTCTTGATACTCTTGCCTTTTTACTGTCAAGGGCATTTGTATTTTCAGTTACCGTGCATGACTGGGTGAAACCCAGTAGCACTGCCAGGCCAAAGAGAAAAGACGAATTTTTTAAGTAGGATAGAGTAGAGTTTATTTTCATATAGGTTCGGATTGGTGACGGATTAAAAGTAAAGCGGACATCGTAGCTGTCGCAAGGCTCTTCGGTTTGGTGAATTGTTTCCATTCAACCTCCAGCCGAAACGGATAATGGTGGAAAAATATGAATCCATTTCTTTTGAGTCGCCACGTTGTCTGCCGATATAGGGTCTTGTTATATTACGGAATGGCTCCCGGTTGTGCAATTGATAAGCAATGGGTATATCTGCCGGCGCCAGGTATTGAGAAAAATATATAGGGTCAATATATTTTGTACTTACATCATCAATATAATCTGTAAATGTTTTGCGATGCAATACTTCTAAACCGATATAAACATTTTCTTTAATAAAATATTTAAATCCGCCACCCATTGGAATTTCAAGTTGTGTTAATTTGTATTCTTTCCTGTCGGGGTACTGTGACATTCCCTGTCCTTCCAAACGAAGCGGTTTTAGATCCACCAATACTTTAGAATTCAGATTATTCGGATCAGGATAATAATACCCTTTAGGATTAAAATGAAAAAGACCAACACCAGCAATACCATAGGGTCTGAATTTCCCTTGTAAGTCATCGTAGTTTTCCATGAAAACTGTTGGATAAAATTCAAAGCCTAAATAAGCTTCTGTAATTTTTGACTGGAAGTATTGATTGCGGCGCCATCTTGAAAATTCTTTGCAATAACTCTTCTTCCTTGCCGGGTTCATATTCAAGGTCTGCATCAGTGAGATTAATATCATTCTCTTTCATTCTTTCTTTTACTTTTTCCCAGGAAGCTTCTAATTTAAATACTGATGGAGTTTCCATTTTTGTTTTTTTAAAATGATAAAGCGAAAGTAAAAAACCCCAACTATTGTCGGGGCTCTTTATAGTCATGCTTTTTTTGATTCCAAAAGTTTGAAGAATTGGTCCAGTAGAGGTAAGATCACAATTCTTGTTCTGCGATTCACTGCCCGGTTTTCATCGCTACTATTATCCATTAGTGGGTTGTATTCACCACGACCCGCCGCAGCCATTTTCGCAGGATCAAGTCCATACTGATTTTGCAAAATGCGAACAACCGCTGTTGCTCTTTTTACACTCAGATCCCAGTTATCTAATAACACACCGCTATGATAAGGCACATTATCAGTATGTCCTTCTACCATGAATTCGATACCCGGTTGATTCTTCAATACCATTGCCACTTTGCCCAATACTTCTTTCGCCTGCGGCGTCACTTCATATTTGCCCGTTCTGAAAAGCATTTTATCAGAAATATCAATATACACAACACCTTTATCAACTTTTATATTAATGTCTTTATCATTCATGTTACCGATGGCTCCTTTTAAATTCATTACAAGTGCCATATTCAACGAATCTTTACGGGCCATTGCCGATTGCAGATCCATAATATAAGCATCTTTAACACCAAGATTATCCAAAGACTTTTTTATGCTCTCTGCCTGTGATGAAGTGATCACTGAAAGATCTTGTAATTGTTTTAATACTGTTGTATTATTTTCTTTTAGAAAATCCATTTGCCTGTTCATGTCTGCAATGCGACCATTAAGATTTGCTTTATCATTTTCTAATTCTGATTTTTGACGGGCGAGGTTTGCTTTTTCATTATTACAATTACTCAAGTCTCCTTCCAATTGTGAATGTTTAACTTGCAGCGCTGCATAATCAGCTTGTGACTGTTTATATTTTTTAGTGCTAACACATGAAAAAAGGAATATTGAAAAAAACAACGAGGCAATAATTGATTGTGGTCTCATAATCTAAGTTTTAATGAAAAAAATACATAACCCAAAGATTTCAGAGCCAAACCCGGTGCCAACATTGACTTTGTGCAAAAAAAAATCCATACTATTTCAGTAACTTAGAACTAACTGAAACCTGCATAACATGCAACGCCTCGTTATTTGCTGCTATCTTTCACTTATTTATCTCAATGCCATTTGTCAAACAACCGTAGATGTAGATAAAATAAATGGTGCCGGTGGAATTCTCAGATATGTATTTACTGTAGCAGGAACTCCTTTTGTCAATGCGAAATTTTCCAAGGTGGTAGAAGGTTCCCCATTTTTTGATGAACAAATGATGCGTGGCTCTATACTATTAAGTGAAGGAAAAGAGTACAGGAATATATTGGTTCGTCTTAATCTTCTGGAAACACAAGTAAATTATATCAACGAAAAGCAGATTGAAATGATCGCCACTACGCCGATAAGCGAAGTGGTTTTATGGGATACTATTAATAATGATCACCATCGGTTTGTTTTTTCAGATTATATTGAAACAACCGATAAGCCGGAAAAAGATTTCTATGAACTATTACAAACCGGTAAAGCAGGATTATACAAGCAATACAAGAAAAAAATGCTGGAAAGTAAACCTTATGGCTCAGCAACTGTTGAGCAATCTATCAAAACAGAGATGCGATATTTTGTTTTGTTCGGGGGCCAATGGACAAGGATAAAAAAATTAAAAGAAATTAAAGATCTTTTGACGGATAAGAAAAATGAGATTCAGAAATTCATCACTGATAAAACACTCACAAAAGATAGTGAAGCAAATTTTGAAGCGATAATTGCTTATTATAATAGTTTGCCCGGACTGTGACCATTTATATATAACAAGGGAAAAACCTAATCTATTTCCATTTGATATTGCAACCAATACTTGGTCTTTGTTCCTGCGGAACAGGTTGGCCATTTATCAAACAATCCAAAGCATGGCGAATATCTTTCCCGGTTACAGGTATTTCATTTCCCGGGCGACTGTCATCCAACTGTCCACGGTAAACGAGATGAAGATCTTTGTCATAAATAAAAAAATCGGGAGTGCAGGCAGCATCATAAGCCTTTGCTGTTTCCTGTGATTCATCATATAAATAAGGAAATGGATATTTCAATTGTTTCGCAACCTGTGTCATTAATCCAGGAGAATCATCAGGATAATTTACCACATCATTTGAACTAATAGCGATAAAACCAATTCCTTTGTTTTTATAATCATTCGCCAGTTTTACTAATTCCGGATTTACATGTTTTACAAAAGGACAATGATTGCAAATGAACATGATCATTGTCGCGATCTCACCTTTTATATTTTCAAGAGATAGATTTTTTCCGGATATAGTATCTGGAAGAATAAAACGTGGTGCGTTTGTGCCTAATGCTACCATTGTTGAAGGAATTCTTGCCATAATTTTTAAAGTTACAAACAAGTAGCATCATGTTACAGTCATTTTAATTTGAACATATTTTTTTTAAAATCTATTATTTGTTGAAATCCAAATAATAAAGAATTATCAGGATCATGTTCTTTCTTTTTGGCCCTGATATTGTAGTTTCCCCAGAGAAATGTCTTTCGGGAAACAAAAAAATAACAAATGAAAAAAAACCTTTTTGGCGCCGGGATGGTATTTTTTATACTAGCCCTTCTTTTAGTTCAATGCAGCAAAAGCTATAATAGTAACAATAACACAGGAGGAGGCGGAGGTAATAATTCGAATGTTATCTATATGAAAAATTCTGTCTTTTCCAGCACAAACCTGACAATTACGGTAGGTGGTACTGTGACATGGATGAATGATGATAATATGATACATACTGTTACTGCTGATGATGGAAGTTTTAACAGCGGCGATATACAAGTGAACGCCAGCTTTAATAAAACCTTCAATGCAACAGGGGTATATTCTTATCACTGTGTATATCATTCGGGCATGATTGGCAAAATAACAGTGATAACAAAATGATATTAGCAGAAGCTGTTAAATAGTATACCAGGGTTTCGAAAGCAGTAATTATCCTTCTGCTCGCTGCATTAAGCTGCTTTTGCCAGGCTTCTTTTTTTCCTGTTCAGGTATTTATCAAAAATTATTTCACTCATTGGCTTATTGTAAACTTTACTTTCCACCCATGAAATAACATCGAGATAAGCAAAAGATCTTGTTTCAAAACGATTCTTTTCGAGATGCTTTATTTTATCCAGGAATTTTTCCAGCTCGGGTTTTATCTTTTTGGGAGAAACATTGAATGATTGCCTAAGGAAACGAAACATCTCTTCCTCTACAACCGTCAGGTTTTTCATTTTCGCCATATACCTGTAAACGGATTTTATGAGCGATTCAATGATCTGGTCATTACCCAATTCATAATGTGCCATCAGGTGCAACAGGCGGGCATAGCATTGAAGATCTATACGAAGATCAACCGGGCCATTGATGATCTTTTGCAGATAATCAATGGCTGTTTCATATTTACCGGCGCCAAAATATAGCGTTGCAATTTTATAATTAAATACAAGAATGCGGTGCCTGTCTACAAACAATGCGTATTCTTCCAGGTTCTTTTCAATTGAAGGGACCAATTTCAACCCATCTGCAAAACTGCCTTTCATCAGGTGCTGGTTTATTTTGGCACTATTGATATAGATGGAAGTATGTGTACGGAAATTATCATGCCGGGTAGCAATATCTGTTTTTGCAAACTGCTCAAATTTTTTGAGCACTGTTTCAAATCTTTCAAAATAACGCAAATCAAAAAAGGCATTCAGCAAAGTATGAACTCCTTTTATGTAATGACCCGTTTCCACTTCTTTCATCACCGGCTGTTCTTCAAAAAGATCGATCCATTTCTGACTGTACCTATAATACATCAGGAAATCCTGACGAATAAACGCATACCAGCAAAAACTTTGATAGAGATAAAGCTTTTCATAAAAACCGTTTACCTTCTGTACATCAATAGGTAAATAATTTTTAAAAAAAGTATTCAACTCTTTTTCATCTTGTTCATTTCTTGCATGACCATACAATACAAACCAACGATATAAAAGCAATGCAAGATTAGAAAGCCGTGTTACTCTATCAATATGCCCGCTGATCTCCAGGGCTTCTTCTGTCATCTGTTTCGTTTTATCAGTCGTACTCCTGGTAATATGCAGCGTTTCAATTTTCTTTTCAAGAGAAAGCAATTGCACCAGAGTATTAAACTTTTGATTGGCTCTTGCAAGCTCTTTTGCTTTTTCTAAAATTCGCAGGCTATGAATTTTTAAACCTTTATTATATAATATCCGGGCATTATCGAGGTGTTCACTCAACTGCAGATCGATATTATCAGTTGTTTTTAATAACCTAAGACTTGCTAATAACTGTTTGTATAAATGATTTTTTAAATTGGCCAACTGTGTTTTGGAAATACCAGGCATTTTTTTCAACAACAACTTCTCATCATATTCCTGCAGCTTATCCAATGCATCAAAAAGCTGTATGATCTTGAGGTCTTGTTTTGCGGAACTTCTTTTTATATAAAGCTTAAAATGCCGCTTTTCCGACTTTTCCAGCGAATGAACCAATTGAAATAATATATCTGAAAATCTGTTGGACATAATAAAAAATTTTGGCAGAATCAACTCAGCAGCAGTAAGTTACTTAAATTCTCCTTCGTTTGAAATGATAAAACGCGGAGCAAGATGTTTTCAGTAAGACAGTGCCGCTTTATACTTTTGATATGCGTCTCTGTTATTTCATAAGCAAGCAATCGTTGAGAG
>Ga0070698_100003401_pt1 | contig 17500 bp, 15 predicted proteins | sample KBSK1502metaG_FD_65477 | JGI IMG/M metagenome (GOLD analysis project Ga0070698, IMG submission 65477) | Corn, switchgrass and miscanthus rhizosphere microbial communities from Kellogg Biological Station, Michigan, USA - KBS K1-50-2 metaG | ecosystem: Host-associated > Plants > Roots >...
GGCGCGCTCTGGGTGGGCATCAACCGCGTGCTCGCCCCGCGCGAGAAGGTCCACATCCTGAATGATTCGAGCGCCGCACTACTGCTCGCGCCGTGCGACGTGCACGAAGAGGTGAGCGGGACGCAGAGCGCGCTGCCCGCGCTGCGCGCGCGCGTGACGGTCGAGCCGGGCGGGCCGCGCGACGAGTGGAGCGCGCGGCTCGCGCGAGCGGGCGATGCGCGGCCCGACGTCGCGCTCGATCCCTGGGGCCCGGCTGCGATCGCGTACACGAGCGGCACCACGGGAAAGCCCAAGGGCGCGGTGCATAGCCAGCACAACATCCTCCTGCCCGGCGCCGTCACCGCCGCGAGCGCGACCTATCCCGCCGGCGCCGCACAGGGCAGCGTGCTGCCGCTCACGATCCTGAACCTCGTCGTGCTCGGGCCGATGCAGGCGTGGCAGTACGGGGTGTGCTCGGTGTCGATGGACCGCATCGACGCGCTGGGCGTGGCCGAGTGGGTGGCGCGCGAAGCGATCTGCACGTTCGCCGCGGTGCCCACGGTGATCCACGACCTGCTCACCCATCCCGGCGTGCGCCCCGAGCAGCTCGTCTCGCTCGTGAATCCGTTGATCGGCGGTGCGGAGTGTCCCGAGGAGTTTCGCGCGCTCTACCGCGAGCGCTTCGGCGCCGACGTGGCGATCGGCTACGGCATGACCGAGGCGCCCACCGCGGTGACGCGCGCCGAGGGCGAGCCTGCGCCCGCGCCCGGGCTGTGTGGAAAGGCGCTGCCGCAGTGCGAGATCTCGATCCGCGGCGAGGACGGGCGTCTCTTGCCCGCGGGCAGCGAAGGCGAGATCTGCGTCGGACCCGCGCGCGGCGGCGCGTGGGCGGGCGTGTACACGCCGATGCTCGGCTACTGGAACCGGCCCGACGCCACCGCCGAAGCGCTCGCGGGCGGCGTATACCACTCGGGCGACATCGGCGTACTCGAGCCCGACGGCACGCTGTTCATCCGCGGGCGCCGCAACGAGCTGATCCTGCGCGGCGGCGCGAACGTGTATCCCGCGGAGGTCGAGCGCGTGCTGCTCGAACACCCCGCGGTTACGGAGGCCGCCGTGCTCGGCGTGCCCGACCGCCGGCTCGGCGAGCGCGTGGTCGCCGCGGTGCGGCTCGCCGACGGCGCGACCGCGAGCAGCGACGCGCTGCGCGAACACTGCCGCGCATTGCTCGCGCGCTACAAGGTGCCCGATGCGATCGAGCGCGTCGACTCGCTGCCGCGCAACGCGATGGCGAAGGTGATCAAGCGCGAGCTGCGGCCGCTCTTCGAAAAAGAGTGAGCTGAACTTCATACGCGGTGCTGCGTGCGCGTGATACAGTTCGCGCGCTGCATTTCCGGAGGCTGCCGATGTCCGAACAGCCCGCGTTCACGCCCGCGCTGTTCCGCTTCCTGCGCGACCTGCGCAAGAACAACGACCGGGAGTGGTTCCTCGCGCACAAGGAAAGCTACGAGCGCGACGTGAAGGAGCCCGCGCTCGCGTTCATCTCTGCATTCGCCGCCGCACTGCGCAGGATCAGTCCGCATCTCGCGGCCGACCCGCGTCCGGTCGGCGGGTCGCTGTTCCGGATCCACCGCGACGTGCGCTTCGGCGCCGACAAGCGGCCGTACAAGACCCACGTGGGCATCCAGTTCCGCCACGCCGCCGGTGAAGGCGCGCACGCGCCGGGCTTCTATCTGCACCTCGAGCCCGGCGACGTGTTCGCGGGCGCGGGGATCTGGCAGCCCGACGGCGCGGTGCTCTCGGAGGTGCGCGACGCGATCGCCGAGTCGCCCGCGGCGTGGCGGCGTGCGGTCGGCGCGCGCGGCTTCGCCGCGCGCTGGGCGCTCTCGGGCGAATCGCTCGTGCGCGTGCCGCGCGGCTACGACCCCGAGCACCCGTTCGCCGCGGATCTCAAACGCAAGAGCTTCATCGCGATCACCGGCTTCTCCGAGCGCGACGCGTGCGCCGGGGCGTTTCCCGAGCAGCTCGCCGACGCGTGGCGCGCGAGCGCCCCGCTGATGCGTTTCCTCACCCGCGCGCTCGAGCTGCCCTGGTAGAGAAGGCGCGCGCGGGCGATTACAATCGCCCGCTCCAAACGCGCACCCACGGAGCAAGCATGGCGTCGTCGGCCCTGTCGAACTGGGGCGAGATCATCCGCACCCAGAATCTCTCTGCGGACAAGGAGATGGACACCGTCTCCCGCTGGCTCTTGATCACGCGCGCCAGCGTCTTCCCGATGACGATCCTCTCGGGCCTGATCGGCGGCCTGCTCGCCGCGCGCGCGCCCGGCGCCGACGCGCTGCTGTTCGGTCTGGCGCTGTTCGGCCTGGTTGCCGCGCACGCCGCGAACAACATGATCAACGACTACTTCGATCTCGAGGGCGGGGTCGACAGCCACGACTACGTGCGCGCTCAGTACGCGCCGCACCCGGTGCTCTCGGGCCTGATCTCGAAGAAGGGGCTCCTGCTCGCGATCGCGCTGGTGAACCTGCTCGACCTGGTGATCCTGCTCGTGCTCGCCGACGCGCGCGGGCCGACGCTCGCGGTCTTCGCGCTGCTCGGCCTGTTCGTCTCCGTCTTCTACGTGGCCCCGCCGATCAAGCTCAAGCACCACGGGCTCGGCGAGCCGGGGGTGTTCGTGGTGTGGGGTCCGCTGATGATCGGCGGCACCTACTACGCCACCGCCGGCACGGTCGCGCCGTGGGTGCTGCTCGCGAGCGTCCCCTACGCGCTGCTCGTGACGTGCGTACTGATGGGCAAGCACGTCGACAAGATCGAGGCCGACACGGCGAAGGGGATCCACACGCTGCCGGTGATCCTCGGCCGCGAGCGAGCGCTCGCGCTCACGCGCGGCATGATCATCGCGTTCTTCCCGCTCGTGGCGCTGCTGGTCGCGACGGGCATCGTCGGCGTGTGGGCGCTGCTCGCGTTGGCGGCGATCCCGCGCGCGCGCAAGATCCTCGCCGCGCTGCGCCGGCCGAGGCCGGACGCGCCGCCGCCGGGCTATCCGCTGTGGCCGCTCTGGTACGTCTCGCTCGCGTTCGTCGCCACGCGCTCCGCGGGCGGCTGGTTCGTGCTCGGTCTGCTGATCGACGCGATCGTCCCGCTGCGGCTGCCGACCCTTCTCTGACCGCAGGGCGAACTACCGCTTCTTCCCGCGGGCGAGCCCGGAGCCGCGGCGCTCCGAACCCGTGTCGAACCCGGCGCTACCGGCGATCGCCTCGCCTGATCGATCCTGGCGCGTCCCCTCAGGAACCCGCCGAGCTCATCGCCGCTGTGAGCGCTCGCCGCGGGGGATAGGCGGACGGCTCGGGGAACAATCAGCGCTAACTGCTCGGTTTAGTTGGAACTGCTTTCCCCGGATTGGCGCCCCGAATCCATTCTTCCTCGCGATTCCCGCGGGCGCCCTAGCGAGATGGGAGCGGTCCAACCAATCCACCTCGCCTGAGGTGAAACGAAATCTCACCAAGGATTTCCACCTCGATCGCGCTCGCATGCGATTAGCATGCGTGCGTATCGCAACTAACTGATCGGTGAGCGTAGAGCGGAGCGTGAGCGTCGGTGAAAGAAGCTGGATTCTCGCTGGGTCCGAGAAGTAACGCTACGTCAAATGTCCCGCGCGGCGGGGGTACTCGAGAATCGAATGATGGACGGTCCAGCAGCCGCTCGCCGATTCATCGAGGATCACGCCCGCCCACTTGAACGACCCCATCGGCGACGTGCTGGTCGCATATTCCAGCCGCTCGATCTTGTTAGTCACGTGCGGATACGTGAGGTAGTAGGTGCCATTTCGTTCGAATGCGAACGGGCTTTCCTGTAGGTCCTTCTTCGGCAGGTAGTCGAGGACCGTGGGCTCGCCCTCGATCTCCGTCATGTTCGGCTTCAGCTTGGCGACGTAGATCTTTTCCGAGGAATAGAACAGATAGGCGCTGCCGTCCTTGTCGATGAGCACATTGGGATCGATTCCTTCACGCCTTCGATGTAGGTGGCCAGGGGCTCGAACGGTCCGTGAGGCGTGTCGGCGACCGCAACTCCGATCCGGAATCCGCCGCCCTTTTCCGCCCCTCGGGCCATCGTGGGGAAATAGAAGTAGTACTTGCCGTCTTTGAAGACACAGTCCGGCGCCCACATGGCGTACGTGGATTGATCGGCCCATTCCACGTCCGAGCGCTTGAGGATCACCCCGTGATCCTTCCAGTCCGTGAAATTCTCGGACGAGAAGACGTGATAGTCCTCCATGACGAACCAGTTGGGGCACCCCTTGTAGTCAGGCGGTTCCTTGATGTCGTGGCGAGGGGTAGACGTAGATCTTCCCTTCGAAAACGCGTGCCGTCGGATCGGCCGTGAACTGATCCGTGATGAGCGGGTTGGTCGCGAATGCCGCGGTAGCGAGCAGCATTCCGGGGATACCGGCGATCAGCCGGCGATGTAGATGAGTTTCATGGCGGCGGCGAGCATCCAGACGGTGAACCGGCTCGGATTGGACACGCATCAGGCTGCAATGTCGAGATCGCCGCTCCGGCCTCCCCTGCCGGGTCTTCAGCGATCGCGCGGCAAATCGATCGCGCGAACCTCATCTTCGGTGAATGCGGCCTGGACGTAGGGCAGCGTCTCCAGGAACGCGGCGACATCCTTCAATGAAAATCCGAGCGAGCGCAGCCGCGCGCTGTCGATGTAGATCTGCTGATTTGCCGGGTCCTCGTAATACCGCACGATCTTCTTCTCCACCGGATCGAACTTCTGATGGATGGCCTCGACCACCTCGTCCCAGTAAATGCGCCGGTGCCCGTTCGACGGCTCCGGTGCCATCCCGTGATCGGCGGTGATCGCGACCACCGTCTCGCGAGCCCCGGCCTTCATCTCCAGCGCCGCCAGGACTCGCGCCATCTGACGATCGAGCTCGGCCAGCGTTTCGCGGATTTCGGCGGAGTCCGGGCCATAGGCATGGGCGGTGTAGTCGGGCCCCTTCATGTTCACGAGCAGGAGATCGGTCGTGTCATCGGCGCCGAACGCCTCGTGTTCGATCACGCCGACGAGCGCGTCGCCCTCGAAACGCTGGTAGAGACTCGATGCGCGAAATTTCGACGGGCTGCTGATGTCGTGGTTCATCCACGTGCCGCCCGCCGCTTCCCAGTAAGACTTGGCGTTGCTCGTCTTCAAGGGTTCGGGCAGCTGGTAGCAGGTCGGATTGGTTTCCCAACCGCCGTCGCTCGCATAGCTGCCGACGAACACCGGCTTGCCGCCGACGACGCAGGCCCCGTGACCCACGAGTCCGGCCACCGCGCGGATTGCGCCACCCTGACCCACGACGACCGCACGTCCTTCGGTCTCGAGATTCCACAGGTCCGCCAGCGTGAGCGTCATCAGCTCCCGCGGGTCTAGCTTGTCGTAGGCTTGCTGCGGCTTTCCCGTCGCAACGTTGAAGAGATTGTTGGACGCCTGACCATGGAAACGCGGATCCGTACCCGTCCCGACCGACGCGTGCCCGACGCTGGTCACGGTGGGTAGATAGTTGACCCGGGCGCGGGAGAACCACGCGCCCTCCCGGCGCAGCCGCGACAGGGTCGGCATCACATCGGCGTATCGATCGAAGTAATCCACGCGCATCGCGTCCAGCACGAATAGAGCGATGACTTTCGGGTGAGCGTTCACAAAGCCGAGCACCTGGCGCTGCGCATGACCGGTGGCGGTGGATGGCGGCGGCGTGCCGAGAATCGCCGCCAGCGTCGGCGCCACGTCCTGCTGCGCGACGGGCGATTCGAACACGCCCTGACGGATGAAGGGCGGTCCGTAAAACAGGATGGGAATCTTGGAATCGTACGGCCACGGCGAGCCATGGGTAAACGCGTAGCTCGCTTCCCGGACCGTGATGAAGTCGCCCTCGCGCGGCACGAGAAAGATCTGGCCGCTGCGCCCGGGGTAGTAGCCGCGCGCGAAACGTTCGAGGAAATCCTGGCGCTGCGACGCCGGCGCGCTAGGCGCGCGCGGCGGCGTCGACGCGCAGGCATTCAACAGACACAACGAAGCCAGGGAAACGGTCAGTCGACGAATCATCGGAGATTCTCCCGCGGGGGGCGTCGATGTTACAGGATAGGCAGTTCGTCGCAGACTTCGGTGCAGATCTTCCACCGCGTTGTCGTCGCTGTTCGGATACGCGCGTCCGCAAATGCCGCGGAGCTCCTGCTCGATGAAGTGCGGCGCTGGGCGCTCGCGGGCCCGTGCGCGGCGAGGAAGGGCTCGAGCTGCTCGCGAACGACGCGGTGTAGGAGCGTCTGCTCCGGCGAGCGCGGTGCGTAGCTGGGGCCGGACTTCCCGCCGATCGACCGACGGGCCGGAGCGATCGAACCGAGTCGGTTGAATGGCGTGCGCGTGGGACGCATCGGCTTCCGACATCGTGCAGCCGGAGCGGTGCGACGCGCGTTGCCGTGCTCTCGCGCGCCGTGGACCTCTGCCACCGCTTCTCGTGTCCGCTCGTTCACGGGCGCGCGAGGCCCGCCGTTCGCTGACGGGGGCGCGTCGATGACGCTCGTGTGACCGGATCTGTCACACGCGCGCGCGATCCTGAGGTTCGACGGCTCTCACCCTCTCGGTCCCGACGAGGTCGGTGTGGAAGCACTCGCGGTGGTCCGGGCGCTCGAAGCGCCCGACGTCGATGTCGAGACTCGCCTTGCTGAGCTGGCGCGCTCGGGCGCGCCACTGCGACGCGTGCTCGCGGCGCTGGCCGGGCGGCTCGTCGCGACGCGCGCGTGGGATCGGCTCGGCTACGTGCGGTTGCGCGACTACGCGGTCGAGCGGCTCGGCCTCTCCCCGCGCCAGGCGCAGGATCTCGCGCACGTCGATCGCGAGCTCGGCTGGCTGCCCAGCATCGAGGCCGCGTTCGTCGCGGGCAGGATCACGTGGACGAAGGCGCGGCTCTTGTGCCGCGTCGCGACGCCCGAGGACGAGGAGCCTTGGCTGGATCTGGCGCAGCGCCTGACCGCCCGCGCGCTCGCGCGCGAGGTGCGCGCGGTGGATGCGCGATCGGTCGAGGCAAGCGGCGCGCTCGAGACGGACGAAGATGGGGTCGAAGAGGTTCCGCGGGAGACGCTGTGGCTCTCCGTGACGCCGCGCGTGCGCGCTCGCTGGAGCCGCGCGCGGCTGCTCGCGCGCCGCTTGGCGGGGGAGGCGCTGTCTCAGGCGGCGGTGGCCGAGGTCGTCGCCGCGGAGGTGATGTCGACGATCGCTGTCGACGGGGATCCCGGGATCAGCACGCCGCTCCACTTCTCGCGAGCTGCAAACGCGTGCGCACCCCACGGGCCTGCGCGCGAAAACCGGCCCGATCCGCGCGCAAGACCATCCCCCCTTCCGCTGCACCTGCCGGCCTTCCTCGCGCCGCTGGCCGAGGGCCTCGACTCCGCCGATGCATGCGAGCTCGACGCGCGGCTACGGCGCGCGCTGCGGATCGAGCAGCGGTGGATGGCCGAGATGAGCCCGCTGCTGCACGAGGTCGCGCAATCGCGCAGCTACCGGTTCCGAGGCTGCTCGAGTCTGGCGGTCTTCGCGCGCGAACGGCTTGGGATGTCGCCGCGCAAGGCGCAGGCGCTGCTGCGGCTCGAGCGGGCGTGTGCGCACTCGCCCGAGCTGCAAACCGCGTTCTCGAGCGGCCGCCTGTCGTGGGTGCAGGCACACGCGCTGATTCCCGTGCTCGCACTGGCGCACGCCGAGCCGTGGCGCGCGGCATGGGTCGCGCACGCGGAGGCGATCTCGGTGCGCCGTCTCGAGGAGGACGTCGAGCGCGCGTTCGTGACGGGCGAGCTCGACCCCGGGTCGCTCTCCGAAGAAGTGCAAACGGGTGCGCACCCCACGGTCGAAAAATCAGAAGATGGGTGCCTCGGGAGCCAGACCAGGACGGCCATCCTCTTCTTCGTTGCACCCGCCGACGTGGCGCGCCTGTTCAAGGTGGTCCTGGCGACCATGAGCGGCGGATCGAGCGGAGAAACGGCCGCACCTCGAGCGAGAGTGAGGCGCTCGACGCGATGCTCGAGCACTGCTTCGAGACCTGGGCGCTCCCGAACGCCAAGGTCCCGCGCGAGCACCGCGTGTTCGAGCGCGATGGCTGGCGCTGCACCGTGCCGGGCTGCTCGTCCTACCGGAACCTCCACAATCATCACATCGAGTTCCGCTCGCACGGCGGTCTCGATGACCACTGGAATCGCACGACGCTGTGCGCGGCGCACCATCAGCGCGCCGTGCACGGGGGGATCGGGCGGATTCGCATCCGCGGCCACGCGCCCGACGGGCTCCGCTTCGAGCTGCCGCTCGTGACGTATGGGCCGGGTGAACGGATCATCAGGTGAGCGCGAGCTCGTTCATCGTCTTCGCGAGATCGACGTCGCTCTGGGTGATGCCGCCGGCGTCGTGGGTGGTGAGGTCGACGACGACGCGGCCGTAGACGTTGAACCACTCCGGATGGTGGTCGCGCTTCTCCGCGACGAGCGCCACCGCGCTCATGAACGAGAACGCGCGCACGAAGTCGGGGAACTTGAACTCGCGGTGGAGCTTGCCGTTCGCGATCGACCAGCCGGGCAGCGCCGCGACGGCGCGCGTGAGATCGTCGCCCGTGAGCGGGGTTCGCTTGGTCATGGCCCGATCACTCCCTCGCGCCGCAGCGCAGCTAGTTCGGCATCGTCGAGCGCAAGCGCCTCGCGCAGCACCGCCTCGGTGTGCTCGCCGAGGCCGGGCATCGGCGCGAGCGGGCCCTCGGGCGCCGCGGAGAGCTTCACCGGGTTGCCGACCACGAGCATCGGCTGCGGCACGCCGTCGGCGCGCGGCACCTCGATCAGCATGTCGCGCGCGGCGACGTGCGGATCGGCGAACAGATCCGGCGCGAGGTTGCTCGGCCCGGCGGGAATGCCCTCCGCCGCAACCAGGCGCGACGCCTCGAGCTTGGTCTTGTCGCGCGCCCACGCTTCGACCGCCGGGCGCACCACCGACTCGCGGTGCGCGGCCCAGCCCTCGCGCGTGGCGAAGCGCGGGTCAGAGCACCAGCCCGGCTGCCCGACCAGGTGCGCGAGCCGCTCGAACTGGTGATCGCGGAAGATCGCGATCACGAAATAGCCGTCCGACGCCGCGAATGCGTTGACGAGCCCGGTGCGGCCCGCGGTCGCCGCGCTCGGCGGCTCGCCGATCGACCACATGAACGGGACCATGTCGGTCATCGCCACCATCGCGTCGAACATCGCGATGTCGACGTGCTGGCCGCGGCCGGTGCGTTCGCGCTGGCGCAGCGCCGCGAGCGTTCCGATCAGCGCGTACAGCGCGCTCGCGTTGTCGCCTAGCGCGCCCGCCACCACCACCGGCGGCGGCTCGCCCGGCCGGCGGATCGGCTCGTAGAGCCCCGCCATCGCCTCCACGACCGGGGCGTAGGCGGGCCAGTCCGCGTACGGCGTCGGCGCGAGGTGCCCGAAGCCCGAGATCGAGACGTAGACGAGCCCGGGATGCAGCGCGGCGAGCGACTGGTAGCCGAGACCCATGCGCTCCATTGCGCCCGCCTTGAAGTTCTCCGCGAGCACGTCGAAGTGCGGCACGAGCCGCCGCAGGAGCGCCGCGCCCGCGAGCCGCTTCAGATCGATCCCGATGCTGCGCTTGCCGAGGTTGTTGCGCAGGTAGGTCGCGCCGACCAGGCGGCCGTCGCGGTCGGCGATCTGCGGGCGCGATCCGCGCCCGGACTCGCCCTGGGTCGGATGCTCGACCTTCACCACGTCGGCGCCGAGGTGCGCGAGCAGCTGCGTGGCGAACGGCAGCGCCTGCATCTGCTCGACGGCGAGCACGCGCACCCCGTCGAGCGGCCGCGTGGAGCCGCGCTCGGGATGGCGCACCTCGTTCAGGCGCAATGGCGCTGTTCCTCCCGCGTTCTGCTCGGGCCAAAATAACCGGATCGCCCCGCGTTTGCGCGCGGGGCCGGTATCGCGTAGAAACGTTCCCGCCGGTCTCCGGCCGTCCGACCGCAAAGGAGCTCCATGTCCTCGAAGCCCCGCCAGCCGTTCCACCAGTTCCAGGGCACCAAGGGCTACATCGCCTCGGCGCCGCTGATCGACGCGGTCAACTGCGCGATCGCGCTCGAGCGGCCGCTCTTGATCAAGGGCGAGCCCGGCACGGGCAAGACGCTGCTCGCGCGCCACGTGTCCGAGGGCCTGGGCATGCCGATGGAGTCCTGGCACATCAAGAGCACCTCCAAGGCCGCCGACGGGCTCTACGTCTACGACACGATCCAGCGCCTGAACGACGCGCGCTTCGGCGACGGCGACGTGAAGGACGTGCGGCGCTACATCAAGCACGGTCCGCTCGGCCGCGTGTTCGCGGCGCAGGAGCGCCACGTTCTCTTGATCGACGAGGTCGACAAGGCGGACGTCGAGTTCCCGAACGACCTGCTGCGCGAGCTCGACGAGATGCGCTTCACCGTGCTCGAGACCGGCGACGAGGTCGTCGCCGCACAGCGCCCGGTGGTGATCATCACCTCGAACAACGAGAAGGAGCTGCCCGACGCGTTCCTGCGCCGCTGCGTGTTCTACTTCATCGATTTTCCGGACGTGCCGCTGATGAAGCAGATCGTCGACGTCCACCACCCGAATCTCGACGCCACGCTGCTCGACCAGGTGCTGATCAAGTTCTACTGGCTGCGCGGGCAGAGCGAGCTGCGCAAGAAGCCGTCGACGTCGGAGCTGATCGACTGGATCGCGGCGCTCTTGCGCTCGGGGGTCACCCAGCAGCAGATCGAGCAGCACCTGCCGTTCATCGGCACGCTGCTCAAGACCGAGCAGGATACCGACGCGCTCGCGAGCTACAGCGAGGGCGGCGGGGCGATTCCGCGCAAGTGGTCGGACCTCGGTCCGCAGTTCCGCCAGTAGGCGATCGCGATGTTCTTCGAGCTCTTCTACGGCCTGCGCGACGAGGGCGTCCCCGTCGCGATCCAGGAGTGGATGATGCTCATGCGCGCGCTCGCGATGGGCCAGCACGGGTCGTCGCTCGACGGCTTCTACCACGTCGCGCGCGCGTGTCTCGTGAAGAGCGAGACCTACTTCGACGCGTTCGACCGCGTGTTCGCGCGAATCTTCAAGGGCGTCGAGGGCGAGCTGTCGGTCCCCGACCAGCTGCTCGAGTGGCTCTCGGACCCGAAGAACTTCACCGACCTCACCGACGAGCAGCGCGCGATGCTCGAGGAGCTGTCGCGCGACGAGCTGCTGCGCCGCTACCTCGAGACGCTCGAGCGCCAGACCGAGCGCCACGACGGCGGCGGGCGCTGGATCGGCACCGGCGGCCACTCGCCGTTCGGCCACGGCGGCGAGCACCCGACCGGGATCCGCGTCGGCGGCCAGAGCCAGCGCAAGTCGGCGATGAAGGTGGCCGAGGAGCGCCACTTCAAGGACTACCGCACCGACGAGACGCTCGACCTGCGCGGCACCCAGGTCGCGCTGAAGCGCCTGCGCCAGCTCACCCGTCAAGGCCGGCCCGACGAGCTCGATCTCGACGAGACCGTCGACGAGACCTGCCGCAACGCCGGCGAGATCGAGCTGGTGTTCCGCCCCGAGCGCAAGAACAATGTGCGCCTGCTGCTCTTGATGGACGTGGGCGGCTCGATGGACCCGTACTACAAGCCGGTCAGCCGGCTGCTCACCGCGCTGCACGCCGCGCGCGGGCTTCGCGACTTCCGCGCCTACTACTTCCACAACTGCGTCTACGAGAACATCTACTCCGACGCGCGCCTGCTGCGCAGCTCGGCGATCCCCACCGGCGATCTGTTCCGGCAGCTCGACGAGCGCTGGAAGGTGGCGTTCGTCGGCGACGCCGCGATGCACCCGCACGAGCTGATGAGCCCGTTCGGCAACATCGACCCGCGCCGCGAGACCGAGACGCCCGGGATCGCCTGGCTCCAGCGCATCGCCGATCACTTCGAGCGCAGCGTCTGGCTCAACCCCGACCCGGAGAAGAGCTGGCGCTCGACGCGCAGCACCGCGGCAATCGCGAGCGTGTTTCCGATGTTCCACCTCTCCGTCGACGGGCTCGAGAAGGCGGTCGCGGCGCTCGTGGGCGCGCGCAAGGTCGCCTAGAATCGTCTTCCGCATCCAACCCCGAAAGGACTCCCCCATGCCGATCGCAGTGGGCTCCAAGGTTCCCGACGTGAAGATCAAGACGATGGTCGACGGCAAGATGCAGGACGTCTCGACCGGTGAGCTGTTCGCGAACAAGAAGACGGTGCTGTTCGCGGTGCCCGGCGCATTCACGCCGACCTGCTCGATGCAGCACCTGCCGGGCTTCATCACGCACGCCAAGGACATCAAGGCGAAGGGCGTCGACCTGATCGCCTGCATCTCGGTGAACGACGCGTTCGTGATGGACGCGTGGGGCAAGGACAAGGGCGCCGGCGACAAGGTGATGATGCTCGCCGACGGCAATGCCGACTTCGCGAAGGCGATGGGCCTCGAGATGGACGGCAAGGGCATCGGCTTCGGCACGCGCTCGCAGCGCTACTCGGCGATCATCGAGAACGGCGTGGTCAAGGCGCTGAACGTCGAGAAGCCGATGAAGTTCGAGTGCAGCAGCGCCGACGCGATCCTCGACCAGCTCTGATGGACGTCGCCGCGCTCTCCGCGCTCGCGCTGCCCGATCCCGACGGCGCCGAACATCGCCTCGGCGACTACTGGCGCGATCGCCGCGTGGCGCTCGTGTTCCTGCGCCACTTCGGGTGACTGTTGTGCCGCGAGCACGCCGCGCAGTTGCGCGACGCATATCCCGAGGTGCAGCGCGTCGGCGCCGAGGTCGTGGCGATCGGCACGGGCCCGTCGATGGCCCGTGCATTCGTCGAGGACTATCGGATCCCCTATCCGGTGCTGATCGACGCCGACGCACGCGCGGCCCGGGCGGCGACGATCGGCCGGATGAGCTTTCTCGGGATGTTCACGCCGGCGTCCTACCCGGGCACGATCCGGGCGTGGCGCGCGGGACATCGGATCGGCGCCTCGGGCAAGCGCGTGACGCAGCTCGCAGCCAGCTTCGTCGTCGGTCCGGGACCGACCTTGCACTACGAGCACCGCAACAAGCACGGCGCCGACCATCCGCCGCTCGACGACGTTCTCGCGGCGCTGAGGCGTTAGTCGGAGGAATCGGGACATGACTCGGCTCGACGGCAAAGTCGCGTTGATCACCGGCGCGGGATCCGGCATCGGCCTGGCCACCGCGCTGCGCTTCGCGCGCGAGGGCGCGACGGTGGTCGGGCTCGACCTCGCCGAGTGTCCCGACTGGAAGCAGGTCGCCGACGCCGCGCGCGCCTCGAGCTACCACACCGCCGACGTTCGCGACGCCGACGCGCAGAACGCCGTGGTCGCTGCGGTGCTCGAGCAGCACGGCGGAATCGACGTGCTCGTGACCGCCGCGGGGATCGCGGGCGGCGGGCCCGTGCACCTGATCTCCGCCGAAGACTGGCAACGCGTCCAGGACGTCAACCTCACCGGCACGTTCCTGTCGGCGAAGGCAGTGCTTCCGTCGATGATCGCGCGCCGCCGCGGCAGCATCGTCACGATCGCGAGTGTCGAGGGACTCGAGGGCTGCGAGGGCGGCAGCACGTACAACGCCTCGAAGGGTGGCGTGGTTCTGCTCACCAAGAACATGGCGATCGACTACGGCCGGATCGGCATCCGCGTGAACTGCATCTGCCCCGGCTTCATCGACACGCCGCTATTCCGCAAGACGGTGGGCGGCGGGCTTCCGGAGCCGAACCGCGAGCGGATCCGCGAGCAGCACAAGCTCGGCCGGTTCGGGCGCGCCGAAGAGGTCGCGAGCGCCGTGCTCTTCCTCGCCTCCGAGGACGCGTCGTTCGTGTCCGGCGTCGCGCTGCCCGTCGACGGCGGCTACACCGCCGGTCACTCCGCGGGCGTGGTCGAGCTGATGGGGCTGGGGAGCTAGCCAGCCACCTAGCTGGCGAAAGCGTTGGGATTTCTGAATATCGGGCCCACACGCTAGGCTCGTTTAGCGCTTGATCTCGTCGATCGAGCCCGCGCATAATGGTTTTTTTCCCCAATTGGAGGTGCTCCCGTGGTGACGCTGCGTAGTGTGGGTGTGGTGGCTGGGCTCCTTTGTGTGGTGGCGAGCGGCGGACCGGCGCGTGCGACCGACTGCTGCGTGCTCAATCCGAATCTCAGGCTTCATGCCTCGGGCGAGTGCCCGATCAACGGAAACGTCCAGACCTGCGCCCCGATCGAGAAGCTGAACGGCAACAAGCCGGACCTGCTCAAGTTCCTCCAGGACGAAAATCCGGGTACCCCGTTCCCGAAGGGCGCGTTCGTCTACGTCTGTCCGATCGATCCTTCGGACCCGCTCCCGGCCACGGCCACGTCGTTCGTGAAGGACAAGAGCGGCTTCAGCGTGGACGTCACGTCGAACCTCAAGTTCCTCGTGTACTTCAACCAGCTGATCTTCCAAGGGACGTTCGACACCAACACGTTTGCCGAGAAGTCGAAGGACGAGTTCCCGATGGCGTTCCAGGTCAACGGGACGGTCGGCGGCACGACCAACATCCGCCTCGTCGGGTACGGCAAGGAGAGCTACAACGCCAAGCCGATCGCCAACGACAACTCGCAGCAGGTCAGCGCCAACGTGTCGGGCAACGTCGTGGGCGACCCGGGCAACGCGAACACGCTCCGGAACGTGCCGGTGCTCGTCGAAGGCCATCCGGTCTGCACGACGAACGAGACGTTCGACCGCTGAGGCCTGGCTCTCTCCGGTGGCGTGGCGCGGGATCTTCAAGCTGGCCGCGATCAATGTTGCCGTCTTCGCCGGCTTGCTGGTCCTGGTCGAAGGGGTCTCCAGCCTCCTGCTCCTGGGCAAGGAGGTCCTGGTCGACGACACGCCGCAGGTCGCGGAGACCCGCCACACCCGGTACGACCCGGAACTGGGTTGGGTGAGTGTTTCTGACACGTACATCGCCGATATGTACGGCGACGCCAAATCGCTGCGCATCAACTCGCAGGGGTTCCGAGGCGGCCGCGAGTATTCCGTTCCGGTGCCGAGCGACAAGCTGCGGATCGTCTGTTCGGGCGATTCCTTCACGCTGGGTTTCGGCGTCGGGGATCGGGACACCTGGTGCGCGCTGCTCGAGAGCATGGATGCGCGTCTCGAGACCATCAACATGGGCGAGGGCGGGTACGGCGTCGATCAGGCGTATCTGTGGTACATGCGCGACGGCCAGCGCTTCGCCCACGACGTGCAGGTCTTCGCCGTGATCGGGCCTGGTTTCGAACGCATGCTCTTCGATGTCTTCCTGGGCCACGGCAAGCCGTTCCTCACCGTCGAAAACGGCGAGCTGATCACCCATAACACGCCGGTGCCGAAGGCGCCGTACCGGTTCGACTGGCTGAACCGCTACGCCGGATCGATCGACAGCCTGCGTTTGCTGCGGCTGCTCCACCTGCAGGTGCCGCCGATCGGCAACCACCCGGCGCCAGACGCGATCGACGTCGGGGACGTGCTGGCGCGCATTCTCACCAACCTGCATCGCGTCAACGCCGCCAAGGGCAGCACGCTGGTGCTCGTCTACCTGCCGAGCCTGCACGATCTCGGCGGAAGGTACGACGCGACCCGCCAGGGGCTGGCGAAGTTCTGCACGCGCAACGGCTTGCCGTGGCTCGACCTCACGCCCGACCTCCTGGCGCTGCCGGCCGCGCAACGCGACACGCTGTTCATCGGCGACGACCAGCTGACGCACTACATCTGGGCCCAAGGCCACTACACGGAAGCGGGCAACCGCCTGGTCGCGCGCCGCCTGTATCAGGAGCTCATGGCAGTTCCCGCGGTCAGCGACAAGCTGCGCACGCTCGGCGCGGCGCCTTGATGGACCTACCTCTGCTCCTGCTCTCCGCGCAAATTCAGATCGCGCTCGCGACGACCGTCGCCTCGTAGATCGCCTCCTCGAACGTGCGCGGCGCGTTGCAGTCGCCGATCCGATGCACGGCGGCGCGAGCCCCCGCGAGCGCGGTCGCGAGCTCGTCGTTCGCCGCGCTGGCGTCCGACAGCACGACGGTGTCGACGGCTAGCTGCTGCTCGGCGCCGTCGGCCGCCGTGAAGTAGAGCCGGTCGCGCTCGATCGCGACGAGCTGCGCGCCGGTGTGCCGTGCGACGCCGTGCTCCTTCAAGAGATGGACGGCGCGCCAGCGCCGCGGCGGCGACATCTCGGGTGCCAGCACGGTCTGCGCTGCGACGAGCGCCACGCTCGCGCCGAGCTCGGTCAACCGCTCGGCGATCTCGACGCCGACCAGGCCGCCCCCGACCACCGCCACGCGCGGACCGCGCGCGAGCGCCGCTTCGAACCCACCGCGCAGCTGCCACGGGTCGAGCACGTGCGCGGCGTCGGCGCCGGGGATCGCCGGGCGCATGCGCCGCGCCCCGACCGCCGCGACCACCACGTCCGGGTCGAGCTCGGCGACCAGCGCCGCGTTCACCTCGCAGCCGAGCCGCAGCTCGATCTTCGCCGCCGCCACCGCGCGCAACAGCTCGTCGAGCAGCGGCGCGTTGTTGGGCTCCGCAGCGACGGCGGCTAGCGCGAGTCCGCCGAGCTCGGGCTCGCGCTCGCACAGCGTCACCGCGTGTCCGCGCTGCGCGAGCAGGCGCGCGGCCTCGAGTCCGGCCGGGCCGCCGCCCGCGACCAGCACGCGCCGCGGCCGTGCCGCCGGCTCGATGCGGATCTCGGCCTCGCGGCCGGCGCGCGGGTTCACCGCGCAGCTCGCCGCGCGGCGCACGAAGATGTTGCCGACGCAGCGGTAGCTGTAGATGCAGCGCGAGAGCGAAGCATCGCCGCGCGCGAGCTTCGCGGGCAGCTCGGGATCGGCGATCAGCGCGCGGCCCCAGGCGACGAAGTCGGCGTCGCCGTCGGCGATCGCGCGCTCGGCGGCGTCGGGCGAGATCCGCCCGACGGCGATCACGGGCACGTCGACGCGCCGCTTGATCCCGCGCGCGAGCCCGAGATAGGCCGACGCGTTGTGCGGCAGCGGCGCGTCGGTGAAGCCGATCGCCGAACGCGGATCTGCGTACGCCGAGACGTGCACCGCGTCGAGGCCCTCGGCCACCGCGAGCTCCGCGGTGCGCTGGGCGTCGGCCTCGGTGATGCCGTTCTGCTTGCGGAACTCGACGCCGTCGAGCCGGCACCAGACGGGAAAGCCGTCGCCCACCCGGTCGCGAACCGCGCGGATCACGCGCAGCAGCACGCGCGCGCGATTCTCGAGCGGACCGCCGTACTCGTCGTCGCGCAGGTTGGTGGAGCGTGAGAGGAACGACGAGATCAGGTAGCCGTGTCCGGCGTGGAGCTCGACGCCGTCGAAGCCCGCGGCGCGCGCGCGCTCGGCGGCGTCGGCGAACCAGCCGCAGAGCGTCGCGATGTCGTTCCCGGTCACGACGTGGAGCGCGAACCTGCTGCCCGGCCGCGTGAACGGCTCGCTCACCGCCGCGATCTCCTCGG
>Ga0070698_100003402_pt1 | contig 17497 bp, 14 predicted proteins | sample KBSK1502metaG_FD_65477 | JGI IMG/M metagenome (GOLD analysis project Ga0070698, IMG submission 65477) | Corn, switchgrass and miscanthus rhizosphere microbial communities from Kellogg Biological Station, Michigan, USA - KBS K1-50-2 metaG | ecosystem: Host-associated > Plants > Roots >...
GCGTGGTGCTGCTGTCCGGCTGCGACAAGACCACCCCGGGCCTGCTGATGGCGGCCGCCAGCGTGGACCTGCCGGCGGTCATGGTCACCGGCGGCCCGAAGCTCAACGGCAAGTACCAGGGCACCGACGTCGGCTCGGGCACCGCGGTGTGGCGCTGGGAGGAAGACCTGCTGGCCGGCCGGATGACGCAGGAGGAGTGCTTCTTCGCCGAGGGCTGCATGTCCCGCTCCGACGGGCACTGCATGACGATGGGCACCGCGTCCACGATGGCGTCGGTCGCCGAGGCGCTCGGCATGCAGCTGCCGTACTCCGCGGCCTGGCCCGCGGTCGACGCCCGCCGGTATGAGACCGCGCAGCGGGCCGGCCAGGTCATCGTCAGCCTGGTGGAGGACGACCTGCGGCCGTCGGCGATCATGACCCGCGAGGCGTTCGAGAACGCGATCCGGGTCAACGCCGCGATCGGCGGATCCACGAACGCGGTGATCCATCTGCTGGCGATCGCCGGCCGCCTCGGCGTCCCGCTCAACCTGGACGACTTCGACGCGCTCGCCGCCGACGTGCCCACGCTGGTGAACCTGCAGCCGAGCGGGCAGTACCTGATGGAGGACTTCTGCTACGCGGGCGGCCTGCCCGCCGTGATGCGCGAGCTGGGCGGCCTGCTGCACGGCGACGCGATCACCGTCACCGGCCGCACCGTCGCCGAGAACGTGGCCGAAGCGCCGTGCTGGAACCGGGACGTCATCCAGACGATGGACGCGCCGTTCCAGCCGCCGGGCACCGGAACCGCCGTGCTGCGCGGCAACCTCGCGCCGGATGGCGCGGTGCTCAAGCAGTCCGCCGCCTCACCGCACCTGCTCAAGCACCGCGGCCGCGCTCTGGTCTTCGACTCCCCCGAGGCCTACCACGCGGTGGTCGCCGACCCGGACCTCGACGCCGACGAGAACACCGTGCTGGTCATCAGGTACTGCGGCCCGAAAGGCTATCCCGGCATGCCCGAGGTCGCCAACGTGCCGCTGCCGAAGAAGCTGCTGAACCGCGGCGTCAGGGACATGGTGCGAATCTGCGACGGCCGGATGTCGGGCACCGCCTACGGCACGGTCGTGCTGCACGTCACGCCCGAGGCCGCCGCGGGCGGCCCGCTCGCGCTGGTCCGCACCGGCGACTGGATCACGCTCGACGTCCCGTCCCGCGCCCTCTCGCTCGAGGTGCCCGACGAGGAGCTCGCGCGCCGCCGTGCGGAGTGGACCGCCCCGCCGCCCGCGGCCGCCCGCGGCTGGACCCGCCTCTACACCGACCACGTGCTCCAGGCCGACACCGGCGCCGACCTGGACTTCCTCATCGGCGCCAGCGGTCACGAGGTGCCGCGCGACTCGCATTAATATCCCGAACGTGCGCCGCCGACTCTGGTCCCGCCATGACTCGCGATATTAGGCCTGCCTTATATAAGTGGAGCCTGATATGATGGCGGCGTGCATGCGTTCGACGTTCTTGGCGACCCGGTCCGGCGGCGCATCCTGGAACTGCTCGCCGACGGTGAGCAGACGTCCGGCGAGCTGACCGCGGCCATCCAGGCCGAGTTCGGCATCTCGCAGCCGGCGGTGTCCGCGCACCTGCGGGTGCTGCGGGAGAGCGGGTTCGCCACGGTCCGGGCGGCGGGCGCCCGGCGGCTGTACGCGGTGGACAGCGCGCCGCTGCGGGAGGTCGACGAGTGGCTGGGCCGGTTCCGCCGGTTCTGGGAACAGCGCCTGGAGGCCCTGGCCACCGAGCTGGCCAGGGGGCAGCGCAATCGGCAACGGGAGACGGAGGAACCATGAGCGAGATCATCGACCAGATCAGCCAGGCGCACCGCGCGGTCCGCGCCGGGGATGGCGGCGGGGACGGCGGCACCGTGACCCGGACCGTCGTGGTCCGGCGCGCCTTCCCGGCCTCGATCGAGGACGTATGGGACGCCTGCACCACCGCCGAACGGATCGGCCGCTGGTTCATGCCGGTCAGGGGTGACCTGCGGCTGGGCGGCAAGTACCAGCTCGAAGGCAACGCCGGCGGCGAGATCCTGGGCTGCGAGCCGCCGCGGCTGCTGCGGGTGACCTGGGTCATGGGGGAAGGGCCCGCGTCGGAAGTCGAGGTCCGGCTGGCCCCGGGCGACGGCGCGGAAACCGTGCTGGAGTTGGCGCACACCGCGGTCGTCGATCCGGAGTTCTGGACCAAGTACGGGCCGGGCGCGGTGGGCGTCGGCTGGGACCTGGCGCTGCTCGGGTTGTTCCTGTACCTGAGCACGGGCCAGGACCGGCCGGACGATCCCGCCGCCTGGGCCACCTCACCGGAGGCGCGGGAGTTCATCACCCGCAGCAGCGCGGCCTGGGGCGCGGCATCCGGCCAGGCCGGCACCCCCGAAGCGGCAGCGGCCGCCGCCGCCGCCGAGACCGCTGCCTTTTACCTGCCGCCGCTGCCCGGCGGCCCTGACGCCGACGGCAGCGGCGCCGCGTAGTCTCAGCGGGTGGACCTGCACCATCACGGTGATACCGAGACCGGCCCTGGCCTGCTCGACTTCGCGGTCAACGTCTACGCCGGCCCGCGGCCGGCGTGGCTGGAGGCCGCCCTGCTGGAGGGCATCGCCGCGTCGTCTGCGTACCCCGATGCGGCGCCTGCCCGTGCCGCGCTCGCTGGCCGCCACGGCCGCACCGTGGACGAGGTGCTCCCGACCGCGGGCGCGGCCGAGGCCTGCACGCTGGTGGCGCGGCTGCGGCCGTGGCGCCGCCCCGTGGTGGTGCACCCGCAGTTCACCGAGCCGCACGCCGCGCTGGAAGCCGCGGGCCGGCCCGTCACCGTGGCGCTGTGCCGGGCGGAGGATGGCTTCCGGCTGCGGCCGTCCGCCGTGCCGACCGACGCCGACCTCGTGGTGGTGGGCAACCCGGTCAACCCGACCGGCGTGCTCCACCCCGCGGCCGCGATCCGCTCGCTCGTCCGGCCGGGCCGGCTGGTCGTCGTGGACGAGGCGTTCCTCGACGCGGTGCCCGGCGAGCCGGAGGCGCTCGCGGGAGAGCCGGGCGTGCTGGTGCTGCGCAGCCTCACCAAGCACTGGTCGATCCCCGGCATCCGGGCCGGGTACGCGATCGGCGAGCCAGCGGTGATCGCCGGACTGGCGGCGCTGCAGGCGCCGTGGTCGGTCTCGTCGCCCGCGATCGCGGCGATGGTCGCGATCGCGGGCGCGGCGGCGGAATCCGCACGGCGCGCCAGGGAGCTCACCGCCTGGCGCGAGCACCTCGAGGCGGGCTTGCTGGACCGCGGCCTGGTGTTCCCGGCGTCCGCGGCGCCCTTCGTCCTGGCCAGGGCGGGCGCCGGCGTGCACGCCGCGCTGCGCGGCGAGGGCGTGGCTGTCCGCCGGGGCGGCACCTTCCCCGGGCTTGACGACTCGTGGGTCCGCATGGCCGCCCGCCCGCCGGAGCAGACCGGGCGGCTGCTCGAGGCGCTCGACAAAGTGCGCGCCGGGGCCCGTGTCCGGACTGCCCGTGTCCGAGCTGCCGGTGCCTGAGTTCTCGCCAGGCCTCGCGCGGGCGGCCGGCCTCGCCGCGGGGTTCGCCGCCGACCGGCTGCTCGGCGATCCGCGGCGCTGGCATCCCGTCGCTGGCTTCGGGGTTCTCGCGAGCGGGCTGGAGCGGCGGGTATACGCCGACCGGCGGACCCGCGGCGTGCTGCACGTCGCGGTCCTCGTCGGCGGCGCGGCGGCGCTCGGCGAGGCGGCGGAACGGCTCACCGCCCGGCGGCCGCTGCTGCGCGCCTTCGTCTCCGCCCTGGCCACGTGGGCGGTGCTCGGCGGACGCTCGCTCGAGCGCGAGGCGCTGGCGGTGGACTGCCACGTCGCGGAGTCCGATCTGGCCGCGGCTCGGCAGCGGCTCACGCACCTGGTCGGCAGGGACACTGCCGCTCTGCCGGAGAGCGAGATTGCGCGTGCCGTCGTGGAGTCCGTGGCCGAGAACATCTCCGACGCCGTGGTCGCGCCGCTGGCCTGGGGCGCCCTCGCCGGCGTCCCGGGCCTGCTCGCTTACCGCGCCGCCAATACGCTCGACGCGATGACCGGCCATCACAGCGCGCGTTATGAGCGGTTCGGCTGGGCCGCCGCCCGCCTGGACGATGTGCTCAACCTGCCCGGGTCGCGGCTCGCTGGACTGCTCACCGCCGCGTGCGCCCCGGCGGCGGCGCGCGAGACCCTGGCTGCCTGGCGGCGCGACGCGCGCCGCCACCCCAGCCCCAACGCGGGCGTGGTGGAGGCCGCGTTCGCGGGCGCGCTCGGCATCCGGCTCGGCGGCACCAACACCTACGGCGGCCGCGTCGAGCACCGCGCCGTCCTTGGCGGCGGCCGCGCCGCGACGCCGGCGGACATCACGCATGCCGTCCGGCTCGCTCGCCGGGTCGGCACCGCGGCGGCGCTGGTCAGCGTGCTTCTCGCCGCCGCCCGCCCATCGCGGCGGTGAGTTTCGGCTCCTCGGCCAGTCCTACTAAGCGAACGGCAGTAAATCGCGGAGAGGAACAGCCATGGAAGACCGGTCTCGCTGGGTGGCGCTGGGAGTGCTGTGCACCGGGATGCTGATGATCGTCCTTGACATGACCATTGTGAACGTGGCGCTGCCGTCCATTCAGGCCGATCTGGGTTTCTCGCAGTCGAGCCTGGCCTGGGTGGTCAACGCGTACCTGATCGCGTTCGCCGGCCTGCTGCTGCTGGCCGGGCGGCTCGGTGACCTGGCCGGCCGCAGGAACGTCTTCGTGGCCGGTCTTGGTGTTTTCACCGTTGCATCGCTGCTGTGCGGGGTCGCGGCGAACCAGGAGATGCTGGTCGCGTCGCGGTTCCTGCAGGGTATTGGCGGCGCGCTCACCTCGGCCGTGATCCTCGGCATGATCGTGACGATGTTCGTCAACCCGCGAGAGCAGGCCAAGGCGATCGGCGTCTTCGCCTTCGTCGCATCCGCGGGTGCCGTGGTGGGGCTGCTGGCCGGGGGCATCCTCACCCAGTTCCTGAACTGGCACTGGATCTTCTTCGTCAACCTGCCGATCGGCGTGGTCACGGTCGTCGCCGCCCGGCAGCTGATCGAGGCGGACCGGGGCGCCGGGCTGCGGGCCGGCGCCGACGTGGCGGGCGCGCTGCTGATCACCGGCGCGATGATGCTTGGCGTGTTCACGATCGTCGGCCCCGCGGCGACGGGCGGCTGGCTGGCCGCCAAGACCCTGGGCTTCGGCGCCGGCTCGCTCGTCCTGCTCGGCGGCTTCCTCATCAGGCAGCACACCGCGCGGAACCCGCTCATGCCGCTGCGGATCTTCGCCTCGCGCACCGTGACCGGCGCGAACCTGGTCCAGGTTCTCGGCACCGCGGGCATGTTCGGGATGTTCTTCCTCGGTTCGCTGTACCTGCGCCGGATCCTGGGCTATAACCCGCTGCAGATCGGCCTGGCCTTCCTGCCCGTCGCCGTGGTGATGGGCACCCTGTCGGTGCGTTACACCGATCGGCTGGTCATGCGCTTCGGTGCCCGCACGCCGATGATCGCGGGCCTCGGCCTGATCGCCGCTGGCCTGGCCCTGTTCGCCAGCGCCCCGGCCAGCGGCGGCGGGTACCTGAGCCACGTCTTCCCCGTCGCGGTACTGGCCGGCACCGGCGCGGGCCTGTGCTTCCCCGCCCTGATGGCGCTGGCCATGTCCAGCGCCACCCCGCAGGACGCTGGCCTGGCTTCCGGCCTGGTGAACGCGACCGCCCAGATCGGCGGCGCGCTCGGGCTGGCGGTGCTGGCAACCGTCTCCGCGTCGCGGACCAGCGCGCTGCTGGCACAGCACCGCCCGGCGGCGGTCGCCCTGACCAACGGCTATCACCTGGCATTCTGGATCGCCTGCGGCCTGGTGGTCGCGGCGGCAGCGGTCGCCGCGACCGTGCTGCGCTCGCAGCCCGTGCTCGCGCAGTCGCCTGAGCCCGTGCCCGAGCTCGTCCCAGCCTGCCCGCGCGGTTAAGGAGCGTCAGGGAAGGCCAAGACCGTCTTGATGTCGTCGGGCTGGCGCGCGTAGGCGTCGGCCCACTGGTTCAGCGGCACCTGGCGTGTGATCAGGTCGGCGAGCCACCGGGGATCGGCCTGGGCCAGCGCCTTGGCAGCCAGTTCGTAGTGCTGCCGGTTGGCGTTGACCGAGCCGAACAGGACCGAGTTCTGCAAGACCATGTTCCGGTTGAGCAGGCCGGGGTCGATGACCGATTCGGTGCCGACCGGGGAGACTCCGGTGAGGCAGATGATCCGGTAGCGGGGATGCCGCGGTCCGGCCCCCAGCAGCAACTGGACAAAGCCGGTGCATTCGATGACGATGTCGGCCTCCGCGGCCGCCTCGATGGCGTCTCCGCTGTTGACATAGGTTGCCCCGAGCCGCCGGACCATCTCCGGCTTGCGGCCTTCGGTGACCCGGTCGAGCACGTAGGTCTGGTGGCCGCGCTGGACGGCCAGCAGCGCGGCCAGCAGCCCGATTGGTCCGGCCCCGGTGACCAGCACCGCCTGCGGCGCCCAGGCGGCCCGCCGTCCGATCTTCTCGATGTGGTCCCAGGCCTTGGCCACCACGGTGGTCGGCTCGAGCAGCACGCCGAGGACGCCGAGAGCGGGATCCACCGCGACCAGGTACTCGGGATGAATTCGGTAGCGCTCGGACGCGTAACCGTGGCGGCCCTTGATGCCCCGCTCGGTGTACCCGCCGTTGATGCACATGTCCCAGTGCCCCGCCGCGCACGCCGGGCACGGCACCGGGTCGCGCCGCCGGACGATGCCGACGACGAGGTCTCCGGTCCTGAACCCGCTTCCCGGGGCGGCTTCGGCCACACGACCCAGTGACTCGTGCCCGATGATGAGCCGGTCCTGCCCTGGTGGCGCTGACCCGTACTCGCCGTTGATGATCTCCAGATCGGTGCCGCAGATGCCGATCGCCTGCGTCCGCACCAGGACCGGCCCGTCCTCCATCGGCGGTTCGGGCATGTCCGTGAGCGCCACGGAGTCTCGCTTTCCGGGAACGACCGTGATGGCACGCATACTGTCACCCTGGCACCCGGCCACCATCTCAATATCACCCGGTTGGGATGAAAGCAGGCCGGAATCATGCGCGCCGGATGATGCCTGCCCGCGGCTGCGGCGGCACACTGCCCTAGATCAGATGACCGCAGTGTGCCGTTGAGGAGGTGGCGGTGACCACGCCAGCAGATCCGTTCGCTGTCGTACGTACCAGGCAGTACGCCGTTCTCCTGATCATGGCCGCGGTCCTGGGCGTGGTGATCTCGTTCCTGGTCTACTGGTACCTCAAGCTGGTCACCGACCTGCAGACCTGGGTCTTCACCGACCTCCCCAAGGGTCTCGGCTTTCACGGCGAGCCGCCGTGGTGGCCGCTGCTGCCGCTGGCGGTGGCCGGAGCGATTGTCGGGGCGACGATCAGGTACCTGCCCGGGCGGGGCGGCCACTCGCCGGCTGACGGCTTTCACCCGGGAGGCATAGCCGTCCCGGCCGACCTGCCCGGTATCTTTCTCGCGTCCCTGGCGGGCCTGTCGCTGGGCGCGGTGATCGGGCCGGAGGCACCGACGATCGCCCTCGGCGGCGGGCTGGCGGTCCTGGCGGTCAAGCTGGTCAAGCGCGACGTACCGCAGCAAACCGCGGCGGTCCTCGCGGCGACCGGCAGCTTCGCGGCGATCAGCACGCTGCTCGGCAACCCGCTGTCGGGAGCGGTCTTGCTGCTCGAGGCCTCCGGGCTCGGCGGCGCGACGGCCACCATCGCGCTGCTCCCTGGCCTGGTCGGCGCGGGCATCGGGTCGCTGATCTTCCTCGGCCTGGGCTCGCTGACCGGATACGGGACATTCTCCCTGGCGGTACCGGACCTTCCCCCGGCCGCGCACCTGAACATTGCGCAGCTCGGCTGGGCCGTGGCCATCGGCGCGGCGGCCGCCGTGGTCAGCTTCGGGATCAAGCGGCTGGCCCTGTTCGTGCGCCCCCACCTGGAGCGACTGCTCCTGCTGCTGACACCGCTGGCCGGCCTGGCCGTCGCGGGGCTGGCGATCGCGTACGCCGAGGGCACCGGAAAACCGTCATCGGACGTGCTGTTCTCCGGGCAGTCGGCGCTGCCGCCGCTGCTCGAGCATTCCGCGAGTTACACCGCCGGGGCACTGGTCCTGCTGCTGGTGTGCAAGGGGCTGGCGTACTCCATCTCGCTGGCCGGCTTCCGCGGCGGCCCGATCTTCCCTTCGATGTTCATCGGCGCGGCGGGCGGAATGGCGCTGTCGCACCTGCCAGGCCTGCCGATGATCGCCGGCGCCGCCATCGGGATCGGCGCGATGACAGCCGGGATGCTGCAGCTCCCGGTCACGGCGGTGCTGCTCACCACCCTCTTCCTCGGCAGCGACGGGGTCGCCACGATGCCGCTGACGATCATGGCGGTCGTGACGTCGTTCGTGCTGTCCAAGTGGCTGACCGGTCCCCCGTCCCAGCCAGCGGCCGAATCATCCACGCAGGGTGATGCTGAGCACCCTCGCGGCGGGGGACCGTTGCCCGGTGATGAACATGACAGAGAGCTACGACGTCATCATCGTCGGTACGGGAGCGGGAGGCGGGACGCTGGCCCGGACACTCGCGCCCTCGGGCAAGCGGATCCTGCTGCTTGAGCGCGGCGACTTCCTGACCCGTGAGAGCGAGAACTGGGATCCGGGACCGGTGTTCGTCGACGGGCGGTACATATCGCCCGACACCTGGTACGACGGAGCCGGCACGCCGTTCCAGCCACAGGTGCATTACTTCGTCGGCGGCGCGACCAAGCTGTACGGCGCCGCGCTGTACCGGCTGCGACCGCAGGACTTCGCCGAGATACGGCACGCCGACGGCATCTCCCCTGCCTGGCCGATCGGCTATGACGAGTTCGAGCCGTGGTACACCAAGGCCGAGTGGCTGTACCAGGTACACGGGGAGCACGGCGCCGATCCCACCGAAGGCAGCTGGTCGAGGCAGTACCCGTGGCCGCCGGTCTCCCATGAGCCGCGGATACAGGAAATCTCCGACTCCCTCGAGCGGGGCGGCTACCATCCCTTCCCCGCGCCCTGCGGGATCCTGCTGAACGAGGCGGACCGGACCGCCAGCGAGTGCATCCGGTGCGCCACCTGCGATGGTTACCCGTGTCTTGTGCACGCCAAGGCCGACGCCGACATCATCGCGGTCCGGCCGCTGCTCGGCATGCCCACCGTGACGCTGCTGACGAGGGCCGAGGTGGTGCGCCTGGAGACCGACCCGGCCGGCCGGACGGTCACCGGCGTTGTCGTGGACCGGGGCGGCGACGGCAAGGAAGAGGTGTACCACGGCGACATCGTGGTCCTGGCGGCCGGCGCGGCGAACACCGCCAAGATCCTGCTCAGGTCGGCGTCTGAGGCCTCCCCTAACGGCCTGGCGAACGGCTCGGACCAGGTCGGGCGCAACTACATGTACCACAACAGCAAGGCGGCGGTGGCGCTGGGCGAAGAGCTCAACGACACCGTCTTCCAGAAGACGCTGGCGATCAACGACTTCTATTTCGCGGGCGACGACCGGGAATGGCCGCTCGGCAACATCCAGATGCTGGGCAAGTCCAACGCCATGGCCATGAAGGGCGAGGAGCCGCACCTGACCAAGCTCGCCCCGCGGTGGAGCCTGGACGAGGTCGCCAGGCACGCCGTTGACTTCTGGCTCACCACCGAGGATCTCCCGAAGCCAGACAACCGGGTCACCGTCGACCGCGATGGCAGCGTGCGTCTCGCGTACACCGACACCAACGACAGCGAGGCGGCGGGCCTGTACGCCGAGTTCAGGAAGCTGCTCAACCACATCGGCATGTCCGAGCACCACGTCCTGCACAAGAACTTCTACATGAGCATGAACGTCCCGATCGCGGGCGTCGCCCACCAGGCGGGCACGTGCCGGTTCGGTGCCGACCCGGCCACCTCAGTGCTGGACGTCAACTGCAAAGCGCATGAGGTCGACAACCTGTACGTGACCGACACCAGCTTCTTCCCGAGCATCGGCGCGGTCAACCCGGCGCTGACCGCGATCGCCAACGCGATCCGCGTCGGCGAGCACATCGCGGACCGGCTCGGCGCCAGCGTGAGCGCCAGCGCCCAGGGCTGGGCCCCCGCGCAGCGCCAGGCACCCGCGAGGGCAGCGGAAGCGCCCTCGGCCGCCGAAAGGAACTAGAGGAGACATGGCAACAGAGAGAGTGGACGCGCTGGTGATCTTCGGGGCGACCGGGGACCTGGCCAAGCTGGAGACCTTTCCCGCCCTGGTGGGACTCGTCAAGCGGGGCGTGCTCGACGTCCCGGTGATCGGGGTGGCCAAGAGCGGCTGGGGGCTGCAGCAGTTCCGCGACTACGCCGTCGCGTCGCTGAAGCTCAACGGGATGGACCCGGACGACCCGGACGCCGTCAAGATGCTGAACCTGCTGCGGTACGTGGACGGGGATCTCGGCGACGAGGCCACCTACAAGGCGATGTCCGACGAGATCGGCGCGGGCCAGAAGGTGCTGTTCTACCTCGAAGTGCCCGCCCAGCTGTTCGGGCGGATCGCCCAGGGCATCGCCGCCGCTGGCCGCAACGTCGGCGCCCGGGTCATGGTGGAAAAGCCGTTCGGCACCGACCTGGCCAGCTCCCGGGAGCTCAACGAGATCATGCACCGGCACTTCGCCGAAGACGCGATCTTCCGGGTCGACGACTGGCTGGCCTTCGACCCGGTGGAGAACGTGCTGTTCGTGCGGTTCGCCAACTCCGCCATCGAGCCGCTGCTCAACAGGAACTACGTGCAAAGCATCCAGATCACGATGGCCGAGGCGTTCGACGTCTCCGACCGCGGCCGGTTCTACGACCGCACCGGTGCCATCAGGGACGTGCTGCAGAACCACATGCTCCAGGTGCTGGCGACGGTGCTTGCCGAACCGCCGGCCGGGACCGGCCTGGAGTTCTGGCGCGACGCCAAGCAGACCGCGGTGAACGCGCTCAGCCAGCTGACCCCCGAGCACGCGGTGCGCGGCCAGTACGAGGGCTACCGTCAGGTCGACGGCGTGGACCCGAATTCGACCGTTGAGACCTACGTCGCGGTCCGGCTCACGTCCAACACCTGGCGCTGGGCCGGGGTGCCGATCCTGATCCGCGCGGGCAAGACCATGCCGGTCACCGCCACCGAGATCTGCATCACCATGAAGCCGCCGCCGCACGACGTGTTCGGCATCGAGCCCGCCCTTCCCGAGGACACGCTGCGGTTCCGGATCTGGCCGGAGACGCAGGTCAGCCTCACCGTGCATGGCAAGAAGCCAGGCGCGGGCTGGGAGCCGCAGGCGCAAGAGCTCACCTTCGCCGAGCAGCCCGGGTCGGACATCCGGCCCTACGACCGGCTCATCGGCGCCGCGCTGGACGGGGACCGGTGGCTGTTCGCCAGCCAGGAGACCGTCGAGGCCGCCTGGAAGATCGTCGAGCCGGTGCTCGGCGACGCGGTTCGCGTCCACCCCTATGCCCAGGGCAGCTGGGGACCCGCGGAAGCCGACGGGCTGCTGCCTCCCGGGGACACCTGGCACGACCCGGCCTGACCGGCGACGCCGAGCAGAAAGGGGATGCTGGGATGACCGAACCGCAGAGCAAGGGCCGGGTGGTGATCGTCGGCGGCGGCTTCGGGGGCTTGTTCGCCGCCCGGGCGCTGCGCAACGGCCCGTACTCCGTCACGCTCGTCGACCGCTCGCCGCAGCATGTGTTCCAGCCGCTGCTGTATCAGTGCGCGACCGGGATCCTGTCCGAAGGGCAGATCACCGCCCCGCTGCGCCGGGTCCTGCGCGGCCACCGTAACGTGCGGTGCGTCACGGCCAAGGCCATCGACATCGACCCCGCCGGCCGCGCGCTCGAGTGCCTGCTGCCGGGCGCCGAGCGTATCAGCATCCCGTACGACCACCTGATCGTGGCCGCGGGGGTCGGCCAGTCCTATTTCGGCCACGACGAGTTCGCCGAGTACGCGCCAGGGATGAAGACCATCTCCGACGTGCTCACCATCAGGCGGCGCGTCTTCGGGGCGTTCGAGATGGCCGAGACCGCTACTGGCCCCGCGCAGCGGCGGGCGTGGCTCACGTTCGCCCTGGTCGGTGCCGGACCGACGGGCGTCGAGCTAGCCGGGCAAATTCGCGAGCTCGCCACCAAGACGCTGGCGCATGAGTACCGGCAGGCCAATCCCGAAGACGCGCGGGTGCTGCTGTTCGACGGGGGCCAGGCGCCGCTGGCGGCGTTCGGCCCGGAGCTGTCGCGGAAAGCCGCGCGGACACTGGGCGACCTAGGGGTCGAGCTGCACATGGGATCGATCGTGACGAGCGTCGACGCCGGCGGCCTCGTCGCTCGCGACCATGACGGCAACGAAACGCGGTATGACGCCAGGACCGTGCTGTGGACCGCGGGCGTCGAGGCCCCGCCGTTCGCCGCCGCGCTCGCGGCGGCCACCGGCGCCGAGCAAGACCGGGCCGGGCGGATCGTCGTCCAGGATGACCTCACCATTCCCGGGCACCCCGAGATTTCGGTGATCGGCGACATGATGAGCCTGCGCAAGCTGCCCGGCGTTGCCGAGGTCGCCATGCAGTCGGGGCTGTACGCGGGCCGCCGGGTCAGGCACGAGCTGACCGGGAAAGGCGAGATCAAGCCCTTCCGCTACATCGACCTTGGCTCGGCCGCGTACATCGCGCGGGGTAAGGCGGTCGTCTCGGCGGGGCCGGTGCGGCTGAGCGGCTTTCCCGGCTGGGTCGTCTGGCTGTTCATCCACATAGCGTTCCTGACCGGCTACCGTAACCGGGCCGGCGCGCTCCTTACCTGGTGGGTCGCCTTCACCCGCGACGTCCGCCGCGAGCGTGCCTACACCACCCGCGAGGTCGGGCGAGTGCGGGACATCTACCAGCCGGTCGAGGAAGCCGGAACACCCGCCGCGCCCCCCAAGTGAGCGGTGCCATGATGCTCGGGTGCGCGTTCTTATCCTCGGCGGCACCCGGTTCCTCGGCCGGGCGATCACCGACGCCGCGCTCGGCCGCGGCGACACCGTGACCCTGTTCAACCGCGGCGTGAGCAATCCGGGGCTGTACCCCGGCGTGGAGGCGGTCACCGGCGACCGCACCAGCGACCTGTCGGCCCTTGACGGCCGGGCGTGGGACGCGGTCATCGACGTGGCGGGCTACGACCCGCGCGTGGTGAGGCTGTCGGCGGAGGCGCTGGCCGGGCGGACAGGCCGGTACGTGTTCGTCTCCACGGTGTCGGTGTACGCGGACCAGAACACCACCGCGGCCCAGCTCGAGGACGCGCCGGTCGCGCGGCTGCGGCCGGGCGCGAGCAGCCTCGAGGAGACCTACGGGCCGAACAAGGCACTGTGCGAGCAGGTCGTCCGCGACGTCTACGGCGATCGGGCGCTGATCGGGCGCCCTGGCCTGATCACCGGGCCGCACGACCCGACCGACCGGGTGCCGTACTGGCTGCGCAGGATCGGTCGCGGCGGCCGGGTGCTCGCGCCCGGCGACCCGGCCAGCCTGGTGCAGTTCATCGACGTGCGGGACCTGGCGGCGTTCTTCGCCGACGCCTGCCACGCCGGGACAGCGGGCGTGTTCAACCTGACTGGAACCCCGGACCCGTTCGGGATATTTATTGATCTTTGCAAGACGGCGACCTACAGCGACGCTGAGCTGGTCTGGATCCCCGCCGAACGGCTGATCGCGGCGGGCGTCGACCCGGGGATGGGCATCCCGCTGTGGGTCGGCGAGCCGGGCTACGACGCGTACAACGACGTCGACAGCTCCCGCGCGCTCGCCGCCGGCCTGATGTGCCGGCCCGTGATCGACACGATCCGCGACACCCTGTCCTGGGACCTGGCCCGCGGCGGACCCGCTCCGGGCAACGAGGGCCTGGCCGCCGCGGAAGAAGAGAGACTGCTCCGCGAACTCGCCGGCTAACGACCCGAACGGGCGCGCCCGGCTCGCCTCCAGCATTGACGAGGTCTCATATAACCGTTAGACTCTCAGAATATAACCGTTAGATGGAGGCGTGATGCAGCAGGAAGTCGTCCTGGCGATGCTGGCGAAGGAGCCGTCACAGGGCTACCAGCTGCGCGCCAGGATGAACGACGCCCTGGGCCCGCTCGGCGAGGCGCTGAACGCCGGCCAGATCTACGTCACCCTCGGACGGCTGGAGAAGGCGGGCCTCGTCGCCGTCGAGGAGACGCCGGAGGCGACAGGTCCCGCCGACAGGGACCGCAAGGTCTACGTGCTCACCGCGGCGGGCCAGCAGCGCGTCGCGGAGTGGCTCGCCGAGGTGAGCTGGCCGAAGCCCGACCTCGCCGAGTTCCACCTGAAGCTCATCGCGGCCGCCGCTGCCGGGCTCGCGGACCCGATCGGCATCGTCGACGCGCAGCGCCGTGAGCTGCTGCGGCGGCTGCGCGACGCGCAGCGCGCCGAGATGGCGGTGCCGGACGGGTCCGACGCGGCGCTGCTGCTCGAAGGCATCGTGCTCCGCCTGCAAGCTGACCTCCGCTGGCTGGAGGCCTGCGAGGCGAACTGGACCATCCGGAGGAGAAAGAGATGAGCGGTGCGGGAACGGCGCTGCTTCGCGCTCGCGGGCTGCGCAAGGACTACGGGAAGGGCGAAGGGCTCGTGCGCGCCGTCGACGAGGTCGACCTGGACGTCGCCACCGGCGAGACCCTGGCGGTGATGGGGCCGAGCGGATGCGGGAAGTCGACGCTGCTGCACCTGCTCGGCGGCCTCGACCGGCCGTCGGCGGGCGAGCTGTGGCTGAACGGCAAGCGCACCGACCGGCTCAGCGAGCGAGCGCTCGCCGGCCTGCGCCGGGGCGAGATCGGCTTCGTCTTCCAGGCCTTCCACCTGATGGACGAGCTCACCGCCAGGGAGAACATCGAGCTGCCCGCGCTGCTGGCCGGGCGATCGCCGCGCCAGGCCCGCCACCGGGCGCTGGCCTTGCTCGACCAGGTGGGCCTCGCGGACCGCGCCGGCCACCTTCCCCCGGCCCTGTCCGGCGGACAGCGGCAGCGGGTCGCCATCGCCAGGGCGCTGATCAACGACCCGCTCGTCGTGCTGGCGGACGAGCCGACCGGCAATCTGGACAGTGCGGCGACGCTCGAGGTGCTGCGGCTCTTCGAGCAGCTGCACGCCTCCGGGCTGACGCTGGTCATCGTCACCCACGACGAACGGGTCGCCGCCACCGCGGACCGGCTCGTCTCGATGCGCGACGGCGCGCTCGTGGACGAGATGAGGCTCACCGGCGGCGGCCGGCGCAGTTTCGCCGATCTCCTCAGGCTGGAGGACTCGTGATGGGCAAGACACTCCTCGCCTACCGCCTGGCGGTGCGCGACCTCCGGCACCACGCGGCCCAGGCCGTCCTGCTCGTCGTCGCGATCGCCGCGGCGACCGCCACGCTCACGATGGCATTGTCGATGAACGGCGTGACCAGCCAGCCCTACTCCGCGACCAAGGCGGCGACTGACGGGCCCGACGTCGTGGCGTACCTGACCTCCAGCTCCCAGGCGAAGACGCTGGTGCACGCGCCAGGGGTCGCGAGTTCCAGCGGGCCCTATCCGGTTGTCTCCGGCAGCATCGGGTTCGACGGCCGCAGCGCGGCGGTCTTCGCCGAGGGGCGCAGCCAGGCGCCGGCCGCTGTGGACCAGCCGGATGTGACGGCAGGAGGCTGGGTGCGGCCGGGCGGCGTGGTACTCGAGCGGACTTTCGCCGACGGGCTCGGCGCCGGGGTGGGCGACGTGGTGACCCTGAACGGCAGGCGATTCACCGTCATAGGGATCGCGGTGACCGCGGCCCAGCCGCCGTACCCGAACCTCTGCTACTTCACCGCCAGCGCGTGCTCGCCATCGTTCAACATCGACGCGGGCAGCCCGCGGGACATCGGGCTGATCTGGCTGACCGGGGCCGGCGCGCTCGGGCTTACGTCGAAGGCAAACCCGCTGACCACCTACGCGCTCAACCTGAAGCTCAGCAATCCGGCTGACGCGGATTCATTCGCTGCTCAGCATTTCGTTCCTCCTCCGCAGTCCGGCGGCACGCCAGGATTCATGCCGCCGTTCACCGGCCCGTCGTTCTCGACCTGGGACGGGATCGCGGCCGCGGACGCGCTGCTCGTCCAGGACGCGCAGTCCGTGCTCGAGCCTGGCGCGCTGCTGCTGGCGCTGCTCGCGATCGCGAGCGTAACGGTGCTCGTGGGGCGGCGCCTGTCGGAGTACGCGCGCCGCGTCGGGCTGCTGAAGGCGGTCGGCGGCACGCCGGGCGCCGTGGCGGCGATGTTCCTCGCGGAGAACCTCGTGCTGGCGCTGCTGGCGGCGGCGGTCGGGCTAGTCGCCGGGTCGCTCGCGGCACCGCTGCTCACTAACCCGGGCGCGGCCCTGGTCGGGGCCCCTGGCGCGCCATCGCTGACCACGGTCACCGCGCTCGAGGTCGTGGGGGTTGCGCTCGCCGTCGCGCTCGCGGCAACGCTCGTGCCCGCCATTCGCGCCGCACGCACCAGCACCGTCGCCGCGATCAACGACGTCGCGCGGCCGCCACGGCGCCGAGGCGCGCTCATCAGGATCTCCGCCGGCCTTCCCGTCCCGGTGCTGTTCGGGCTCAGGCTCGTCGCCCGCAGGCCGCGGCGCGCGCTGCTCAGCGCGGCGAACATCGCGATCACGGTCACCGGGATCGTGGCCGTGCTGTCCTTCCATGCCACCGTCGACGCCAGGCTCGGCGCGGCCGCAACGGCATCGATAGCCACCGGCGGGCTGTCCAACCCTGTCGTCACACGCGACGAGCAGATGCTCACGGTGATCACGATTATGATCGTCGTCCTCGCGGCGCTCAACGCGATCTTCACGACATGGGCAACGGTTATCGACGCGCGACGCGCCTCGGCGCTGATGCGCGCGCTCGGCGCGCGGGCCTCGCAGGTGAGCTCCGGGCTGATCGTCGCGCAGGTGCTCTCGGCACTGCCGGGCGCCATCGTCGGCGTTCCGCTCGGCATCGGGCTGGTCCATGCCGTGATTAAGCACGGCAGCCTGCCGCCCGCGTCCTGGCTCGCCGGCGCGGTGCTCGGGGCCCTGCTCGTGATGGCCGCGCTCACCGTCGTCCCGGCGCGGCTGGGCGCTCGTCAGCCGGCAGCCGGGGTTCTCCAGGCCGAGGCGGCCTGAGGCCCGCCTCCCGGCGGCAGTACAGGCAGGCCGGCTGGTGCGCCGCGGCGGGCGAGTTCCAGCAGCCTGTCCACGTCGAGATGCTCCTCCATCAGGTCGCCGAGCAGGTCCAGACGCCGCTCGCGGGCCGCGGGGAACGATACGGCGGACGCCACGCCGAGCGTCGCCGCGAGGTACGCCGCCCGGGTCCCGTCGTCCTCCAGGCTCCCGTGCACCATCGTGCCCGTCACGGCGCCCGCGCGGATCTGGCCGGCTATCCGGCCGTGGTGGATCTCGTAGCCGGACGGCGCGTGCAGCCGCAG
>Ga0070698_100003403_pt1 | contig 17493 bp, 18 predicted proteins | sample KBSK1502metaG_FD_65477 | JGI IMG/M metagenome (GOLD analysis project Ga0070698, IMG submission 65477) | Corn, switchgrass and miscanthus rhizosphere microbial communities from Kellogg Biological Station, Michigan, USA - KBS K1-50-2 metaG | ecosystem: Host-associated > Plants > Roots >...
GTGAACATCAGCACCGGCAGCTCCGGATGCGCGCGGCGGATGGCCGCGGCGTCCTCCCACGAGCGGCCCTGCCCATCAGCACGGGGCTCGCTGTCGAGGATGACGCACTGGGGATGCCAGCGCTCCACCGCGGCCGTGATCTCGTTGTGATCGGCGATCGTGACATGCCGGTAGCCGGCTTCTTCAAGCAACTGGCCCACGATCTTGCCGAGTATCGGCTCATCCTCGACGAGCAGCACGGTGAAACGAGCATCGCTGCCGTTCGCCACTGACGCGATGGTCGAGATCTCCCCACGCTTCGCCATGCGCTTCCCCTCCCAGGGGTGGACTGACCTTCTCGGCACGGATTATCCGGGTTCGGGTCAAGCACGCCATGACGGTTTAGTCACGACCATGATGACCGCATCGTCATGGTCAGCCTCCGTGAGATGACGGAACCGTCACCACGAAGGGCGCCGGGCGGAATACCTTCGTGAACAGTCGATAGCCAATCGCTGAAAGAACAGGTGTCGAACATGTTGCTCATGATCGCCGGCGTGATCCTGGTCCTGTGGCTCCTCGGTCTTGTCGCCCTCCCGGCATCGGGCGCGCTGATCCACGTCCTGCTCATCGTCGCAGCCATCGTCATCGTCGCCCATTTCCTCGGCATGGGCCGACCGTCCGCGAGCGCCTGAGCCGGACCGCGTGGAAGCAACGTGGCTCGTCATCGGAGCGGTGGTCGAGCCTTTCGTATCGGAGCTCGCCCTGATCACCGCGGGTCTGGCGGGTCTTGCCGTCACGACCCTGGCGATCCTTCGTGACCTCCGCGGCGCCAGGATCCCCAGACCCGAATGACGAGTCCGTCATGCCGACCGTTCCCAGCGGCCCGATGCTGGTCGCGTTGCCACGCAATCGAATCGCACTTAACCGAGTGGCTCCTCTTCGGGTCGCCGATCTCGAGATCGATGCCCTGCACCGACGCGTCCGTCAGGGGACGCGCGACATCCAACTCTCGCCGGTCGAGCACGTCATCCTGTACGCCCTCGCCGCGAGGGTTGGCGTGGTGGTCAGCTATCGGGAGATCGCGGATACGCTCGGGAAGGCCGACGGGAAGATCAGCCACAACGCGTTCGCGCGTCACGTCAGCAGCCTGCGCCGAAAGCTCAAGGATGACGCCGATCGCGCCCGCTACATCGAGACGGTTCCCGCCGTCGGCTACCGGTTGCTCGCCGCGCGTAAGGCGTGAGGCCGCCGCGGTGCATGTCCCGTCGCCGCACCTGGTCGCGAGAAGAGGGTAAGAGGCTCATGCCAAAAGTCATTCCAAGAGCGATCGATCCCGTCGCGGTGAAAACGGCTGAGCGGCAGACATTGACGCCGCGAAACGAGAAGCGGATGCGCGCGCTGCTCGATGCGCTCTGCGACCCCACCCGCATCAAGATCGTGCGCGCGCTGCGCGACACGACGCTGGCGGCGAGTGACCTTGCTCACGTCATCGGCCGCGACCGCTCCTCGACAAGCCAGCACCTGAGGGTGTTGCGCGAGATCGGCGCTCTGGTCGCGACGCGCAAGGGGAACGTCGTCCGATACACGCTGTCGACCGATGTCTCTGGCTCGATCATCGAAGAGGCCGCATCGGTCTTCGACCAGCTTCAGCCCGGGACGGCGCCCGCTTCGGCGTAGCTCTCATCGAGTAGTTGCGCGACATGACCGGCGAGCGGTCCTCCGGCCGGCCGGCCGCGATCGAGCGTGAACTCCGTCACATCCGGGCCGGCCGTTGTCCGAATATTTACCGTCCGACGCGTCGGCACGCCGCATGCGCCTGACGTCCGACCTCGCTCGTCATGAGCAGGAGGTCGTTGATGTCGGGACACGACTGGCTCGCCCGCCTCGCGATCGTCGGCGTCGTCGCGTCGTCCATATCCATCGGAGCATCACCCGCTCAGGCATCGGGCCAGAGGGTGACCGCGACGGTTCTACTGCCCTCGAACGGCGGAGGAGTCGCGCGACGCGAGTGGAACGCCTCGGGTGGCGCGATCAACGGTGTCAACGGCTACGTCATCACGCTCGATCCGTCCGATGTCGGCACCGCCTTCACGCTCGGCCCGGCGACCACGAACACCGGCGTCGGCGCTCCGAGCATCGCCTTCTACACCGATATGGCGAACGGGATCACCTGCAGCAGTTTCGACGGTGATCCGGGAGCCGCCGGCGTGGTCTGTGGGAACCACGCCATCGTCTACCTGCTGGCGGGCGCGAGCGTCACCTTCACCTATCAGGGCGGCCTGGCGGTGCCACCTCCGCCACCGTTCGTCGCGTCCAACTTCACGTTCACCGCTCCGATCGCGCTCCCGTTCGCGGCCGGACAGACCCAGGGCAACATCGGGGAGCCGTCGGTCGACGTCGATCCGGCGAACGGCAACATCTACGTCACGTCGCCGACCGGCATTCCGTGCGGCATCAACCCCAACGACGAGTGCGTCGCGTTCTGGCGATCCACCGATGGCGGGGCGACGTTCACCCAACCTGCTCCGACCGCCTTCCAGCACCCGATCGGCGGCGGGGACAGCGACGTCATCCACGACGGCCTCTCGCACGTCTTCGTCGCGGATCTGCGCTCTCTCGTGGAGATCGGTGTCTTCCGCTCGATCGATCAGGGCAGCACTTGGACCTCCACCAACATCGGGCCGTGCGCCGACCGCGAGTGGATCGCTTGGGGCGGGCCGAACGCCCCGACCGGACCAGCGACGATCTACGAGACCAACAACTCGGGCGTGTGCACGCCCGGCGCGCTGCTCGCGTTCTACCGCTCGATCGACGACGGCCTGACCTTCCTTCCCGTCGGAATCGTCGCGAGTGACCTGAAGCAATTCGGCTACGTGGCCGACACATCGGTCCAGGGCGCGGTCGAAGCGAAGCTCGCGGTCGATCAGCTCACCGGCGCGATCTACGTCGGTTGGTCCACACAGGCGATCCAGGACGGGACCAACGCGACGAGCCGGCTGATGCTCATCGGCCGGTCCACGGACGGCGGGGCCACGTGGTCGAACAGCCTCGTCTACGCCGGACCTCCCGGCACGAGCATCCAGAACCTGTTCCCGGTCATCGCGGTCGATCACGGCGGGAACGTCTACGCCGCGTTCTCGACGCAGGTGCCGGGTGGCCTGATGGGCGTCTACCTGACGAGGTCGACGGACCATGGCCAGACGTGGTCGGCGGTCCAGCGCGTCAACCCGAGCGACCAGACGGCCGTCTTCCCGGCGATCGTGGCGGGCGACCAGGGACGGGTCGACCTGACGTGGATCGGCACCGCGGCGACGACCGTGAGCGACCCGAGCGCGCAGTGGAACATCTACTTCGGCCAATCGCGCGACGCGGCCTCGAGCTCACCGCGCTGGTCGGTCGGACAGATCAGCACCCAGGTGATGCACCGCGGCGATATCTGCAATCAGGGTCTCAACTGCAACATCTTCGGCGGCAACCGCGATCTCGCCGACTTCATCAGCGTGACCATCGACGCCGACGGCAATGCCAACGCGGTCTGGACCGACGATGCCAGCCAGTCGCCGAAGGCGATCATGTTCGCGAAGCAGATCGGAGGACCGAGGACCGGGAAGCTGCCGCCGAGGTCCTAGCTCGCTGCTCGTCGTTCCACGAAGGCCCCGCCGCGCTGGCGGGGCCTCTTCATTTCCTAGGCGGCGGCGGGGAGTGCTTCCCGAAGGGCCGGGGCGACCTGGCTGCCGAGCAGATCGATGGCACTCATCAGCTTGCGGTGCGGCAGCGTTGCGGCGTTCATCATGAACGTGATGCGCGAGATGCCACCGAGCGCATCGCTGTGCCGGATCACCTTCGCGACGATCTCCTCGGGGGTGCCGATCAAGAGCGCGCCGTCGGGCGTCAGCTGGGCATCGAACTGGGCCCGGGTGGGAGGTGACCATCCGCGTTCCTTCCCGACGGAGCTGAACGCGCGGAAGTAGCCGGGCCAGAACTCGTCGGCCGCATCTTTTGCCGTGGGCGCGATGTAGCCCAGCGCGTGCACGCCGACCTTCAATCGATCGGGTCCGAAGCCCGCCCGGCGACCGGCCTCGCGATAGAGATCGACGAGCGGCCGGAAGCGCCGCGTCTCGCCACCGATGATCGCGACCATCAGCGGAAGGCCAAGCGCGCCGGCGCGAGCGAACGAACCTGGCGTGCCGCCGACGCCCAGCCAGATCGGGAGCGGATCCTGCAGCGGCCTCGGATACACGCCCTGTCCGGTGAGCGGAGGCCGATGCTTGCCCGACCAGCGCACGAACTCGTTGTCGCGGATCTCCAGCAGCAGGTCGAGCTTCTCGGCGAAGAGGGAGTCGTAGTCCTCGAGCTTGTAGCCGAACAGCGGGAATGCCTCAATGAACGAGCCGCGGCCGACGATCATCTCCGCGCGGCCCTGCGAGAGCAGGTCGAGCGTGGCGAATTCTTGGAACACGCGCACCGGATCAGCGGCGCTCAGGACCGTGACGGCGCTGGTCAAACGTATGCGCCGCGTGCGTGCCGCCGCCGCTCCGAGGATCACCGTGGGCGCGGAGTCGAGGAATTCCTTACGGTGGTGCTCGCCCACGCCGAAGACGTCGAGGCCCATCTGGTCCGCGTGCTCGATCTCCTCAAGGAGGTCGCGCAGCCGATCCGCTGGGCTCCCCACCGCGCTGGTGTCGCCGAGTGCCGCCGCGAAGCTGTCAACTCCGATCTGCATGTGGTCACGTGAACAGTCGCGCACGCCGAGTTGTTCCGCCAGCGCTACCGACCACGGACCTCGTCAAGCCTCGTGCGGCTCGGCCGTGCCTCGGCCTGGTATCACTTCAGGCGGCGCCTGACCCGCAGCCTCGCTTTAGGGCGCGACGCGAAACGTGAGGTCGTAGTTCATGCCATCCGCTACGGCGCGGATTGTCCATGTCTCGACCTGCCCCGACATGGGGGTCGACGCCCGGAATGCGCCAGCCTCGTGACTGAAGTTGTGCACGCTGATCTCATGGAAGGGCGAGAACGGGGGCACCGCTGAGCCCGGGATGGTGCTGCGCACCCACAGCGAGAGCGAGCTCGCGACCCGCGGCAGGCAGAACTCGAACTGGACAACGTCGTTGGTGTGGTAGAGCGCCTGGGTCGCACCCACGAACGCGGGCGAGCACGTCTGCACCGGATCAAAGCTCGGGCAGTTCGTGAAGGCGGCGCACTCGAACGGTACGAACGCGCGGACCGCGGCTGCCGGCAGTACCGTCTGGTTCGGCGGGGGAAGCACCGCCCCGGACGACTGCACGTTGAAGCTGACCTCTGACGTCGCACCGTCTACGCGTTGCGCCGCGGCGACGAACGGCCCTGCGGGCATGCCGAGCGTCGTCCCCCGGTAGGTCGCGACGCCGGCGGCGTTGGCGCTGATCGCGCGCGGCAGGCCGGGCGTCCCCACCGGGTGCAGGTTCAGGACCACCTGCTCGCCGGGAGCGAGCCCGAGCACCAGGACCGAGAAAAGCTCGTCGACCCCCGGAGCCGCCGGCGCGACCACCACAGCGAACGTCGGGCGCGCCGATGCGGGCGCGGTGGGTGTCGCGGCGGACGGCGTCGGCGATGGCGTGAGCGCGGCCGGCGCCGCACCCGGCGCGTAAGGCGCGGCAGACGACGTGATGGCTGCGGCGGTCGGCGCCGTGGACACGGACGCTGGCGCGCAGGCGACCGCGAGGGCGGCCACCAGCACCGTTATCAAACGCTTCGGCATACACGCGGATGCTCGCACAGTGGCCAAGCCTGGAATGTGGAAGACCAGTTTCTCAGTAGCCGCGCTCCTGCTCAATGACCAACGTAGCCGTCGTTGACCTGCCGACCGTGACCAAGATGCTCGTCGGATTTCCAGGACCAGCCGGATCGCACTCGTTCGTTGGGGTTATCGCCGTCTGTACAGCAGTGGGGCGCTGGCGATCGGTCGGACGGCGACCAGGAGGACGGCGACGACCACCGGGTAGATGTTCCCAAACCTTCGGGAGTCATGGCTTCGGCGGCGCGGAACGCGGCGAGCGCGGCGGACCGCGCAACTCAGCGTCCTCACGAGCGAACGCGAATAATCGTCTTCCCCGGGCGTCGCTCGGTTGGGTTGAGGGCAGCGACGGCGCCCTCGAGGGTCGAGACGGTGCCGATGTTCGTCCGCAGTCGTCCGTCCCGCACTCGCTGGACGATCTCACCCAGTTGGGCACGATCGGACTCGACAACGAAGTCGACCGCCAGGCCGTGGGCGGGCCGCGCCTCGGACGGCCCGACGATGGACACCAGCGTTCCTCCGGCTCGAACCAGGCGCGCAGACCGCTTCCCGATGTCGCCGCCGATGAGATCGACCACGAGATCGACTCTGCCGACGTCTTCGAGGCGGTCGTTCTCGAGGTCGACGAACTCCTGCGCGCCGAAGTCGAGCGCCTTCTGGCGGTCGGCCGCGCGTCCGGTGCCGATGACGTAGGCGCCCGCCAATCGTGCGAGTTGCGCCACCATCGACCCGACTGCGCCCGCCGCTCCGTGCGCGATGACGCTCTGGCCTGCCCGAAGGCGGCCGTGGTCAAACAGCCCCTGCCACGCAGTCAGGCCCGAGATCGGCAGGCTCGCGCCCACGGTGAAGTCGACGTCGCCCGGCAGCGGCGCGAGGTTGCGCGCCTCGACGGCCGCGTACTCGGCTAGGGTGCCGTCGCGAGTCCAGTCCGTGAGGCCGAACACCCGCTGTCCGACCGACAGCCCCGTCGTGCCATAGCCGAGGGCGGTGACAACGCCGGCCAGCTCATGCCCGAGGATCGACGGTGTTCGGTCTCGGCCGAGGCGATCGGTCCAGGTCGACGGCCACGCCAGCTCAGTCCCGACGAATCCCGACGCATGAACCTGAACGACAACGTCGTTTATCGCTGCCCGCGGCTCGGGCCGCTCCACCAGTTTCATCCCGGCCGTTCCCGCAGCCTGGTCCGTCACCACGATCGCCTTCATCGTCCACCTCCCCGCGTGTGGTATGTCGTGGAGTGTGACGACGAGCCACCCCGATGTCCGGTATCGGTCGAAAACGGACCTCAGACCGCGGGGTGGCGAGAGGCGACGATTCTCCTGAGGGCCGTCGTGATCGCGCGGCGAGGCATGCGCGAGCGGAAGCTGCGAAGGTGGGCGGCCGCGTAAGTGTCTCGTGGCCGCTCGGCCCGTGCCTGACCTGCATCGGCTCGCCGGCTGCGCACCGAACTCGCGGGGCCGATTGCCCCTCGATTGGCTTGCATTCCTACATGTGTTCGCCCCATTGAAATGCGACGAACAAATCCTGCGTCCGACAAGGAAGTCGGCACAAACGGCGACGAAACTGCTTTTCCACAGGAAACGAATGAGCCGACGGGCAGACTCGAACTGCCGACCGGCGGTTTACGAAACCGCTGCTCTACCAACTGAGCTACGTCGGCGAATGACGTGGAGCGAGACCAGTCTACCTACTTCTCTCGCCATCTCCTGACGCCCACGCGCGGGCAGAGTCCACCGGAAGACAGGCCCGGTGGAGAACAAACGGGAGGCTGGCACGGTTCTTGAGAGGCAGGATCCGCCAATGCGCAAGCTGGCGAGCGAGAACGGCTTCACGCTGGTGGAGCTGCTCGTGACCACGACCATCATCGGCGTGCTCGCGGCGGTCGTGACCGTCGGGGTGAGCGGTGCCTCGGGGAGCGCGCAGACCAAGGCGAACGAGCAAGTGTTCAACTCGGTGCAGGGCGGGATCGACTCCTGGGCGGCGCAGAATCCGGTGTCCACCGGCGTGCCGACCGGCGGCTCGCCGTCGGCCGACTCGTCCTACTTCGCCGCGAACGGCACGGCCAACGGAGCGTCGGTGGGCTCCGGCGACTTCCTGATCGACTTCACCTCCAGCGCCGGCGCCAACTCGGCGTTCAGCTCGAGCTTCCGTCTCAACAACAGCTCCGCCACCTTCAAGTGCGTGGTCTCCTCGACCACGACGTTCACGCTGAAAGCCTGCAAGAACTAGCCGGCCTCGCCGGATCTCAGCCTCGAGAACCAACACGCGCGGTCCGTCGCAGACTCGCGTGATTCACGGCTTCAGTACGTAGTCGAACCAGAGGCCACCTCCCTCGGTGAACCCCGCCGGCGGATTCGCCGGCTGCGGCGGCGCGGCGCCCGCTGACGGATCCGGCGCGTTCGCGTTCGATAGGTGCAGCCAGTCAGAGCGGACGAGCTCCTGCTTCGTCTTCTGGTCGATCCGCGCCATCAGCGGCACCAATGGGATGGACGCCCAGGGCGTGCTCTGGGTGGAGACCATCGCCGCGAAGTTGCCGTCGGTCATCTTCTCGAGGGCATCCTTCGGTGTCGCGTTGATGCTCCCGTGGTGGGCCACCTTGAGGAAGCGGACCTGCGGGAGGATCTGGCCCGGCTGGTCGTGCTCGAGCCACCAGCGCCAATTGCCGTACTGCGCGTCGCCGGCGAAGAGGAGCGTCTGTCCCTGATACGAGAAGAGCGCGACGACGCTCTCGTTGTTCCGCGCCTTGTCGAGCGCGAACGCGAGGTCCTCCACCGTTGAGGTCGTCGCGTTCTCGAGCTTCTTCTCGTCCACTTTCGTGAGCGTGAGGTCACGCGTCGGGGCAGCCCGCCAGCTCTTCGCGAACGGCTCGATCCGAGTGGCGTCACGGGCCGCGCCCTTCGCCAGGCCGATGTAGTGCTGGTTCGCCGGCGGATCCATCTGTGCGAGGTACGCCTCGTCGTGCGGCGGCCCGAGGAACTTGACCGAGAGCCCACTGATGCCCGCCGCGTCGGCCAGGCTGTCCTCGGCCTTCAGGTACCGGACCTTCGCACCGACGCCGAACCCGGTGTTGAGAAGCGCGATCGCGTGCGCGTTGCCGGTGAGGTTCGCGACCGCCGCCGCAGCTGCCGAGGTCGCCGGGCGCTGCGCCGCGCCCGGCGGGAGCGCCGCGAAATGAGCGGCGAGCTGCGTCGCGAGGGCGGCCTGCTTGCCCTGGAGCTGCACCGCCTGCGGGTCCGACGGATCCCAGGTCCAGGGCAGCCAGACCTCACCGATCTGGAACGTGGCGAACTCGGTGCCGAAGCGGTCGTAGCCCGCGATGTGATCTTGATGGGCGTGCGACGCGATCACGATCGCGAGCTTCCGGTTCGTTACCGACGCGATGTCCGCGACGATCTGGCCGAGCGTGCCGGCGTCCCCCTTGGCGTGCACGCCGCAGTCGACCAAGACGTACGCAGGGCCGCCGGCCGTTGGCAGCGTCACGAGGAAGCAATCGCCGAAGCCGACGCGATACATCCGGACCGAAATCGCGCCGCTCGGCGTTCCCGCGCCTCCGCCGCCTCCTCCGCCGCCACCCCCGCCCTTCGGCTTCGGCTGTGGTTTCGTCTTCGGCGTCGACTTCTTCGGCTTGGTCTTGGCCTTGGACTTCGTCGTGATTTTGCGGGTCGGCGCCTTCCGTTTCGCGGCCATCACGCCGCTCCCCGGTGCACGAGCCGGAAGTCAATCTTCGCGTCGGCGAGTTGATCGCCGAGATCACGCGCGCTCAGGTACGCCGCGGCGTCGACGCTCGCTGCGTGCTGCTCCTGATAGGCACGTTGCTCGGCGAGCCGCGCCTCGCTCATCGGCTTCTGGATCGCGTAGCGCACATGCCCCTTGGAATCGAGGATCAGCGTCGTTCCGCCGCGGAACGTGAAGGTTCCGGACGCCGGGTTCGCCGGATCTACTTGGACGTCGCGATGCTGCGTGAGCTCGGTGACCATTTCGAAGACGAGCTCGCCGTTCGGTCCGACGCGATGGACCTCGTGGAACGTCCGCGCCTGGATCTTCGCGCCGCCGGCCGTCGACAGACCGAGGCGGCTCTGGTTCTTGACGGCGTATCCATGCAGCGTCCGGCCGTTGTGCTTCTGCGCGCGCTCGTGCTTCGCCGGATCGTCCTGCCGGAACAGGTCGAACCGTAGGTCCTCGCACGCGGGCAGCGCTCCGGCCGGCACGTTGTCAGGCGAGGGCCAGCGCAGCGACTCCTCGGAGTACGAGTCCGCATCGGGGACGATCCCGCGCGAGCGGAACGCGTCGATGAGCGCCGGGCGGTAGCCGAGCGGATCGTCGGGGACGAGATCGGAGTCCGCGGTGATCATCGCGCGCAGGAAGTCCCCGAAGCGGATGTCGACCGGCGGGCAGTAGTCGAGTGCGCGGATGCAGATGTTCAGGACGTTCTCGGCCGTCTTCACCGCCGCGTCGGCGAGCCGGCTCGCCAGGTCCGGATGCAGACCATTCGCCTTCGCGTCCGCGGGACTGACCTGCGCGACACGCCAGAGATCCTCGGTCCGGCGGACGAAGACGCTGAAGAACGCGTCGAAGACCGCGGCGACGAGGATCGAGCCGCGGGCGTGCGGCTCGAACAGCACCTCGAGCTGCTTCGAGCTCGGCGGCGTCCCGAGCGCCGAGCGGAGCGCCTTGCGCATCCCCATCGCGTTGCCGAACTGCAGCGCGAGCTCGACCAGCGGGTTGGTCGTCGAGAGCTCGGCCTGGATAGCGGCGCCCGTGGTCGCGGGAGCGCGCTCGGGCGGCACGTCGGTCCGGTAGATCCGTCCACCGGTCCGCTGGATCGTGTCGACGAGCGCGTCCTTGAAAGTGAAGTGCTGGAAGAGCGCGACGACGTCGGCGAACGCCTCGTGGAACGCCGGCGCGTCGGGACCCGTGGGCTCCATGAAGAAGTCGCGCTGGCTGTCGACGAGGGCGTGCGTCGTCTCGTGGGCAATGATGTCGTGCGACAGGCAGGTGAAGACGGTCTGCCCCGGCACGTTCAGACCCGGATCGGTGGTCGACGCCCGGAAGTAGCCGAACAGCAGTCCGCGGAGGTCGCGGCTGTAGAACGCGTTCGCTTCCTGCATGGCGTGCGGAAAGATCCGGAGGCATTTGTCGGCCGCCTCGCCGCTGCGGACCCATCGCGCGAAGCTCCAGCGGATCGAGCGTCCAAGCGCCATCTCGAAGCGCCGGATCGTCTCGCTCGCGACCGCGTAGACCATCTGCTGATGGAACTGCGGGTCCGACTCCGCCGGGTCAAGTCCGCTGCGGATGAGGACGCCGGGATCGTCTAGGTCGACCGGCCGGTAGTAGCAGTTGTTCGTGGCGTCGTAGTCAATGACCGAGAGGTACTTGCCTACCGGACCCGGCGCGAGCGACTCGTAGCGGACGTTGATCGTCATGTAGTTGCCGAGCGTCCGACCGCGAGTTGGGTCGAAGGCGTAGGCCTTCAGTGGGCGGCTCGTCGGGGTCCGCGCGATCGGCTCGTCGGCGATCACGGTCTGCGCGCCGACCGCACGACCTGAACGGCTGCGCCTCCCGGGCATGGCCGCCTCCCCCGCCGCGACGCTGTTACCGAGGAACAGTACGATTCACTGTCAAGGTCTAGGCTGCTGACCCACGCCGAAGGCCGGGCCGCACACTCGAACTGCGGACCGGAGGTTTACGAAGCCCGCGCACTATCAGCGCGGCGCGGTCTTCACCCTGGCGACGCGTGGCCGCGGGAACCGATCCGGGAGATCCGCCACGACGACCTGCAACAGCGCCGCGGGACCGGCGAGGCCGGCCATCCGGAACGCGCCCAGGCGCCGCAAGGTGATCCCGGGCGAGCGGCCCAACGCATCGCATGCCGCGTCGGAGAGCAGGATCTGCCCGCCGTGCCCCGCGTCGCAGATCCGCGCGACCGTGTTGACGGCGATCCCCACGTAGCCCGTCTCGGTCAGGGTCGTCCTTCCGCGGTGCAAGCCGATGCGCACGCAGACCCCGGCACCACGCGGCCAGCGACGCGCCGCGAATGCCCGCTGGATCGCGATCGCGGCCTCGACCGCGGCCGCCGCATCCGCGAACGCGGCGAAGGACTCGTCCGCGCGGTTGTCGACCTCGTGTCCGCCGGCGGCGCCCACCGCGCGGCGGATGATGGTCCGGACGCTCCGCAGGGTCGGCGCATATCGGTGGCCGAGCGCGCGCAGCAGCCGGGAGGAGCCTTCGATGTCGGTCATCAGAAACGTCACGATCCCGCGCGGCCAGCGGGTGATCGGCTTGCCTGTCTCGCCGCGTCGTCGCTCCATCCGCAGCTGACCCTGGAAGAACCCCACGGGCACGATCCGATACCTCTTGGCCGCCGCGATCAGTCGCTGCCGCGCCTGCTCCCGCGCCTCGTCGCTCTCGAACGCGACCTGATCGAAGCGCGCGAGAGCGTTCCGCACATGCGACTCGTCATGGATCGGGAGCCGCTTGCGCCCCTTCGAGTCGATGTACGCGAACGACCGCGTTGGGAGCTTCGCGCGCTCCCTTGCGCTCAGGACGGGCATCGCGCGATGCGATCGTATCGAGTTCAGGACCGGCGAACAGCGTCCGGCGACACATTGTCATCGCGAGCTCGTGACGCCCACCCGGGGACACAGATCCTGTAGCACGCACTCGGAACAGAGCGGACGCTGCGCCGCGCAGACCGCACGGCCATGGCGGATCAGGTTCATGTGGACGTCGTACATCTCGTCCGCGCGGAGCACGGCCTGCAGCTCGGCCTGAGCACGGACGGCGCTCGCCTTCGGCGCGACCAGGCCGAGCCGGACCGCGACGCGATGGACGTGCGTATCCACCGGAAAGAACGGCCGGCCGAGCGAGAAGAGCAACACGCAGGCGGCCGTCTTCGGCCCGACCCCCGGCAGCCCGACGAGCCGGTCCCACAGGACGTCGTCCGACTCTCCCGGAGCGACCCCCGGCAGGCGGGTGAGCGCGCGCTCGTCGAGCGCGATGCCCTCGTCGCGAAGACCCCGCAGCACGGCCTTGATCCGCGGCGACTTCGTCGGTGCGAGCCCGCCACGGCGAATCGCCTTGGCGATCGCGCCGACGGGCGCATCCGCGACATCCTCCCACGTCGGGAACGTACGCCGCAGGTCCGCGTAGGCGCGATCGCGATTCGTGTCGCTCGTGTTCTGCGAGAGGATCGTGAGCACCAGCTCGTCGAGCGGTGGAAGGCGCCTCGGCGCGGGAGGCGCTCCGTAGGCACGCGAGAGGCGCCGCGCGATGATCCCGAGCCGGCGGCGGAGCGTCATCGGCCGCGCCGCACGAACGCCCGGTCGCCCGCGCCCTGTGGCCATTCTCATGAGTGTCGGGGAATGGCAGAGGACCTCGCAAACGTTGCGGATAGAGTGGGAACGTGGCCGCTGAGCGCGAGCCGGATGCCTTCGAAGCGGAGGCGCTCTCCTTCCTCGACGCGCTGTACCGCACGGCGCTTCGCATGACCCGCTCCGAGGCCGAGGCGGAGGACCTCGTGCAGGAGACCTACATCCGCGCGCTCCGCTTTCGTGCGCAGTTCACGCCGGGCACGAACCTCAAGGCCTGGCTCTTCCGCATCCTCACCAATACGTTCATCAACCAGTACCGGCGGAAGCAGGCACGGCCGCAGACGACCGAGCTCGACGACGTCGAGGAGGCCACGCTCTACCGGCGCATGACCGGGAGTGGGACGGCCTCGTCACCCGATCCGGAGGCGTCGCTCCTCGACAAGACGGTCGACTCCGAGGTGAAGGACGCGCTCGAAGAGCTCCCGGAGAAGTTCCGGACCGTCGTGCTCCTCGACGTAGAAGGCTTCGCGTACAAGGAGATCGCGGAGATGCTCGAGATCCCCATCGGGACGGTCATGTCGCGGCTCCACCGCGGCCGAAAGTTCCTCCAGCAGCGCCTCTACGACCTCGCTCGGGAGCGTGGTATCGCCGCGGTGCGCGCGATGCCGCGGCCGGCCGACTGATGGAGGGCCCTATGGACTGCGACGAGTGCCTCGAGCGCCTCTACCCCTACCTGGACCGCGAGCTCGGGGAGAGCGAGATCGCCGAGGTCAAGCGCCACCTCGCGGATTGCCCACCGTGCGAGGGCACCTTCGTCTTCGAGAGCGCGTTCCTGGCACGCGTCCGCGACTGCCAGACCTCCGACGTGGCCCCCGTCGCGCTCCGCGAGCGGATCATCCTTCGCTTTCGCGCCTCGGACTGACGAAACCCGCCGAGCGCCTTCTCCTTGACATCCTGCGCACGCTTGTGTCTTACTTCCGAACAATCGTGGCCAGGAGGAGGTGATTCCGAATGCCAGCAAAGAAGAAGGCCGCCAAGAAGTCCGCGAAGAAGAAGAAGAAGTAGTTCAATGACAACGACGACTTCGGTCGTCGCTGTTTCGTTCTCGCGTTCGGCACCTTTCGCGATCCCGCCGATCCGCTCTAGGCCTGAGCGGATCGGTTCTTTTATGAGAGGCGCATCGCGACGATGAGCGCTCGACGCCAGGGACCACCGCCGCTCGAGTGGGCCGCGATCTTCGTGGGGCTCGTCGCCGCCCTCGTTCTCGGTATCGGTGCGACCACAATCGGTCTCGGGCTGGCCGGCCAGGTCGTCGCGGTCGGCGCCGGCGGGGCAGTCGCCGGATGGCGCGCGAAGAGGGCCGGGGCCTTCCACGGCGCGGTCGTCGGCGCGGTCTGGATCTTCGTGTTTTCGGCAATTTCCGAGCCGAACGTGGCGGGCGAGGGGATCCTGGTCGACACCGCTGAGGCCGTGATCTCGGACGTCCTTTATCTAGCGGCCGCGGCGGCCGGCGGCTGGCTGGCGGGCAGGCGGGGCTAGGCGCGCGTCTTCCGCGGATACGGGCAGAGCTTGATGACCGGACACTCGGGACAGAGCGGCGTGGGCCGGCAGATGCGGCGCCCGTGAAGGATGAGCGTCCACGTCGCCTTCACCCACTCGGCCTTCGGCAGCCGCGCACGGAGGTCCTCTTCGATGCGATCGGGATCGCTCGAGCGCGTGAGCCCGAGTCGCTGCGCGACACGCGCGACGTGCCGATCGACGGCGATCGCGGGAACGCCGAAGGCCGCGCCGAGGACGACCGACGCGGTCTTCCGGCCGACGCCGCGGAGTCGGACAAGGGACTCCATGTCGCCGGGGACCTCGCCGCCAAATTCGTCGAGGATGCCCTGGGCGGCCCCCTGGATGGCCTTCGCCTTCTGTCGGAAGAAGCCGGTCGCCTTGATCTCCCGTTCGAGCGTCGCCGGCTTGGCGCGAACGTAGTCGGCCGGTGTCCGGTAGGTCTCGAAGAGCGTCGCGGTGACCTCGTTGATCCGCTCGTCCTGCGCCTGGGCGGCGAGGATCGTCGCCACGAGGAGCTCCAGGGGGTTCCGGAAGCGCAGCGTGGGCCCCCAGTCCGGGTACGCCCTGCCCAGGATGCGGACGATGGCGCGCGCGCGGGTGCGCTCCGTTGCAGTTGGCGCGGCTCGCCCGGGTCTCGCCGCGCCGCGCCTGGGCGGTGTGCGTTTTACGGGAATCGGACGTCCTCCCCCAGACCAAGCTCGCGCGCGCGCTCGTAGACGCGCGACGCGACGACCAGGTCCTGTATCGCGTTGCCGACGCTCTTGAAGACCGTGCGCTCGTCGCCGTCGCGCCTTCCCAGCAGGCGCCCGGCCAGCACCTCGCCGATCTCGACCACGTCGCCCGAGGTCAGGCCCTGCAGCTCTCCCGCCTCGGCGAGCGCGGCCGCGCGCTGGTCGACGAAGATCCGCGCCCCGCGGAGCGTGGCGTCGTCGAGCTCCCGCATCTCCGGCGTGAACGCCCCCACCGCCGTCACGTGCACGCCCTGCCCGAGGCCCCGCCCGTCGAACACCGGCGTCGAGCTGCTCGTCGCGGTCACGACGATGTCCGCGCCCGCCAGCGCCGCACCCGCGTCGCTCGCACCGACCGCCACGCCGGCCAGAGACGCCTCTCCGCGCGCCCATTCCACGAACCGCGCGACGCGTCGCGCGTCCCGCCCGACCACACGCGCATCGCGCAGCTTCCGCACGGCTGCGGCGGCGAGCAGCTGCGTGCGCGCCTGCACCCCGGCACCGAAGAGGGCGAGCACCGACGCATCCTTGCGCGCCAGCGCGCGCGCCGCGACGCCGCCGCCGGCGCCGGTCCGCAGTGCGGTGAGGGACGTGCCGTCGATGAGCGCGAGGAGCGTCCCGGTGGCCGCGTCGCCGAGCGCGACGGAGGCGAGCACCGCCGGCAAGCCTCGCGTGGCGTTACCGGACGCGACGGTGACGACCTTGACCGAGTAGTACGGGCCGCCCGCGAGCGACGCGGGCATCGCGAGCGCGACGGCACCGTCACGCAGCGGGACGCTCGCGCGGACCGGCACCGTCGCCCTGCCGTCCGAGAGCGCGGCGAATCCTTCGGCGACGGCGTCGATGGCCTCGGGCATCGAGCACGCGCGGGCCACATCGGCCGCTCGAATCAGCAGAACGACGTCAGCGTCCCTAACGTGCGGCGCCGCGGTGCCGGCTCAGCCACCACAGCGGCACCAATCCGGCCGCCACCCGCCCGGCTCGAGACGCCTTGCGATGCCCTCCCGCCGCGGATCGATGAACGCCCAGGCGTCGTCATCGTCGAGCTGCAGGAGCAGGACCGAGCCGTCCGGCGACCAGGTGAAGTCGAGGAAGTGACCGACGGAGTCGAAGAGCGGCCGCAGCTGCGTGCCGGTCGGGTCGATGGTGCCGATCCAGTGGTGGTGTGGCTGCGCGTTGATGATCGCGTAGGCGAGCAGCGGAGCAGTCGGGGACCAGCGCAGATCGGCCACATGGTGCACGGCGCCGGTCTTGCCGATCGCCCACTGCTTCGGGGGCGCCCCGGGCTTGGCCTCCTGCACGTAGACGATTTGAAGCGCCTCGAGGATCGGCCCGCGCTCGATCGCCGCGTACGCGACGGACCTGGAGTCGGCGGACCACACCGGCCCACCGAGGAGCCCCATCCCGCGCGGCGCGTTCGTGACCGAGTAGCGCGTCAGGTCCGCGAGGTTGACGAGGAACGACGTGGCGGCGGCGGTCAGGTCGTACACGGCGATGGCGCCGGACGAGTGCGCGTACCCGAGCGAGCGGCCGTCAGGCGAAAAGGCGGGATGCGTGCCGGGACCGATGGCGATGTCCTTCTTCGTCGCGACGTCGTACAGGTGCACGTCGCCGACGCCGCCCACCAGCGATCCGCCCGCCGCCAGCGTTCCGCCGCTGGTCAGCTCGCCGAACGCGAGCGTGCGCCCATCCGCGGACCAGGCATAGCCGTCGAGGAACGTGTCCGGTCGGGTCAGCCGCGTGGCGCTCCCGTCGCGCGCGTCGACGAGCCAGAGCGCGCTCCCGTTCTCCTTTGACATGACGCGCTCCGCGGCGATGAGCGCGCCGTCGGGCGACCAGCGGCCACCCACGTAGCTGTCACCGCTGGAGGCGCCGTCGCGCGTGATCTCGCGGCGCGCCGACCCGTCGGCCGCACGCGACCAGAGGTCGACCCCGCCCTGGCTGAACAGGACGCGCCCCGACGGAAGGGCCACCGCTGATCGCGACGGGGTGGCGGTCGGCGCCGGCGTGCTCGTGCACCCCGCGAGCGCGAAGGCGAACAGCACGGCCGGAACGGTATGACCAATGCGGCTCCGGGGCACGGTCTCAACATAGCAGCGGTTTTCGCCGCTCTGCCCGCGCGAGGCTCACTGATGGGGCG
>Ga0070698_100003404_pt1 | contig 17491 bp, 19 predicted proteins | sample KBSK1502metaG_FD_65477 | JGI IMG/M metagenome (GOLD analysis project Ga0070698, IMG submission 65477) | Corn, switchgrass and miscanthus rhizosphere microbial communities from Kellogg Biological Station, Michigan, USA - KBS K1-50-2 metaG | ecosystem: Host-associated > Plants > Roots >...
ATGAATTACTTTACCGTGAGACGAGCATTACAAACATTGATAATTTCCGTAAATGGATCATCGAAGAATCAGGCATGATCGGCATTGCTTCAGAAAGAGATGGATGGCGGCAATTGTATTGGCTGGATCTAAAAACAAAATCGTTGAACCGTATAACCAATGGTTCATATTATGTAAATGATGCTTTATTCTTTGATGAAAAATCAAAAACTGTTTTCTTTATTGCATCAGGAAAAGAGGCAGGAAGAAATCCTTATTACCAGCACTTTTATAAAATTGGTCTTGATGGAAAAAGATTGACCTTGCTGACACCAGAAAATGCAAACCACGATGTATCCATTTCACCCGACGGAAAATATTTCACTGATAATATCTCAGCTCCTGATCAGCCAACGACAACCATGTTGAGAGAGGCTTCATCTGGTAAAACTGTAAAAGAACTTTCTAAAGCGATCATTGATGACCTGGTGGCCATGAAATATCATTTTCCTGAAACCTTTACTGCAACTGCAAGAGATGGTATCACTACAATTTATGGCGTTCTATGGAAGCCTACCAATTTTGATCCTTCAAAAAAATATCCTGTGATCGATCAGTCTTATACCGGGCCACATACAAATATGTTTCCACGTAATTTCAATGCTGCACTGGGAAGAAATAATCAGCCCTTGGCAGAATTGGGATTTATAGTGGTAACTATTGATGGCATGGGCACTGCAGGAAGATCAAAAGCATTTCATAATGTTTCTTACAAGAACATGGGAAAGAATCTCACTGATCATGTACTTGCAATAAAAGAACTGGCAAAAAAATATTCATGGATCGATGCGGATAGGGTCGGCATCTTTGGACATTCTGCCGGTGGTTTTGATGCGGGTCACGCTGTACTTGAGTTTCCTGATTTTTATAAAGTGGCTGTGGCCAGTTCTGCCGATCATGATTTCAGAATGGAAAAAGATTGGTGGCCGGAAATGTATATGGGCTGGCCGGTTGATTCATCTTACAATCTCGTTTCCAATATAACAATGGCAGGGAACCTGAAGGGAAAATTATTGATCACTCATGGAGGAATTGATGAAAATGTAAATCCTTCTGCCACTTTTAAATTAGCCGAGGCATTGATAAAAGCAGATAAGGAATTTGACATGCTTATTTTGCCAAGCCAGCATCATGGTTATAACGGAAAATACAATGACTACTTTACAAAAAAGAAATGGAATTATTTTGTTCAGTATTTGCTTGGTGAGAAGCCGATCTGGGGTTTTCAATTGAGATAGGGTAACTGTTGTTGACTCATTAAAAGCGATCTAGGTTTTGGTGCGACTGATCTGCCCTGATGATGCGTAACTTAGCAGGAAGTAATTTAACCTTATGCAATTCTTTGTTGAAAAAAATTCAGTTGTCAGAAAGATCTGGGGTAAAAGCGATACTGTACTTTTTATTTTTGCGGGTGCGGCTGCTGAATTTGCGCTGAATAAAGCCGTCGACTGGCTTTACTTTACCGGCAAACTGCCTGCCAATCCGATAGGACGGTTATTCTCCACGGTCAGGTATGCAAGAAGAATTATTTTTTCTTCAATGGACGAAGCCAATAAGGCAATTGATACTATACGGGAAATACATGAGGCTGTAGAACAAAACCGAGGCGCTGCAATACCCGGTTGGGCTTACCATGATGTGCTGTTCATGCTGATACATTATTCCATTGCATCATATGAGCTGCTCGAAAAAAAATTAAACGATGAAGAAAAGGAAGAAGTGTTCAATGTTTTTTATCGTGTTGGCGCAAGGATGGGATTGAAAGAGTTACCACTTACTTATATCGAATGGCTGCCTGTAAGAGAAGCACATTTAATGCAGGACCTGCAAAAGAGTGAATACACTGCCGATCTTTTTAAACAATACAAAAAGCACTTAGGTACCATGCGTTTTAAGGTGTTGACAGAAGCCCAAAAATTAGTGGTACCCGATAGAGTAAAAGAATTGCTGCAGTTTAGTGATCTTTCTTTGCTTACTCCTGTAGTTCCGGTGTATAAGATCAGCAGGTTGATGAAGATGGACTGGCTTCTTAAAAATATCCTGCTTCCATCCGATTATAAAGATGAAATAAACGAACTGGATGTGCATTCGGACTAAAAGTAATGGCGACCAGCGTACAATGGCTTATCTCTATGTGAAAATGGGGATGAGTTGAGTTTTTTCAAAGCTGGCCTGAGTTATAACTTGTCCCGACAAGTCGGGAATCCCGATAGCTATCGGGACAGGCCAACGATGAATATTTTATTGGGCACTACCAACAACGAGAGGAAGTAATTACATTATTACATCTTTCTGTATACTTCCACTAATATTGCTTTCACAGTTGTCTTACCTGTATTTTTTACTGCGTGTGATTCAGCAGGGCCTATCTGACTCATTCCGGTTTTAAGTTCCACTGTTTGTTTCTTGCCATCACTCCCGGTAAACTCTGCCGTTCCACCATCTGTAACATAAAGTGCATTGTCAGGATGTGAATGCATAGCAATTGCCTGGCCGGGCTTAGCATTCACTTCAAGGATACGAATACCCAGCGAATCATTTTTAAGTGTGTAAACTTGCGAAGCCACTTTTATTGCATCCGTCTTCGCATCAGGTGAGGAAGCTGCGCCGGTACGATTTATTTCAAACATGATCACTTTTATAGAATTATTCCCGGTGTTTTTCGCAGCATGCCATTCGTCGGGCCTGATCATAGTGGCACCTGTCGGCAAGGTATTTTCCATTTTACTTCCATCTTTTCCATAAAAAGTAACTGTACCTCCCTGTGCAACGTAAATCGCATTATCCGGATGATGATGCATGACAACTGAATCACCTGGATTTATATTTGCTTCCAACATGCGGATACCAAGTGTATCGGCAAGTACTTTGTAATTGTTTGGCGCTGCTTTTACCGCATCCGATTCAGTTGTAGCAGCTGTGGTTTGAGTGCTCGTTGAGTTCTCTGTTGTTGTTGTTTCCTCATTGCCTTTTTCTTTACAGGCGATCAGTGAAGCAGAAATGAAAATAGCCAGCATTATCCGGCCATAGATCTTGTGATTCATAAAAAAATAATTAAAGTGTTTTAAAATAAAAGCTATTTGCGCAGGGAAGGGGATTGATGTTAAAGCTAAGCAGAAATTGAAATCATCAAAAAAATGTTTTGAATACTACCGAATTAGTATAAAAAACAGATTCATTACCGCTGTCTGCCCTCAACATTCTTTATAGTTGTAAAGTTTTCGGGGCAAAACTCCGGCGGACGGAAAGGGAAAAACTGTGAGTGTTGTTATTTGCTTTCAACAGTGTACTTGTGCACTTTTACCTCATTGTCAATTTCGATGCTTAAAAGATCTTCTCCAACCTGCAAGGCTCCTGAATAATTTTTTTTTGTACGAGTTATGAGATCATTAATTGTGGGCGGTGGAATGCTGGCGTCAGCCGTAAGCAGAACAATATGAGAGTAAACCGCAAGTTTAGGTTTTGTTTGGTCGAACACTTTTCCTGCATCTTCCGGCGATGTGTGAAACCCAAGAATTTGATTGATCAATGGAGATGTTTGCATTGAATATTCATTGGCTGCCGCTACTTCATGAATAATTACCTCTGCACCTTTTGCATACCGGATCAAGTTTTCGCTGTAACGTGTATCGCCGGAAAGAATTACAGAATGACCCGCATAATCTATCCTGTAACCGAGTGCCGAATCAATGAATTCAGCATGCCGAACAGTAAAAGGAGTTACTTTCACACCATTTCTTTCCCAGGTAAATCCTTCTTTTATATTTGTTGCCATCACTAATGCGCCGCTATCAGCTTTATTTTTTTCTTTCCTGCGAGTGTTTATATCCCAGGAATATGCTTTTACAAGATTTTTCATCATATCCTTTGTTCCATCAGGCCCAAATACCTCGAACGGTTGTGTTCTTCGTCCATACGCCGCAGGTATCCAGCCGGTAAGCCATACATCAGGAATACCAACCACATGATCTGAATGAAGATGTGTAAGGAATAAGTAATTTATTTGACCCAACGGAGTTTTCAACTGCCACAATCTTTGTCCTGCTCCACGTCCACAATCAAACAAAAGCTTTAGCCCGCCTGCTTCAACTAAAATGCTGGGACCGAATCGTTCAATTGATGGAACTGGTGCACCTGTTCCCAATAAAGTGACTTTGATTGGCGGCTGGGCATTTATCGATGAAATAACGATACTAAAGAAAAGAACAACTAGCCCTTTGATCTTTTTACTTTTCATAGTTCAAGGTTTTTTATGGATGTAAAAACTGTGTCGGAATATTTACCAGAGTTATAGTTTATCAATTATGCGTCACAACACATTTATAGCCCAACTTAAAACTACTTTATTACACCAATTCATCCAAATCAGGCAGACCCGATAGCTATCGGGTGGCGAAACTTAAATCTCGTTAAGAATTTTTAATTGTTGTAATGTTTGCTTGCAAGAGCCGATTCAATCCAATATTGTAAGCGTCACCCTCTTTCCTTCTTCGAACTGTTTATCGAACATCCGCTCGCTTGCAGGCAATTCATCTATCGCCACAACTTAAAACTACTTTATTGTACCAATCAATCCAAATCAAGCAGACCCGATAGCTATCGGGTGGCGAAACTTATATCTCGCTGAGCATTTTCTATTGTTGTAATGTTTTCCGGGCAAGACACCGGGCGGACGAAAAATGGGATGCTTCTATTTCAAACTGCAGGAGAATTTAATATTTAGTTCTTCTACAAATTCAAAGTCATTAATCCATCGAATGTTCATATTCTCGCAGACGTTCGGAATTTTTATTCTAGTCGTATTAGGAGTCGTTACTTTTTCTTCTTTAGTTACTACACAAGCATTTTCCTTTAATGCATGTGCAATAACCCAAGGATCAGCTAAAGAACGCTGCTTTGTATTATCAACTAGATATTTGTGTAGCGGATTAGCTGCATAAATATCCCTTAAACAATTCGCAACTTGACCATCGACTTCATTAATTGGGATCTTACTATTTTTTAACCACGTTGTTAAATCATCTTCAGTTTTTGTGATTTCTTCAAAAACATTTTGCGGAAGAAAAATTTTTCCTTTTTCTCCGAAGTCATTTAGTAAGCTCCAATAGTCAGCGCAAAATTTAGGAGAATAATATTTTTGCCACGCCTGAATAAGCACATTCGCATCTAAACAATATTTTTGAATAGATGTGGTCATTTATATAGAAAGGCTTCGAGCTTTGAGAAATTATTCACCTGAGTATTAAGTAAACTACTTGCTTGTGTCGGTTGGATGTGCCCACCTCTAAAAGCATCCATTACAACTTTGGTAAAAAGATGACTGTTTTTATTTACAAGTAACATAAAATAATCAGGCCCACCTTTCTTTTTTTCTTTTGCCTTAACAGCCTTTTCTTCCTCTCTTATTAAAAATGCTTGATACTCGGCATCAGCATCTTTTTTCAATTCTCGATATTTGTTCAGGGAGATTAACTCTAATGAATATGATCTATAAAGAAAGGCAAATGAACTAACCCCTAATTTTTTTGATAGATTAAATACATTTTTTGAAGAACTAAACGCCGAATGATCAATTGTTTTCATTACTTCAATAGGCAATAACGTATTTGCTGCAACCTCATTACAAAACAATTCTATTGGATGCAAGCTTTCTTTGTGCTTTAATTCTGGCCCAATTTCATTTGATATGCCGGAGGCAGCGATCCAAATATGAGCTAACTCATGTACTAAAGTAAAAAGTTGCGGGGCATTCCAATCATCGGAATTGATAAAAATAAAGGGGGCATATTTATCAGCAATTGCAAACCCTTGAAGTTCTTCGCTATCTAATTTTAATCTGGAATGGATAAAACTTGTCCTAGAGATAAATATTCCATTCATTTCAGCTTTGATGATCCATTCCTTGATTGGATTATCGGTTGAATAATTTAATGGATCTATTCCGAGTGTTGAAACTATATCCTTAGCTACTGTTTGTGGATTCGAATTACGATTATATTTACCTACAAATGGCAATTCTGCCTCTTCATTTTCTGAATACAATTCACTTATCCAAGTTTGTTTCTGTTGTATTTCGCGTATGATAAAAGTTGAAGCGGTTCCAAGTTTTCTAGCTGTTTTTCTGCGAAAGTCTTGTAACGGTTGAAAGTCTCGAGGTATATCGGGCAAAAAGAAAACCGCGAATGGTCTTCTGTAAGTTTTAGCTAAAGTTTCAGCCTGTTTAATTGTGGGTTGACTTATTCCTTCCTCCCAATCATTAAGTTTATTAGAACTTACAGAGACCTTTGATGCCGCATCCTCTAGAGACATGCGAGCTGATTCTCTAGCCCACTTAAGAACTTTGGGTGTTATAAAGGCTCTGTCAGACATGGTTATATTGTGCAATAATACGTATAGACTGGAAAATTTGAGGTGAAGTTATTTATAATAGCAGGCTTTTCTTTTGCATTGTTAATAAAATTTCATTCACTTTATTCAATAGAACTACAGAAGTACAAGAGTGCGACGCAACAAATACTTAATAGTAGCACAAAAGCTGGCTACCTAATAAAAACCTTCCGATAATCAGCGGCTTCATCATCTGATTACCCTAAACTTATTTCATTCACAACGTTTCCAACTAAGAAAGAAATTTTCATAGGAAATAAGCCTGCAGGTTTGTCTTTACATGGATACCAACTCCTGTTTTCAGGTACTATTATAAATAATCCTTCATCATTGCCAATGGCGCAAAATTTTTCAAGCGGAGGCTGTTTGCTAAAATATTCCATGTTGTGATCTTTCAATAACTGTTCAATTGATCTTTGAAAACTTGATTCCGGGAACACTAACCCTATCTCACTCACATTACGAATATGCTTTGACGAAAATGGTTCATCGATAATATCGTTCAGATCAGCCCTGGCAATTAATTCAACTATGTTGCCTGCCGGATCAAGAAAATAAACTGAATGAGCATTCCAACCTTTGAAATCGGTGATATAACTCTGGTAGTCTTCGATCCATAATAGTTCTGCTCTTTCTTTCAACCAGTCATGTGCTTCATGAATTCGATTTGAAGGGATATTAAATGCAAAATGATAATCAGGATAACTCAACGGGTCTTCCGTCTTTTCGAAAATTAATTTACTAAGCCCGGCATGAATAGTAAAATGGGTATCACTATCATCAGTTACCGGCAACTCCAATACGTTTTTGTAAAAATGATAAAGTGGAAAAAGACGATTCGTTTGCAACAGGATCTCCTGTAGTATCATTTTTCAAGATAATAAAATCCCGGATTATGTTTCATTATTAAAAACAGAATCTGCCTGATTGGTAAAAGGATTCATCGTAGTACAAAAGCCTAGTCCATTGTAATAATAACATTCCCTATTTTTTGACCAGTTGCCACGTATGTAAATGCTTCTGCTATTTTTTCAAGAGGATATATTCTATCTATCACCGGTTTGAAACTTCCTTTTTCAAGCAGCTCTTTTATAAAACCCAGGTTCTGCTTATTGTCTTTAGGAAATAAAACTTTTTTGCCACCCAATAGCGGCCCCATCAATACCAGGAACAGGTTCTCCGCTCCTCCTGACGGAGCATAGATCCCATTTTTCTTTAATAGTCTTTTGCATTTGGCAAAACTGCTTTTGCCCACCGCATCGATAACAAAATCATATTGCTCGTTATCTTTTGTAAAATCCTCCGTTTTGTAATCAATTATTTTATCAGCACCCCATGATCTTACCAGTTCCCTGTTCTCACCGCCACATACCGCTGTAACATACACATCATAGTATTTCAAAAACTGAACATAGGCTGAACCGATGGCACCCGTGGCACCATACACCAATGCTTTTTGTCTGGCCGCGGGTTTTAACTGCATAATACCCATAGCGGCGTAGTAGGCTCCTTCCAAACAAGCGGCTGCCTGTTCATAATTTATATTGCCGGGCATCAGTACAATTCTTTTGGTTTCCGGAAATGTTATGTACTGTGCATGAGTTCCAGATCCCAAACCACCACCAAAGCCCATCACCCTATCGCCAACTTTAAATGATCTTACGGCAGGGCCTGTTGCTTCAACCTGCCCGGCAAAGTCTGATCCTGTAACTGCTAACTTTGGTTTGAATAATCCCGTGAACAATCTCATCAAAAGCGGCTTGCCGGTAAGTACATGAAGATCGCTCCTGTTTGCACTGGCCGCATATACTCTTATTAATACTTCATTGTCTTTTGGAGTTGGTTTATCGATCTCTTGTATGGTTAAGACTCCAGGCGGAACATATTGTGAACGAAATGCAGCTTTCATATTATTATTTCTTTTACTGACTATCCGGATGAAGCAATCATATAGTTTTTGAACAATCCCTCCTTTGTCGGGACAGGCTGCGGCACATAGCCCCGATAGCTACCGGGGTCACATAGATACTTATGTGTTTCCTTCTATTGTGTTCTATGTGACTATGTGGTTCCATTACAAAGTTGTAATATATGAACAGTCACTTTTCTTTTTAATAATGACGCATACTCTTTATATAGTGATCACTATTTTTCCTTTATGTCCTCCTTTACCAAAAAGTCTGAATGCTTCAGGAAGCTCTTCTAATTTGTAGGGTCCATCTATCACAGGTTTTATTTTGCCAGCTTCGAAAAGTTCGTTCATATAAGCAAGGTCCTTATTTGTCTTCAGTGCAACAAGACGTATATGCTTTTTATGGATCATCCTGATCAATGGCGCCAGCAATAAAGACTGGAAAAGACGAGGAATAGAACCTCCTACTGTGACATACACCCCGTTACGACATAATGCACGGGTATAATCAAACATCGAACGATTTGTTTTCACATCAAGGATCAGGTCATAACATTTTCCATTTTTTGTGAAATCTTCTTTTGTATAATCAATCACATGATCAAAACCCATTGAACGCATCATTTCCAGTTTACCTGTGTTGTCAACACCAGTCACTTCAACCCCGTATAATTTTGCGATCTGTATCCCAAAAGTTCCTACACCTCCGCCTGCACCATTGATCAACAATTTTTGTCCCTGTTTAATTTTTCCTTTATCAATAAGACCTTGTACAGCCAGCATTGCCGCCTGTGGTATCGCCGCCGCTTCTTCGAAACTCATAGTGGCAGGTTTCAGCGCTAATGCTTTTTCATTGGCACAAACATATTCAGCAAAACCTCCCCATTGTCCGCTCAGATCACCATACACATCATCACCTGTTTTAAATTTTGTTACATTCTTGCCAACCGCTTCAATTCGTCCTGCTACATCAGAGCCAAGAATTTTTCTTTTTGGTTTTCGAAGACCGTTCAACAAGCGGTTTATGAAGTCACCATCGAGAAGGCCCAGGTCCCAATCGTTTATTGATACTGCATGAACTTTTATCAAAACTTCATCTTCTTTTGGAACCGGTTTATCGATCTCTTTCAATTCAAGAACATCGGGTGTTCCGTATTTATGATAAACAATTGCTTTCATCTTCCTTTCTTATTTACCGAAAGGTAATTTTAAAAAGATTGGCCGTGATGTGATTCCCGGTTATCAATACAAAGCGAACATCTCAAAATCATCTTTCCCTCCTGATTAATTTATTGCACATGGCTCTGTAGATTGTTAGTTTACAAAAATCTCTCCGGAGTTGGCACGATATTTTATATGCCTTTATAAATCTAACCATTAACCTTTTTCTATGATCGCAAATCTTAACCTTGACGAAATGATCCTCCGCTACAGCGAGAGTCCATTCATCGAAGACGAGATGTTTGATCTTCCTGCCATTTCAGATAGCCGGCAAAAACAAAAGATGTTAAGCAGGCTATTGTTTGTCGCCAGTAATTTAATTAGCAAGGCTCCCTTAAAAGAGCTAAATAGTTACAAAAGGCGTTATGAAATAGAATATGGCGTATGATCGCTACCCGCTGATTGAAATTGGCAATACAAAAGGGCTTTGTGTTTTCAATATTTCTTTTTCTTCTTCCGTTAAACCAAAAAGACCAAGGCCTACATCTTCCCAAACCTTGTTATCCTCACGAAATAAAGCAAATTCAATTGCTTCAATCATGATTTTTTTTTCGATCCCGATACTGGAAAGGTCAACCATCATTCCTTTTTTTATTACACCCGATAAGATTTCTCCTAAAATGAAGAATTGCCTGCCTGTCAATTGAAAGGCTGATTTAATTTTGAAAGTTGCTTCTGAATTAGTCATGCAAAATTCTTATTCCAAATTTAATGTAATTGTCCGCAGTTATACATAGACAAAGATCATTTTACATTAGCTTAGTGATAATGAAAAACAAAATGAAGATCCTTGGAATTTCAGGAAGCCTCCGTTCTAATTCTTCTGCCAGCGCAATTTTAGATGTAGTTTCAAGATCGGTTCCTTCGCAAGTTGAATTTACCATCTATAAGGGTCTTGCCGAGATACCTGCATTTGATGATAGTAACGAGATACCGGAACCTGTTGCTGATCTTATAAAATTACTATCCGAAGCCGATGGCGTTTTTTTTGTTATACCTGAATATGCATTTGGTGTGCCTGGCGCATTGAAGAATGCATTGGATTGGACAGTATCTTCTTCCACTGCTTTTCCCGGTAAACCGGTAGCTCTTATTACTGCAGCGACAGGAGGTGATAAAGCTCATGCCGCATTCTTACTTACGTTAAAAGCGATCAGAACAAAAATTCCTGAAGGAGCAACACTGCTAATATCATTTGTCCGCTCCAAACTAAATGAAAAAAATGAAGTTAAAGATATTGAGACGCTGAAGTCAATTAAGAATGTAATAAACTCATTGATTGAGGCAATTGATTAACCTGGTTAATGAAATTATCGATCTGCTTCGTTTTGCAAGCGATTGGCGCAAGCCGCACGACTGCTTTACTATCCATTAACAACAATGGGAAACGAATGGCCCTATTTTTGGCATTTGAGCCGGGTATGTCAGCCACACGCCAATTATATAAAATTATTTTCTGCCTGCTGATCATTATCTGCCCGGTATTATTGAATGCAACGATTGAGCTGGGTATTGATTCATTAACTGAGTTTGGTCACAATAAAGAGATCCCGGAGCAATACCAAAAACCTATTCTTACAGCATTATCGCATTTTCCCGAATTGAAAGATGTACATATTGTTTTCAGAATAAGAAAACAATATACTCCACTTACTACCAAACCCGATCTTGCCAGCGTTTTCAAAAGAAAAAATTATCGTACTTATATTATTACGATCAGTAACCAAACAATTGATACATTGAAACGCCTGCTGTTTCAAAATCTTACTTTCGAAGAACAGGTTGGTGTGATCGGGCATGAATTAAGTCATGTGGTTGATTTTAACAGCAAAAATTTTCCTCAAAGTATGGCTACCGGCATCGGCCATATTTCAAAGAAATATTTAGATAGAATGGAATTCAAAACTGATCGGATCTGCATTCAACATGGGCTTGGCCAATATCTTCTTGCTTACAGCAATCATGTACGTCAAACGATGCATGTTCATAACTGGAGAGGTGTTGATTATGTAAATAAGGGGAATGCAAATGGACGATATGAACGCTACATGAATCCTGAAACGATTGAAAAATATATGACTACTGTCTCTTCGCATTAATGAATCTTCTCTCCGCTGTCAATAGAATTTCCCCTTTCGAACAAATGATGTAACTTTTATTTTAGAAGTCAAATGTTAGCAGTAAAGATCATATTGATGATAGTATTTGTGTACCTGGCGCTGGGTGTATTGTTTGTCATTTCATTTTTAATAAAAGGAATAACAAAAGTGGATGAAGGCGCCTATGGAAGCACCATCGGGTTTAAAATAATTATTATACCGGGAGTGATCGTTTTCTGGCCGGTGTTGCTGAAGAAGTGGATGAAGAATTTGAACCACAGAGACACAAAGGCACAAAGAAACACAGAGCGAACTAAGTGAAACTCTGTGTCCCTGTGCCTCTGTGTTTCAAAAAAAATTTCAATGATGACAAGGTCACTTCGAAAAAGACATTTACAGATCTGGGCACTTTGGGCAGTGCTGATTCCTGTTGGGATCATTGCTGCTTGGATGGCTGTGCCGAAAAAAGTGACGCAAGAGTTGTTACAAAGCGAAGTATTAAGAACTAACGATGATACAATTGCTTTTGTTGATAAAGGAGACTATTCTATCAATATTCTACTTGATTGGAGCAAGGCTAACAAAATTCCTCTGCTTAGAAAGCTATATGATGAAAAAGATAAGCCCGAACCCACTCCGAATGTTATGGATTCGCTGAAAAATGAATTCAGCCTTGAGTTTATTAATAAAGAATTAAATGTCTCTTCTTTATTACTTTACCAAGTAACTGACTCTACGACAAATGATGTTGATAAACAAGAACTGTTAGGAAGAATTGGAGGTCGAGGATCACGGTACTTTTCATTGGAATTACCGCCAAATCTGGTGCTCGGTCATGACCATGAATTCGTTTACGAGGAAAGGTTTTATAAAGCAAAATTTATCTTGTACGATATAATTAAGAAACAAGCAATCGATTCAGTAATCTTCAAAACTCCCCTTTAGGGGTTGGGGGTATATTATGAGTGTAGGTTACGCTGCAGTAGGTTGGAACAGGCAAAAGAAAATTTATGACTGGCTCATATTCGGGTTCTGTGTGCTTTACCTTTTCACATTTGTAGGACTCACTGCCCTCTTCAATCCTGATTACACTTTTGAAACAGTTCTGATCCGCTCCACTTCCACACTGGCGGTTTTATTGCTGCATATAATATTAAGTATCGGCCCACTGGCAAGACTGAATAAAAAGTTTTTACCGTTATTATACAATCGCCGGCATTTGGGAGTGACGATGTTTTGTATTGCTGCTGTTCATGGCGTATTCAGCATTCTGCAGTTTCATACATTAGGGAATGTTAACCCTTTCGTTTCCTTGTTTACTTCAAATACAAATTTTAACTCAATCGCGGGTTTTCCTTTCCAGGCATTGGGATTCTTTGCTTTGATCATACTTTTTCTCATGGCTATCACCAGTCATGATTTCTGGCTGCATAATCTTTCACCCAAAGTCTGGAAAACGCTGCACATGTTTGTGTACTTAGCTTATTTATTGATCGTAATGCATGTGATGCTCGGAGTGATCCAGTACGAAACACATCCAGTGTTTGTGATCTTAGTTTCACTTGGTGCAGTTTGGCTGATTGCGCTGCATTTAATTGCCGGAACAAAAGAAGTGAAAAAAGACAACCAGAAATTTGATCCCGCTGCTGAAGGTTTTGTATACGTAAGTGAAGCAAATGATTTTGAAGAAGGCCGTGCAAAAATATTTTGTATAGACAAAGAACGTATAGCTGTTTATAAACATGAGAATAAGTTGTATGCTATTCATAATGTGTGCAAGCACCAGGGCGGGCCCTTGGGCGAAGGAAAAGTTGTAGATGGCTGTATCACTTGTCCCTGGCATGGATATCAATATCTGCCTCACAATGGGCAATCACCACCGCCATTTAAAGAGAAAGTGAGTACTTATGATGTAAAGTTGAGTGAAGGAAAGATTTTTCTGAATCCGAAGCCTAATCCCGAAGGTGCCCCCTCTAACTCCCCCGAAGGGGGAGAATTGTATCCGCTCACCCGGAAAGATGAATAGGTTTTTTAAGATTGAAGTTCGTGTTGATTGAAAAATTGAAATTGATATGTCACAACAAGAGATGAATAAAGATCAAAAGTCCGACCCTCTCTCTCCTTCGGAGAGAGAGATGGAGAGAGAGGCTTTTTATGTAGGTTGGATGCCTAAAGCGCCAAAGTCATTTGCAAAACATGTGAAAAAAATTTTGCTTATTCTTTTTCCTGTTGCATTGATCCTTGGTTATCTTCTTTCTACTTCACAAAAGAAATTTTCTACAGCCAATTTTGAATTTGGAAAACTGACAGAGGTGAAAGGTGTTTATTACAACAGCCCGGTTCCAATGCTGAAAGTGTTTGATAAAAATAATTTGTCGATCACCATTCTGTTGGTGGGTTATGGAAAACATGGCGCTGAAACAGCCATTATGGAACTGGAAAAAGAAAAAGGGGTTTCTCTGAATGGAAAAGAAGTTACATTCAAAGGAACATTGATCTATGGCGATGGAAAAACATTATTACAGGTAGATAAGAATGATAATCCGATCATAAACATAGGGGTAGAATCAACTATTCCGCTACAACAAAAAGATTTAGGTGTGCAAACAATTCGTGGAGAGATTATTGACCCTAAATGTTATTTCGGGGTAATGAAACCCGGCGAAGGGAAAGTGCATCGGGATTGTGCCATTCGTTGCATTCTTGGTGGCATTCCACCTATACTGCATGTGCAGAATGAAAAAGGAGAAAGCAATTATTATTTAATTGTTGGACCGAATGGTAAAAAAATGAATGAAGTGGTGCAGGATCTTGTTGCCGAGCCAGTAAGTATTGTAGCAAGAGCGGTACAGCAAGATGACTGGATCATTTTATTTACAGCTAAAGAAAGCATCAGGAGAATTTCGTATGCTCAACTAAGAGACCCGGATGCTAGAGTGATCGCTTGTGCTACAAATTGTATAAAGTAAAAAGGGTCTGGTTCATACACGAAATCCATTGCTCAGGAATTATTATATACTTTAATTAGGGGCTCTCTCAATACAGCTGCGGCATTGCTACAGTAAAAATGTATAACATCTGCAATAGCTTCCGGCTTTACCCATTTTTCCGGATCAGCATCAGGCATTGCTTTACGATTTTGCGGAGTATCAATTGTACTTGGTACAATAACACAAGTAACAACATTAGTTCCTTTTGCTTCGTCGTTCATTAATTCAGCCAATCGAAAGATGAGAGATTTTGCTAAACTATAGGCCACCATTCCTTTTCCATTCTTTGCATCAAGACCGGGACGGGAACCAATAATAAAAATTCGTCCGTTGTTTTGTTTTAGCATTTGCGCAAATAAAGGTCTTGCTACATTGTAAGCTGTTTCAAAATTCAGTTTGTATTGCTTAGTGATATCACTTGTTTTGGTTTCAGCCAGGGTTCCCATTGCAAAACCTCCGACGGTTAACACTGCTGCATCAACTGAACCGTATTTTGAAATAATAGTTGCTACAAATTTCGCTGAATCATCTTCATTCATCAGATCAACAACCACTTTATCTAATTTATCAGCAGGGAACCCGATAGCTATCGGGTCCATTGGGACAGGATCGTTGGGGATCATAGTTCCAATTACTTTATATCCTTCATCAATAAATTTTTTTACTACTGCCTGTCCCATGTTTCCGGATGCGCCGGTTACTACTGCGGTTTTCATTTCGTTTGATTTTGTTTCAAGTTACAGAAAAGAAAAAAGCCGCTTAAAGAAAACGGCTTAGATGTTACTGGTAGACCCGACGAGCTTGAGTTCAAACTTTTTGATCGAGGATTTACTCAAAACAATGAGCTATGCTCATAAAAGATCTTTAGGGTGAACTACGTTTCACATAGGCATCGTTCAAATGGATTCCACTGCTATTTGTTATATGGTTTGTTTCAAAAAATCTGTTGTAACTATTGTCGTAAACTCGTTATTCAAACTTGCCAGTGCAGTGGCATGGATAAGTTCTGCGGAAAAATTTTGCCCTTCAAGGCCTTTTTTATTGAAAGTAGCTGTTGCATCAGAAACAAGAAAAGTATCAAATCCCCAATTGCCGGCCATTCTAGTAGTTGTTGATATGCAATGGTCGGTGGTTAAACCAACTATAACAAGTTTTGTGATTTTTAAATTGTCAAGTTGCTCTTTCAGATCTGTCCCAATAAAAGCACTATTCACATTCTTTTTAATTATTGGTTCGCTACTTATTGGTTTAACCAGGTCTTTGAAGTCATTTCCTTCATTTGCTTCATTTAACAAAGAATCCGGATTGGATGAACAATGTTTAATGTGAAAAATCGGAAGTTGATGCTTTCTCCAAAGTCTTAAAAGTTCACCCGCATTTTTTTCCGCATCCTGATTGTTTCTTTGCCCGCCCCAATATTCAATATTGTCAAACCCTTTTTGAATATCAACAAGTATTAATGCAGGCCTGTCTGTTTTTGAAATACTCATATTAAAGCAATTGTTCAAAATATCCACCAATCCCATTTTCTTTATCTACAAACTGTAGTTCCAAGATCCAGTGCCGTTGATTACCATCTGCATCAGGGAGGAACATATCATTATGATTTTCGGGGTGAATATCCAGTTCCATGCTTTGGGGGTCCAATGGTTGTTCATGAGGATACTTCCCGACAATATGCCCTGCAATTTCTCCCCCAAATTCCCAACCATATTCTTTTGCTTTTTCAACAACATATTGAAATAGTTCTGATGCTTTTAATGTTGTTTGTTGTTGATACCATTCTTTTATTTTATACCAGGCCTCTTCAACATCTCTTTTCAGCTTTCGCTTTTGGGCATCATTTCCTAATACATAAGTTCTGCCAATATCTGCCTCGTAGTCTTCTACTATTGGACCCAAATCAATGAACAGAATATCATCTTTCTCTATTATACGGTTTGGTGGGTTATCAGGATAAATTGCCAAAGTATTTTTTCTGCTTCTCACAATTTTCTTGTGCCAATGTTTTTCTATCCCAAATTTTTTTAAGGCCAAATCACAAACCTCCGAATTCAGTTGCTCCTCTGATTTTCCCGCAATAATTAAATTGTTTTCTTCAATTGCTTTGAAGAATTGAATAGAGATATTTTGTGCGTTTATCAGTTTTTCTCTTGTCATATTGTCTCGCTTATTACAAAATAAATGAGACAATATTGATTGAAAGTTAATCTACATTAACTCGACCAAGTTTTTTCTTTAACGTACTTAAGAATTGAGGGGTGATGCCCAGATAAGAGGCAATGTCTTTTTGAGAAAACCGTTTTTCGGCGTACGGTTTCTTCTTTAGAAACAAAAGATATCGTTCTTCAGCTGAGGCAGATAAAGCCTGGTTTATTTGTTCTCTTTGAGTAATGTATGCATTTTGAAAAAGTATCCGGAAAAACCGTTCGAACTTTGGAATTTTTTGATAGAGCAGCTCCAGGTCAGTTTTACTTATTTGTAAAATGTCTGTGTCTTCTATTGCTTTAATGTTTGATTTTGATGCAGTCTGCGTTAAAAGGCTGTACAGATCATCTGCCCACCATTCTTCAATAGAGAAATCTATAATATGCTCAAGTCCATTTTCATCCAGGTAATATGTTTTTAAGCAACCCTTGATTACAAAAGATTCATATTTACATACATCTCCCTCACGAAGCAAAAATTCTCCATTCGCTAAAAATTTTGATCTTAACAATGAGGTGAAAAATTCTACTTCTTCTGCAGTTAAGGAAATATGTCTTGAAATGCTGGAGATCAAAAGGTCAAAGCTCATATTACAATAAGTCCGAAGTTCTCTAATTATTTACAAAAACTTCTAA
>Ga0070698_100003406_pt1 | contig 17491 bp, 15 predicted proteins | sample KBSK1502metaG_FD_65477 | JGI IMG/M metagenome (GOLD analysis project Ga0070698, IMG submission 65477) | Corn, switchgrass and miscanthus rhizosphere microbial communities from Kellogg Biological Station, Michigan, USA - KBS K1-50-2 metaG | ecosystem: Host-associated > Plants > Roots >...
TAGCCGCCGAGTCCGGCGGTCGCGACGGCAAGCGGGAGGCCGAGCAGAAGAATCAGGACGACATCGCGAATCTGCTGCCGCATCGGTCCTTCCGAGCGGGCGACCTGAATCACCACCGGCTTCGAGGCTATCCGCCCGCGACGGGTCAAGACGCGAAGCGACGCATCGCCAACGGGAATGGTCACCACGGTGTCGTCAGGCAGATTGATCAGATCGCGATCGGGGAGCGGCTGCTTTGCGGCTTGATCGTTGCGGTACAGGAGCTGCCCTTCGGGGCTCCACACCTGGAGCCACGGCCGGTCTTCGTCGCCTCCTTCGTCGCTGCTCCACGTAATGCCACCTTCCGGTGTCTGTTCGATCATCGCGGCTGCAAACTGGAAGTCGCCGCGGAGCTGCTGATTGAGCGCGGCCGCCGCGCTGCGATTCACGTACACGAGAATCGCCGCCGCATAGACGGCCAGCACGATGATCATCGCGGCGACGTACCACAGCGTGAGCTGCACGCGGACGCTGTGCGATCGCCACCACCGTTTCACGGCTCGCCCTCGCGAAGCATGAACCCGACGCCGCGCACGGTGTGAATCAATCGGACGGGCCGCTCCACGTCGACCTTTCTCCGGAGGCGCGCGATGTGCACGTCGATGACATTGTCGAGCGGCGTGGTGCGGGCAGTCTCTTTCCACACGTCGCGCGCCAGCGTCTCACGCGAGACGACCTGCCCTTCGTACCGCATCAGGTATTCGAGCAGCTCGAACTCGCGCACCGTCAGCTCCACGGGATTGCCGCCGCGATTCACCTTCCGCGTAATCAGGTCCATCGTCAGATCGCCAACCGCGAGGCGCGGTGATTCGGCAGCGCGTCCGCGGCGCAGGAGCGCGCGGATCCGCGCGAGAAGCTCGGCAAACGCGAATGGCTTGACGAGATAGTCGTCGGCGCCGCTGTCGAGGCCTGCCACGCGATCCTCCAGCGTGTCGCGCGCCGTCAGGATCAGGACCGGCGTCTTTACGCCCTTCGCGCGAAGTGTAGCCAGGATCTCAAGTCCGTCGCGCCCGGGCAGACCGAGGTCGAGCAGGATCAGGTCGAACGCTTCGGTCGTGAGCCGGAAAAATGCGTTTTCCCCCGTGCGCTCGACGACGACGTCGTAGCGCTCGCCTTCGAGCCCTTCACGCAGGGCGTTGGCGACCTTCTGCTCATCTTCGACAACGAGAATTCTCATGGCGACGCGAACCTTTGGTCCGTCTGCGATCTTAGGTCAATAATCCGAACCACCCATGACCAGCTACGCGTCTCTCGAGGGGATCCTGACCACCACGCTTGGCCTCACTCGCCGCCCTGTCGCGATTGCGTTCCGCGACGACGCGCCTCCCGGAGTCGCGCAGTTCACGGGCACGCAACCGTCCGGGTGCAGTTTCTGGAAGCTTGCCGCCGACGGCGGCGCCTTCTACACGATGCCCGGCGATCACTACAACTGCCCGGTCGGCAGCTACACCCACAACATTCCTCTACCCGTCGAGCGGGCGCAGGAGCTGCCGCAGGTCCTGGGCGTGATGACGGAGTTGGTTATCTGAAGATGGAGGAAGTCCCCGGGATACCGCGTCTGGCGAAGACGCCGGGCGCAATCATCTACGCGCCGCTTGGGGAGACACCGGTCGAGCCTGACACCGTGATCCTCGCCGGACGACCCGGGACTGATGCTCGTTCACGAGGCGGCGACACGAAGCGGCATCGACATGCAGCCGCTCCTCGGACGTCCGACGTGCATGGCAATCCCGGCCGCGATGTCGCAGGCGGTCGCCAACAGTTTCGGCGGTGTAGGTAACCGGATCTATACGAGTCTTTCCAATGACGAGCTGTACTCAGTGATGTCGGACAAACAGCTCGAGACGCTGACCGAACAGCTCGCAACGATCGTCCCAGCCAACGCAGCGCTGACCGGGTATCACGAGGGGCGGCTCGCAACACTGCGGCGCGGACCCTCCGGGTCCGCGACGGTGTAAGTGGCGGGTCGCTACCCTGTCGTTGGCAGGCGTAACCGCTCCATCAGCTTCGTAAACCGCGCGTCGCCGCGCAACGGCGCGAAGCGATGATCCACGCCCACGTTGAGCAGCATCGGATCGCGCTCCACGCAGGCTTTCTCCAGGAGAGCAAACACGTCGTCGTGCTGGCCGAGGCCGGCGTGGATCAGTGCGAGGTGGTACGACGGAACATATCGGTGCTCTGCGAGGCGCTGCAGCGCCTGGAGCAGCACTGACGCGACGCCGCAGTCGCCCTTCACCGCCTTCGCGTGCGCCAGCCACGCAAGCACCACCGGATTCTCGGGTGCAATGGCCGCCGCCGATTCCAGCTCTTCGACGGCTTGCGCGGGCCGACCGCGCTGGAGCAGCGCGGCAGACTGCACGCAGCGGGCCGTCAGAAACCGCTTGTCCATGTCAATGACGTTACGACAGGCCTCGATCGCGCCGTCATAGTCGCCGGCGGTGTAGCGAATCCACCCGGCGCTCGATCCCACCACCAGGCACAGTGGATCGAGTTCAACCGCGCGCTGGACTTCGGTCAGCGCCTCGCTCCCGCGACCCAACGCGACGAGCAGATGCGCATAGTACCGGTGTGCGGCCTCGCTGCTTGGATTGAGCGACAGCGCCTGGCGGTACGAGGCCTCCGCGCCTTCCCAGTCCCAGTGCAACATGCGCCGAACGTTGCCATGCGCGAGATGCGCTTCGGACAGGTGCCGATCGAGTTCCAGCGCACGCTCCGCCGCCACGCCCGCCTCTTCGAGCAACGGACGCGGCTCGGCGTTGTAGTACTCGGCCCGCGCCGTCTGCGTGCGGGCCACGTCGGCGTACGCGGCGGCAAAACCAGGGTCGGACTCCCGCGCCTGGTTGAAGTAATGAAGCGCCTGACCGAGGCCCTCGTCTCCGGAGATGTTCCAGTAGTAGCGCCCTTTCAAATACGACTGATACGCGGCGGCGTCACGCGAGGGACGCAGCGGTTGCTCCGGGAGCAGCTCGATGGCGAGCGATCCAGCGATCCGCGCGGCGACGTCGGCCTGCACTGAGAGGCAATCGGTCAGGTGTCTCTCATAGACGTCCGTCCACAGATGCGTCTCGCTCGTCGTTTCGACGAGCCAGGCGGTAATGCGAACGCGATCGCCTTCGCGCCGCACGCTTCCCTCCAGCAGGTAATCGGCACGAAGCGATTCTCCAATCTCGCGGGCGCGGCGTGTACCTCCCTTGAAGGCCATGGACGACCAGCGTGCAATCACGCCGATTCGTCCGCGCCCGAGTCGCCCCAGCTGCATGATCATTTCTTCGGTCAGCCCCTCGCTGAAGTACTCCTGTCCCGCTTCCCCGCTCGAATTCGTAAACGGCAGCACGGCGAGCCGCGCTTTGTAGTCGGGCGACACGGAGGGCAGCGTCGCGAGGCCATTGGCCGCCATCGCCGCGATGAATCTGTAGCCGCGCCGCGGAAGGGTCTCGACGAACCGTGGGTTGTCGGCATCGTCCCCGAGAGCCGATCGCAGTCGTTTCACGGCAGCATTCAGGCTGTGCTCGAAGTCGACGAATGTCCCGTCGGGCCACAGCCGTTTCGCCAGCTCTTCCCGGGTGACGACGTCGCCGGGACGCTCAAGCATCATGCGAAGAATCTCGAACGGCTGCTCCTGCAGACGGATCAAGTTCTGACCCTTGCGCAGCTCGCGCGAGCGCACGTCGAGCTCGAACGATTCGAAGCGTAAGAGCCGGCCGGCGTCTGTGGATGTATCCATCAGGGCAACTCCCAATTCCCAACTTCCAACTCCCAAGACGAACGCCGCGCCAACTTCCCTTGGGCGTTGGGAGTTGGAGGTTGTGGGTTGAAGGAATTATCGCCGGTGTGACCCGTTGTTTGTGGGACGGACATTAACGGGTCACCAATATGTCACCTCATGTCACCTCTGCTGCATTGAGGCACTCTCGGGCGGGGCGCACAGTGACGTTGTGCGAAACGCGATTACGGCTGCATTCGTAGTGGCGGGGCTTCTCGGCGGTGCCATCAATGCCGTCGCGGCCTCCGATTCCGTTCCGCCATCTACGGTGGACGCGGATGGCGGCCTTCGATTCGGGCGTGCGCGCGTCCAGGTGCGCGTGTACGACACGACCGTCATGTCGGCGGCGGATCAGACGGTTGCTCTGCGTGCAGCGACCGGGGTCCTGGCCGCTGCCGGCATCGACGTGACCTGGCTGATATGCGGGATCACCGACGAAACGGCGAACCCCGCCGCCTGCACGACGCGGCTGACCCGCGACGAGCTGGCCGTGCGCCTGGTCCGTCTTGCGGGAACCCCGTCGGCCCGGGGACAACTGTCGCTCGGTTACTCGCTGCTCGACATGTCGGCCGGGGGCGGCACCCTTGCGACCGTGTACGTCGACCGCGTCGAGTGGCTGGTTGCTCAGACGCGTAACTCCCAACTCCCAATTCCCAACCTCCAAGATGATCGGGAGAGACGCTTTGGGAGTTGGAAGTTGGAAGTTGGGAGTTCGAGCAAAAGAGCTGCGGTGGCGAGCGTTCTTGGCTTCGCTGTCGCACACGAGGTCGGACACCTGCTGCTGGGCACGAATGCCCACGCAGCCGCAGGATTGATGCGCGCAGTCTGGTCGCGCAGCGACCTTCAGCGCAACAACCCGGCAGACTGGCTCTTCACCGCCGCCGACAGCCTCGCGATGAGCCGCGCGCTCAGGCAGCGGCAGGTCCAGATGGCCTGGAATCGATGAGCATTCCGCGGTGCGAAGCCTTAAGATCTTCACATCGCGATGCGCATCCTCGCACTGCTCTTAGCCGGAGTCCTGCTTGCGCCGGCCCAGGAGGTCGTCGAAGAGCCGCCGCGGCCGTTCGATGCATGGCTTGGCGACCTGATCGCCGACGCGCGTTCGCGCGGATTCGAAGAGAGCCTGCTCAACGAGACACTTGCGGGACTCGAGCCGCTCCCCCGCGTCGTCGAGCGCGACCGCTCGCAGGCGGAGCTGACGATCACACTCAATCGATACTTCCAGACGCGCATCACGCCGCGCGTCATCCGCCTGGGGCGGCAGCACGCGTCATCGGAGGAAGCTCTGCTCCGCCGGATCCAGACAACCTACGGCGTCCCCTCGCCCATCGTACTGGCGATCTGGGGGCTCGAATCGCACTACGGAGAGTTCACTGGCGCCACTCCCGTATTCCAGGCGTTAGCGACACTCGCGTGGCAACCGCGGCGCTCCGCCTTTTTCCGCGGCGAGTTGTTCAAGGCGCTGACGATCGTGTCGGGCGGGTACATCGACGCGAAGACGATGACCGGATCGTGGGCGGGAGCGATGGGACAGCCGCAATTCATGCCATCGAGCTACCTGGAACACGCGGTCGACTTCGACAAGGATGGCTTGCGCGACATCTGGCGGTCGAAACCGGACACGCTGGCATCGATCGCGAGTTATTTGAAGGCATTCGGGTGGACCGCGGGTCAGACGTGGGGCCGCGAGGTCACGATCAGTGACGCGGCGCGCGGGAAGATCCAGGACATCCCGATGCGCGCGAACGGCTGTTCCGCGATTCGTGCAATGACGGAGCGGAGACCGCTGAATACGTGGAGCGAGGCAGGCGTGCGGCTGAAGAGCGGTGCCACACTGCCGAGCAGCGATATTCCCGCCGGCCTCGTCGAGACCGGCGGACGCACCTTCCTCGTTTATCCGAACTACGACGCGCTGCTTAGCTACAACTGCGCGCATCTCTACGCGCTGAGCGTGGCGATGCTCTCTGACCGACTGCAGTAATCGCGCTCGCCCGATTGCAGTTCATGAAATCGAAGCATCATGCGGCCGGGACGGACTCCTGTCGCGTCGCGCCGCGGTCGCCACGCCGGAAACCGCTCGGACGGCCGCTCCCGACCGATGGCCGCTTAGGTCGCGCCAAGAACGTTCGCTTCGCGAACGCCGCTCAACCTCGCTGATGCCCCGAGCCGCCTCGCCGTTTCTCGACTTCGCTGTCGGCATGGCTCCAACGCGGCGCCACGCGACAGGAGTCCGTCCCGACGGGCCCCGGGCAGCTCTACGTGGTGGTGTCGATGAGACGCGCCATCTGCTCGTTGTAACGATCTCCCGCGACAGCATTCGACGGGAACATCCCCTCGAGCTCCGACACCTCCGTCGTCGTCAGCTCGACGTCCGCTGCCGCCGCGTTCTCCTCCACGTACTTCTGTCGTTTCGTCCCCGGGATCGGCACGATGTCCTCCGCTTTCGCGAGCAGCCACGCCAGCGCGAGCTGGGCCGGTGTGCAGCGTTTGCGCTCCGCCATCGCCGCGAGTCGTTGGACCAGCACCAGATTGCGTTCAAAGTTCTCGCCCTGGAAGCGCGGTAATCGCCGGCGCATGTCGTTGGATGCCAGGGTCTCCGTGTCCTTCAACGAACCTGAGAGAAAGCCGCGGCCCAACGGACTGAACGGTACGAAGCCGATGCCCAGCTCGCGGCAGACGGGCAGCACATCCTGTTCCGGCCCGCGGAACCAGAGCGAGTACTCACTTTGCAGCGCGGCAATCGGGTGAACCTTCTGCGCACGGCGAATCGTCGCCGGCGCGGCTTCCGAGAGGCCGATGAACCGCACCTTGCCGCCGCGCACGAGCCCCGCCAGCGCACCGACACTCTCCTCGATCGGTGTCTTCGGATCGACACGATGCAGGTAGAACAGATCGATGACATCAGTCGCCAGACGACGAAGGCTCGCATCGCACGACGCCATGATCTCGGCAGGTGATCCGTCCGCGTCAATGCCGCCGCCGCTCGCCGGAAGAATCCCGCATTTCGTGGCGACAACGATCTGTTTCCGCCGCGAGCCCAGCGCGCGTCCTACGAGCGTCTCGTTGTGCCCCTCGCCGTAAATGGCGGCCGTATCAAAGAAGGTGACTCCGAGGTCGAGCGCGCGATGAACCGTACGGATGGACTCCTCATCATCGGGGGCGCCGTAGGACTGGGACATGCTCATGCACCCTAGGCCGACGGCCGACACGGCAAGACCGCTGCGTCCAAGATTCCGCTGTTGCATCAAATCTCCGAATCCCCCGGGTGTGTCCCGGCGTCCTAGATTGTCAGCACCCCTCAATCCATGGGCGCCGGTCCGATTCCACGCTGTCCTTAGAGTGCACTATTAGATAAGATTTGTCGTTTCGCGCGTGTGCGCGATCTTTTTCCAGGAGAAGGAAGAATGGCTCTGCAACTTGGCGAAGTCGCTCCGGATTTCGAAGCTGAGACAACCTCGGGACCGATCCGCTTCCACGACTGGATTGGCGACTCTTGGGCGGTACTCTTCTCGCATCCGAAGGATTTCACGCCCGTCTGCACGACTGAGCTCGGTTACATGGCGAAGCTCAAGCCGGAGTTCGACAAGCGGAACACGAAGATCATCGGGCTGAGCGTCGATCCCACCGACCGGCATGCGAAATGGTCAGAGGACATCAAGGAAACCCAGGGCTACGCGCCGAACTATCCGATGATCGGCGACACGGATCTGAAGGTATCCAAGCTGTACGGCATGCTCCCGGCCAGCCTCTCCGGCGGCGCCGAAGGCCGCACGGCAGCCGACAATATGACCGTGCGCAACGTCTTCGTGATCGGTCCGGACAAGAAGGTCAAGCTCATCATCGTGTATCCGATGACGACCGGCCGTAACTTCGACGAGGTGCTGCGCGTGATCGATTCGTTGCAGCTCACGGCCAAACACAAGGTCGCCACGCCGGTCAACTGGAAGCACGGTGAAGACGTGATCATCGCCGGATCGGTCTCGGACGACGACGCAAAGAAGACGTACCCGGACGGCTGGAAAGCACCGAAGCCCTACATCAGAATCGTGCCCCAGCCGCGCTCGTAGTCAGACCATGAGCACACGGGCGCGCCAGTGATCCTGCGACAGTTCTATCTGAACTGCCTCGCGCACGCCTCGTACCTTGTTGGCGACGAGCGGAGTGGCCTGGCCGCGGTCGTCGATCCGCAGCGCGACGTCGATCAATACCTGGCGTTCGCTGCGGATCACCGCCTGCGCATCAGTCATGTCTTTCTCACCCACTTCCACGCCGATTTCATTGCCGGCCACCTCGAGCTGCGTGACCGCACCGGCGCCGCTATCTATCTGGGTCGCGCCGCCAACGCCGAATACACGTTCACGGCGGTTGGCGATGGCAGCATCGTCGATCTCGGCGACGTGCGCATCGAGGCGCTGGAGACGCCCGGGCACACCCCGGAATCGATTTCCCTTGTCGTGTACGACACGACCTCGAGCGCTGCGACGCCTGCGGCGGTTCTGACCGGCGACACGCTCTTTGTGGGCGACGTCGGACGTCCGGATCTCCGCGCGGCGCTCGGCTGGTCGGCGGTCGACCTCGGCGGCATGTTGTTCAACTCGCTCCACGGCAAGCTGCTCGCCCTTCCAGACGCCACGCTGGTGTACCCGGCGCACGGCGCCGGCTCGTTGTGCGGCAAGGCACTGTCGAAGGACACGGTCTCGACCATTGGTGACCAGCGGCGCGTCAACTACGCGCTGCGTCCCATGAGCCAGGCGGCGTTCGTCGACCTCGTCACGACCGACCAACCCGAGGCACCCGCGTACTTCACCTACGACGCGGTGCTGAACAGCCGCGAGCGGCCCACGCTCGACCAGGCGCTGGCACGCGAGCTCCAGCCACTGACGCTCGATCAATTGCTTGCCGCGCAGCGCTCGGGCGCGCAGGTTCTCGACACGCGCGACGCGGCTGAGTTCGCCTCCGCCCATCTCGCCGGCAGCATCAACATCGGTCTCGGCGGCCAGTACGCGACATGGGCAGGCACGATACTCGACGCGACCCAGCCAATCATCATCGTTGCGCAGCCTGGCGCGGAAACGGAATCGGCGATGCGTCTCGGGCGCATCGGGTTCGACCAGGTAGCGGGCTTCCTGAAGGGCGGGCTTGCGGCAGCCGCGAATCGTGAATCGGAATCGGACGCGGCGCAGCACGACAGTCTGATTGTTTCGACCGATCGTCTCAGCCCGCACGTCGCGGCAGAACGGCTGGCGTCATCACAGCCTCCGCTTGCGATTGATGTACGGTCACCACGCGAGCGAGCGGAAAAATGGATCGCCGACACGGCGCACAACCCGCTGAACTCGCTGCGCACCGCTGCGTTGGTCCTGCCGCGCGATCGACCACTCCTGGTCTTCTGCGCGGGCGGTTACCGCTCGTCGATGGCCGCCAGCCTTCTTCAGCGCGACGGCTTCACGAACGTGAGCGAGCTCGCCGGTGGCATCGCGGCCTGGGAGGCTGCCGGCCTTCCCGTGTCGCGGGGCTGATTCTCCAGCGGATCAGGCCAGTCGACGTACTCGCGCTCGCGGGCGCGAAGCGCACGATATCGCCCGAATACATCGCGCGGGCCCTCGAGCCCCACCAGCGATCTCCACGTGGCTCCGCGGAACGTGTGAGCCAGCATGCGATGGCCGTGTTGCAGCACGAACCCGGGGTCGTGCCGCAGCGCCGTCGGCAGGTGCCTCACCTTCATCCAGCGTTCGGCCTTCCAGCGCATGAACTCGATTTCCTCCGCGGTGAGATGCGCGCTGCGCGTGACAGCGGTCGTCCCGTCGTACTCGTCGACGCGGTGATTGACCACCAGGCCGCGCTCGACGAAATCACGCGTCATCGGTGTGCCCGGATAGGGCGTCGGATGCTGGATGTACGGCCAGTCGACGTACTTCCGCGCGAAGGTAAGGTTGGCCTCAATCGCCTCCGCCGTATCGTCCGGATTGCCGACGATCAGCCCGCCGATGACGAGCATGCCGTGACGATGGAGGATGTCCACGGCGGTGGTTGACGCATTGCCGATCCTGCGTCCTCCCTCCCGCTGGCTGTTTTTTGCGCCCGCCTTCAAGAACGTCAGATCCTGGTCGAGGATGTTTTCGATGCCAAGAAACACGTAGCGAAAGCCGGCCTTCCGCATGAGCGGCGCCAGCTCGTCGCCGTGCTGCGCGATCGACGACGTCATCCCCTGGACCATGTAGTCGATGTCCGTGAGACCGGCGTCAATGATCGCCTGACAGAGCGCCTTGAACCGCGCCACGTCGAGCGTAATGTTGTCGTCGACGATGAAGATGGCACGGGCGCCGCGACGACGCGCGTCCTCGATGTCGGCGATCACGTGCCCGAGCGGAAACCGGTGGAAGTTTCGCCCCCGCATCTCGATGATCGAGCAGAAGCTGCAGTCGAACGTGCACCCGCGCGACGTCTCGATGACGTCCACGCTCCGGCCGAGCATCGTGTAGCCGGACAGCACCCGGGCCGCGCGGTTCGGAGGTCTGATCGTTCCCTCCTCGACCGACGTGACGGGCCGACGCGGCGTGCAGCGGAAGCCGCCCTGTTCGCGAAACCATAACCCTGCCACGTCGGACAACGGTGTGCCGCCCTCGATCGCGCGCAGCAGCTCGCAGAACGTCAGCTCTCCCTCTCCTCGAACGATCATGTCTACGCCCACGGCGGGATCTGTCCACGCGTCCGGCGCAAGACTTGGGTCGTAGCCACCCACCACGATTCGGATGCCGGGCTTGAGCGACCGGACGAGCGAGATGATGCGGCGCGCCGTGCTTCGCTGAAAGGTCATCACCGACAGCCCGACGAGGTCGGGTCGTATTTCACGTATCAACCGCTCGACGGTGCGCCGTACCGATGACTGCGCCAGCACGAGATCGGCAATGGCGACACGATGATGGGCATCGATATTCCCAGCCAGCGATGCGAGTGCGCCGTTGGGCATCCGGATCGCGATCGCGGGGGTGTGCTCGAACGAATCGGGCATCGACAGCAACAGGATCTGCACGGCGGCCTCCCGATACGGGCCGCGGAGACACGCGTCATGACTCCGTGGCTTGTCTCGCGGAATGTTGCGACTGAGACATTAACACCAACTCACCTCCGCCGTATCGCGTGGTACGCAGGATGCTGGATAACTTCCGGCGGGCTCTTCCCGTCTGAGGAGGAAGTTATGCTGCAGAGGTTCGCGACGGTATTGTCGGCCACAAGCTTGGCCATGACTGTCGCATGCTCCCAGTCGGATTCGGGGATCACGACCGCCGTGAAAACCAAGCTGGCTGCCGATGTCATCGTAAAAGACTCTGAGATCAATGTCGACACTGGCAGGAACATCGTCACGCTGAACGGCACGGTGGACATACCCGCCGCGAAGGAGCGCGCGGTCATGATTGCCCGCGACAGCAAAGGCGTGGTCCAGGTCGTTGACGACATCGTCGTCGATCGCGAGGTGGCAGCGACGACGGGCACAGTCGAGGAGAAGGCGGTGGACAACGCCGACTCTGTGAAGGATATGACCAGGGACGCCGCCATCACATACGCGGTCAAAACCAAGTTTCTGGCTGACCCGGGGGTGTCCGGCCTGAAGATCAACGTCGACACGGATGACGGCGTGGTCACGCTACGCGGCAACGTCAAGAGCGTGGCGGAAGCGGAAAAGGCCAGCGCAATCGCGCGCCAGAGCAGCGGCGTCAAGAGCGTCGTCAACGACCTGCGCGCCGACTAGTTCAGACGAAGCGCACGAGACGATTCACCAGGGGCGCGAAGCTCGGTGACGTTACTCAACAACGTGACCGAGCTCCGCCGTATCGCCACGTGGTACGCGTGATGCTGGAATTGGCGACGGCGGGATTGGCCGCCTGAGGAGGACGTTATGCTGCAGAGGTTCGGGATGGCACTGACGGTGGCAGGCCTGGCCATGACTGTCGCATGCTCGCAGTCGGATCCCGGGATCACGACCGCGGTGAAGGCGAAGCTGGCTGCCGACGACACCGTGAAGGCTTACGAAATCAATGTCGATACGACCAACCACGTGGTGACGTTGACGGGCAATGTCGACTCGGCCGCCGCCAAGGAGCAGGCAGTCATCATCGCGCGCCGGACCAACGGCGTGAATGAGGTCGTCGACCACATCATCATTGCCCCGGCCCCGGAAGCAACCAGGGGCGAGGTCGAGACCAAGCTCGACTCAGCGGGAAACTACATCAGCGACAAGGCGCATGAAGGCGCTGACGCCGTGAAGGACACGGCGCACGACGCCAAGGTCGCGACTGAGAACGCCGCCAGCAAGACCAGCGAGGTCATCACCGACGCGGCGATCACATCGGAAGTGAAGACAAAGTTCCTCGCCGACACCGCGGTGTCCGGACTGAAGATCGACGTCGACACGAAGGATGGCGTCGTGACGCTGAACGGCACCGTCAAGAGCAACGCCGAAGCGAACAAGGCGGTTGCGATCGCTCGCCAGAGCGCGGGCGTGAAGCGCGTCGTGAATAATCTGCGCGTCGGTTAGATCATAACCACGAACTGTACGAGGACACGAAGAGAGATCTCTTCGTGTCCTTCGTGCCCTTCGTGGTTGATTTGTCCGGTGGTACGCGATTCGCTTCGTGGTACCGTTCGGATCAACCCACTGCTGCAAACATCAGTAAAATCGATCGTGTCCGCGCGTGGACCTTACCGCGCGCGAAACAGACTTTCCCTGGCCGTAACGTTCTACGCGACACTGACGACGGCATGCGGCTCCTATGGCGGGCCATCTCCGTCACCCGTGCCTGCGCCGACCCCCGTGCCGTCTCCGACGCCATCGCCCACGCCTGTGCCGACACCATCGCCCGCTCCGTCAACGAGCACCGTCGCGATTACCGCGAGCGGTATGACGCCCCCAGAAGTCACGATCGGCGCAGGCGGACGCGTGATGTTCGTCAACAACGACAACATCCCGCACGATATCCAGGGAGGCCCCGATCCGGAGCATCGTGACTGTCTCGAGATAGATGCGGTCGGATTTCTCACGCCGGGACAGACCAGGCAGACGAACCCGCTCACCACCGTTCGGACCTGTGATTACCACGACCACAGCTTTCACGCGTCCAACTTCAACGGCCGGATTGTCATTCGGTAACGCACGTTCCGCGGACCTTGAAGCAGCCTTCGCCCGAGGCGTCGGCCAGCCTCGCCGCGCGTATCTGTCGATCGCTTGCCTTCTCGTCGCGACGATCGCGAGCGGCCAGACGCCAGACACGCACGACGCGCAGACCATGCCAGGCATGCAACGCGACGCCACGCAGCCAGCGAGCGGCGGGTGGCGCTGGACCGGTGATGCGAGCGCGTTCGTCGGTTTCAACTATCAGGCGCGTGAGTTCCGCGACTTCCACGCATGGGAGTCGCAGAACTGGCTGATGGGCGAGGGGACGCACTCGCTCGCGCGCGGAACGCTCAGACTGATGACGATGGCGTCGCTCGAGCCGTTCACGCTGAAAAGAATCGGATCGCCCCAGGTGTTTCAGACGGGTGAAACATTTCGTGGGGCACCGCTGATCGACTACCAACACCCGCACGATCTGTTGATGGCGCTCGGCGCCGAATATCGGCGCGCGACGGGCCCCGTGTCGTACGTAGTGGGCGCTGACCTTGTCGGCTCTCCCACGCTCGGGCCGACCGCGTTCATGCACCGCCCGTCCGCCTACAGCAATCCGGAGGCGCCGCTCGCCCATCACTTCATGGACTCGACGCATATCACGCCGGGCGTCGTCCGCGGCGGCGTGTCGGTCAACGGCTGGGGAATGGAGGGCTCGTGGTTCCGCGGCAAGGAACCCGACGAACGGCGCACCGACCTCGATCTCGGCGCGCTCGACTCTTACGCTCTCAGGTTGTCGTGGACACGCGGTTCCTGGGCGGCCCAGGCTTCCGGGGCGCGCCTGCACCTGCCGGAGGCGATCACGCCGTACGACGCCGACAGGCTGACAGCATCGGTTGCCTATGCCAACGCCGATCGACGGGTAATGGCGTGGATGTTCGGTTTCGGGCAGAACCGCGAGATCCACGGAAACTTCGAGGCCTACCTGTTCGAGGCGACGATCAAGGCCTCAACACGCGGCATGGTCTTCACGCGCGCCGAGTCGGTCGACAAGGACATTCTCGATGCGGGTTTCCACCCGCGCGGCGTCTTCCATCGTCACCGTCACTCGCAGGTCGGTGCAGTGACGGTCGGCTACCTGTTCAACTTTCTCCAGAAGACGGCCGGGACATTCGGCGCCGGCGCTGATCTCACGCGATATTGGGTGCCGCTGAACCTGAAGGAATCGTACGGCTCGCCTTCGAGCTTTCACTTCTTCCTGCACTACTCGCTGCGCGGGCCATCAGTCATGCGTCATTAACTCTGACTCCGTAGGGATCGGGGGTCGGGGATCCCCGATCCCTACGGGTTCCAGCCTGCTACCACAGGAACCTGATAGCGACTTCGCCCTGTTGCCGCGGCTGCGACGTCAGGATTTGCCCGAACGAGCTCGACGTCGCGTTCGTCACCCACGTCGAGCCGATCCCACCCAGGTTATCCTCGCCAAATACGTTGAACAACTGGCCGACGAGCTCGATTTTGCGTGTGCTGCCGAGGCTGAATCCCTTGGTTACGCGCAGGTCGGTCCTGCTGAAGTCGTTCGTGTCGATCTGTGACGCGGGGATCGGTCCGAAATTCCTCGCGGCGCGGAATACGTTGACAGCCGCCAGCATCGCCTCGGTTTCGCGATTTCCCATTCCGCGATGCGTGCCGGGCACGTAATCGGTGGTCGACGAGCCGTCATTGTTGAGGTCGATGCCCGCGAGCGAATTGAACGGCGTCGTGCTCCGGTACCCGTAGATCACGCCAGCCACCACGTCCATCGGCAGCTGGATGCCACCGCTCACCACGAGGGCGTGACGGCGATCGTTTCCAGCCGGTCCGATGTCCGGCATCCGATCGTAGGCGTCGGCAAGATTGTTCCCGAAATCGGTGTCCTGCTTCGCCAGCGTGTACGCGACCTGGTACTGGTAGCGGTGCGAGAGTCGCTTCTCGAGACGGACGAGGAGCGCCTTGTAATCGTAGTTGCCGATCGTCTTCACCATCGTGATCTGGCCCCACGCAGGCAGAGGGCGCGTCGTCGTTCCCGAAATCGGCTGGTTGACGTTGACCGTCGTCGGCAGGTTGGTGGTCCGCTGCACGATACCGTCGACGTTGATCGCCGTGTCGGCCGTTAACTGCTGCGAGAAGCCGAGGCTGCTCGTCGACACCGGCGCGTTCTTGATGTCGTTGGCCATGATGCCGACGTTCGGCGGGGCCGTCGACACGAACGTGATCGGATCGCGACCGCCGAACGGATCCGGGTACGACGGGTTCGTGATGTTGATGTTGTTCTGCAGCAGCGCGACCAGTTCGTTGCCCTGGTTGCCGTTGAAGAACACCTGGTACGCGGTGCCGAAGCCGCCGCGCGCCACGGTTCTGCCGTTCCCGAGTACGTCCCACGCGAATCCGAGACGAGGCTGCCACAGCGGATGGCCACCGCGGCTCTTGAAGTCCACGTAGGGCAGCGGGCGCGGATACCGACTCATGTCGACCCACTCATCCCAGGCCATGGTCTGGTAATCGAGGCGGGCCCCGAGGTTCAACGTGAGCGCACGAGTGACCTTCCACTCGTCCTGTACGAAGCCGGTGTACAGGTGATCGGGGATGTCGCGGAAGACGACCGGCCACGTCTGTTGGTACTGCCTCGCGCCTGTCAGCTTCTTGACGTCGAAGTTCGGATCGGCCGGGTTGAAGTACTGATCGACGCCGAACGTCCACGTGCCGAGGGGGTTGGGCGCCGCATTTTCATGCGTCTTGTAGTTGCTGTACGCGCCGCCCACCTTCCAATTGTGGCTGCCCATGCTGATCGAGAGCGCCTCATAGAGATCCTTGAACGGCGTCGTCGTGCCTGGATTCTGGAGGCAAGGCGGAAGGCACTCCGAATATCCCCACGCGAAACCGCTCGGGAACACGTAGCGCGTACATCCGAGCGTATCGCCGCCGAGAACGGTCTGCCTCTGATTGCAGGCCGCCGGGGTGTAGTCCTTGCTCATCCGTGTCGAATCAGTCTGACGCGCCCACTGCCAGTTGACCTCGTTCACCATGTGGTTGTTGACGACCCATGTGTGGGTACCGGCAGTCGTGTATCGCGGAATGAACTCATCGCCGGCGCCGAAGTTCGACGACGTGCCGCCGCAGCCGTTGCAGAAGAACAACGTATGCTCGTTCAGATAGCGAAACATGATGTTCTGGCTGGGTGTGAGCTGCAGGTCGCCGCGGATGAACGAGAGGTTCTGGGTGAAGCCGCCGCGGTAGCTGCCGTTGAACGCCGAGTAGAACTGCGCAGGCGCCGCGACCGTGAAGAACGCGCGCTCCTCCGTGTGCTCAAACGTGGCGAAGAAATGGAGGCGGTTCTTGACGATTGGCCCGCCCAGCGCACCGCCGAACTGATCGCGGCTGTACTTCGGCTTCTCGCCCTGTCCGGCGTCGACCGCGGCCTGCGCGAACTTATCGAGACGGTTCATCTTCTGGTTGCGGAAGAACTCGAACGCCTCGCCGCTGAATGCATTCGTTCCGCTCTTTGTCACGACCGACATCGTGCCACCCGGGCGCCACCCGTACTGCGCCGGCTGCTGGGTGGTATGGACGGCGAACTCGCGAACCGCGGCCTGCGGGATGTCACTGCGCGGCTCGGCGGTCTTCGCGGTCACATTCGGCACCCCGTCCACCAGGTGGTTGGTGGATGCAGTACCGATCGCCGCGCCGATCGACGCGTTCGGCCGCTTGACGCGCGCGGTGTCCTGACCTGTCCCAGGCATGAGGAGCGCAAGGTTCACGACCGAGCGGTCCTGGACCGGCAGAATCGAGATCTGCTCCTGTGTCACCACGCCGCCGACTTCCGTCTTCGTCGTCTCGACGACGGGCGCTTCGCCCGTGACGGTCACAGACTCCTGCAGGGTCTGGACGCCCATCGAGATGTCTTTCGGGTACTCGAGGCCAATGGTCAGAACGATGCCCTTCACGTCGACCGTCGAGAATCCCTGGAGCTCGGCACGGATGTCATAGCGTCCCGGCGGAAGGCCGGCGAGACGGTACTTTCCGTCCGCCTCCGTCACGGCCGTGCGGGTATTGCCGTTATCTATGTTCGTCACCGTCAGCGTCACGCCCGGCAGGACGCCGCCTTGGGTGTCGGTGATGGTGCCGGTGATGGCGCCGGTGGTTGCCTGGGCCGCGGCCGGGACCGCGCGTCCGAGCGCGAGAACCACGGCCAGCGCCACAAACAGAGCGACCCGCTGGCGAACAAGAGAAGCGATCAGCCGCATCGATTCCTCCTGGAACATAAAATTACCGGGCCGGAGGGCGGGTCCTTTTGGGCCCGCCGTAAGCGAGAGAGGATACATGACCTCTATAAATTGTCGCGCGTGGCCACGAGGGACACGGGCCTGCACTAGCGACCGGTGATCCCCCCAGACGCACGTCCTGAAACCCCTGGGACGACGCCGGGCACCGGCATGATGACGTACGGGTTGTACGTGTTGGTCTTGGTGACCGTCAGGTCCATGATTGTCGCGGTTCCCCGCTTCTGCACGATCCGCTTGGGAAACAGGACATCGCTCAGATAGTCG
>Ga0070698_100003407_pt1 | contig 17489 bp, 10 predicted proteins | sample KBSK1502metaG_FD_65477 | JGI IMG/M metagenome (GOLD analysis project Ga0070698, IMG submission 65477) | Corn, switchgrass and miscanthus rhizosphere microbial communities from Kellogg Biological Station, Michigan, USA - KBS K1-50-2 metaG | ecosystem: Host-associated > Plants > Roots >...
CAGCGAGGTCGGTCGCGGCGCTGGTGAAGACGCGCTACAAGGCGACGCCCGCGCCCGGCGTGGTGACGCTGCTGGCGGATGGGCGCGCGTCGGTCAGCCTGCGCGAGCCACTGCGCGCGCTCGCCCCCGGCCAGGCGGCGGTATTTTATGGCGGCGCCGATGGCGATGAGGTTCTGGGGGGCGGGCTGATCGAGTAGCTTTGAGACCGCTGTGCGTAGAGAAGCATGATACACTTGAGCGGTGTGCGCATGCCCGCTTGCGCTGCGGTCATCGTCGGTTTATCTGTAGGGACGCGGCCTGTTGCGCTCGTCTGAATCAGCGACGACAAAGACGCATCCTAAGACGGAATTCATCTAAGATAGCTGTGAAAGGAAATGGCGCTAACCCTGGGTAGGCGGCGCGCCGTGACGATACCGCATGGATCAATCGCATATTCGCAACTTCTGCATCATCGCGCACATCGACCACGGCAAGTCCACGCTGGCCGACCGCCTGCTGGAGGTCACTGGTACCATCGCCGCGCGCGACATGTCGGCGCAGGTGCTCGACCGCATGGATCTGGAGCGCGAGAAGGGTATCACCATCAAGGCGCAGGCGGTGCGCATGCGCTATACCGCCTCGGACAGCAACGAGTACGAGGTCAACCTGATTGACACACCGGGGCACGTGGACTTCACCTACGAGGTCTCGCGCAGCCTGGCGGCGTGCGAGGGCGCGATCCTCGTCGTGGATGCGACGCAGGGCATCGAAGCGCAGACGCTGGCGAACCTCTATCTGGCGCTGGAGGCCGATCTCGCCATCATTCCGGTCATCAACAAGATTGATCTGCCCAGCGCCGAGCCGGAGAAGGTGGCCAAAGAGATCGAGGACGTGATCGGCATCCCGCGCGACGAGGTGATCCTGGCCTCCGCCAAGGAGGGTATCGGCACAGACGCCATCCTGGAGGCCATCGTCGCGCGTGTGCCCTCGCCCAAGGGCGACGCCAAACGCCCGTTGCGCGCGCTGGTCTTCGACTCGAAGTATGATTCGTACAAAGGCGTGATCGCCTACGTACGGCTGGTGGACGGCGCGCTCAAGGGCAGTGAGCGCATCACCATGATGCAGACCGGCAGCGCCGCGGACATCCTCGAGGTCGGCTATTTCGGGCCGGATCTGACCGCGACGAAACAACTGACCGCAGGCGAGGTGGGCTATGTCGCCACCGGCTTCAAGAACGTCAAGGATTGCCAGGTCGGTGATACCCTGACGCTGGCCGGCGCGCCAGCAAAGGAGCCGCTACCCGGCTATCGTCCCGCCAAGCCGATGGTCTACGCCGGCATCTTCCCAGTGGATGGCGACGACTATCCGCTGCTGCGCGACGCGCTGGACCGGCTGAAGCTCAACGACGCGGCGCTGGTCTTCGAGCCGGAGAACTCGGTCGCGCTGGGCTTCGGCTTCCGCTGCGGCTTTCTTGGCCTGCTGCACATGGAGATCGTGCAGGAGCGGCTGGAGCGCGAGTACAACCTCGACATCCTCGCCTCCGCCCCCAGCGTCGAGTATCTCGTCACCACGACGAATGGGGAAGCAGTCTCGGTGCACAATCCCTCGGAGTTGCCGCCGGCTGGCGAGATCGTCAAGATCGAGGAGCCGGTGATGGACATCTCGATCTTCACGCCTGCGCGCTACATCGGGACGATCATGGATCTGGTGACGACGCGGCGCGGCGAGTTCAGGAACATGGCCTACATCGAGGAAGATCGCGTCCACCTGACCTATCGCATACCGCTCGCGGAGTTGATCGTGGATTTCTATGACCAGCTCAAGTCGCGCACACAGGGCTACGCCTCGCTGGACTACACCTTCGCGGCCTACGAGGAGGCCGATCTCGTCAAGCTCGACATCCTCGTGAATGGCGCGCCGGTGGACGCGCTCTCACTCATCACGCACCGGGACAAGGCGTTCGTTCAGGGGCGCCAGTTGACCGAGAAGCTCAAAGAGCTGATTCCACGGCAGCTCTTCGAGGTGCCGATCCAGGCCGCTGTGGGCAGCCACATCATCGCGCGCGAGACGGTGCGGGCGATGCGCAAGAACGTGCTGGCGAAGTGCTATGGCGGCGATGTTACGCGCAAACGCAAGCTGCTGGAGAAGCAAAAAGAGGGCAAGAAGCGTATGAAGCGGGTGGGGAATGTCGAGATCCCGCAGGAAGCGTTTATGGCGGTACTCAGCCTCAGCGACGAGTAAAGAAAAGTAGCCTCATATACAGCCGAAGGGCTGACCTTCTCGGCCAGCCCCTGCTCAACTCATTTTCATGCGTGTCGAGCTATCCGGTACGTCTGACGCCGCCTCGATTCGCAATTTGGAGCGTTATCCGCGTAAGAGGAGTTACCTCTGCGGTGGCGATTAGGCGCTCTTCAGCGTCGGATCGGCTCTGCATCCGGCCCGCATCCTGCGGGCCGGGCTAGTCGACTTGGAACCTCATCTCAAGGAGGCGGATCGGCTTCTTCATGGGGAACATAGGTTCGTCTCCTTCCCCTATTCCCATGGTGGGAAGAAAGAGAAATTCTGGCTTTCTTCCCCAATCCCGGATGCACTCCGAAGATAACACACAAGGTCCCTTCTGTCAAGTCAACAATAGCGTTTGCAGGCAAACGCGCCGGGCGCCGCATCCCACACATGAGACGCCTTCGCCGCCGATGGCGCTTGCATTCGCCCGTCTGGCTTCGCTACACTGCTGATAACACTTTGCGTCGTTCTGATTGGGCCACAGCGCAGTTGTGAGGCCACCGTGAGCGCAGACCATCTCGACACCATGACACACAGCGATATTTCTGACCAGGACATCATCCAGCGCATCCTCCAGCAGCGCATGGCGCGTTTTGACGACGCCGGCCCTGATCTGCGACCAGCGGCTGTGGCGCGCTTTCGCTTCGACGATGCGCGCATGCGCATCGCCTTTGCTCATGTAGCGCCGGGCCGCGCGCCGCTGGCCGTCGAGTTGGCGCAGCGCTACGCCCGCGCCCGCGCGCTCTTCACGCAATGGTTGGTCATCCCGCAGCGCGTGGGCGAAGAGGAGCTGCCCGCCGCGCTCACTGCTGCGCGCTTCCGGCTGGGCGAGCGCCTTCTCCTCATGGCGCACAGCGGCGAGGCGCCGCCTCCGGACCGCTTTGATCTCACGATCACCCCCATCACTACCTGGCAGGCGATGTGCGAATATGAGTACGGCAGCCGGCAAGCGTTCCAGGAGGATCCCGCGCCAACCCACGCCGCCGTGACGTTGCGGGCGCGTGAGCGCTGGCGCGATCAGGAGTATGGTTGGTGCGCGTATTACACAGCGCTTCTGGATGGGCGCCAGGTCGCTGGGCTGTACATCACACGCTATGAGGAGATCCCCACGTTTATGGGAGTCTATACGGTCGCGGGGGCGCGTGGTCAGGGTGTCGCGACGGCGCTGCTCTCGCATGTCATCACAGAGCTGGCGCGCGCTGACCTCCCGATCAGCTGCCTCTTCGTGCGTCATGGCAACCCCGCCGAACGTGTCTACCGTCGGCTGGGATTCTTCCCGCTGCTGGACGAGGACACCTATCTGTGGGAGCCAGAGGCTGGCAAGACGGGACGGAGTTGAGACGGGACGGAGTTGAGACGAACCCGCACAGAACGCTGATACCATGATCGCCCGCCACTATACGCCAAAAGGGACGCCCGCGCCAGGCGGACGCCACGAGCGCCGAGGCTTCTCCTGCGCATGTGGCGAACGCAAAGCGGGTGAGCGGGATGGCTCGACCTGTGGGCGGAAGAATCTATCGAATCACGGCGGAATGAATCGCATCGCTCAACTCCTGGTCGCATGTGCGCTTTGCGCCAGATCAGCTCCGGCGAATACCCCTGATGGCTCCCAACCTTGCCGCCAACCACGCACACGCGGCTTCCGTTTTCCGGCAAATTGCTGAGATGGTCGTTAAGCTAGTTTTTACCTGCGCGCAATCCGCTCTTAACCCTCCGCCAGTACGTTCCGAGGGTACGGCGATTCCTCAACTCGCTTCTTGCCTCTCTATGGCGCGACCGGGCATGCCGATAGTCATTGTCTTGCGCGCCGGGAAGGCCCAGGAAGCCTGTGGCGGCGCTGGACCCCGCAACCCGGCGCTTCTCATTCAGCGCTGACGGGAAGACATCAAGCGCCGGCGCTGCAAAAGCCTGCGCTCAACCGGTCGTAGCTATCCTCTGGAAAGAGGCGCATATGTCTGTCCCGGCGTCTGTCGCCACGTCGCCACATGCGCGCAAAAGCGGACAGTCCGTCCACTCGTGGCCTGTTCTGATCCTGCTGCTCATACCCGCAATTATGCTCACCAGTTGTTCAGGCGCGGCAGCGGAGTCAAAAGACCTGAGTGGGCATGTGCTCATCGTTGGCTCCACGGCGCTGCAACCGCTCGCAACTCAGGCGGCCTCCCTCTTCGTGAAAGCGCATCCCGATGTGCAGTTGGAGGTGCGTGGTGGCGGGAGCAAAGTGGGGCTCGTCTCGGTGAATAACCACCAGGCCGACATCGGCGATTCCGACATCTACGCCGATCCTGCCCTCTATCCCGACCCGAATCTGACCGATCACCTGGTCTGTGTCATCCCGTTCACCATGATTACGAATCCTGGCGTCGGCATCACGTCGCTGAAGCGCGAGGAGATCATCAAGATCTTCTCGACCGGTGAGATCACCAACTGGAATCAGGTCGGGGGACCGAACCTGGCGATCGCGCCCGTCGTGCGCCCCGCCACGTCAGGCACCCGCGACACCTTTCGCAAGTACATCCTCGAAGGTCGTGATGAACGCGGCAAGCTGCTTACGACTGACTCCACCGACACCGTCCGTGACACCGTCGCCAATACGCCGGGCGCGATCGGCTACATCGGCGTGCCATCCGTCGACAAGAACGTTCATACCATCGCGATAGATGGCGCGACGCCTACGCAGGCCAACATCGAATCAGGCAACTATCTTTTCTGGGGCTTCGAGCACATGTACACGCTCGGCGACGACGACCCCGTCATCGACGAGTTTCTCAACCACTTCATGCTTGCGCCGCAAGCGCAAGCCCTTGCGCTCCAACTTGGCTACATTCCTATCGCGAACGTCAAGGTCGCGAAGACGGATGGGCCGGCATTGACAGCGCGCGCCGCAGGGTCGCGGTTGGATGGAAGGACATACCAGTGAAGCCGATGGCTGCGCAGCAGGATCAATTCGCCCCGATGGACCGAGTGGGCCTGCAAGGCGGCTCACTGCGCAACGGCCGGACGCCTATTCCCCCCTTTCGTAGCGCGCCAGATCGCCGCGGCGACGGGGCGCAGCAGCGGATGTATGGTACACGAGCGCGGCGTCGCTCCTTGCTGCTGGATCTGCCGATCGCCTGGCGACTGACGCTCGGCTTCTTGCTCGCAGCTCTGATCGCGGCGGCGGCGTCGGGACTCTCTGGCGTGCAGCGCGCACAGTCGTTGGCGACGCAGGCGGCGTTCTACCAGCGGCTGCTCGAAGCCAACACCTCGCTGACGACCGGCGCCAATTTTGTCCAGTTGATGAATACCGCGTCGCACGACATCCTGCAAACTGCGCAAGGGCCTGCGCCTTCACGTGAAACCTTGACGAGCGATGAGACCGCCCTCGCTGGCCTCGGGACACGCTATGACTCGATCCTCTCCGAGTATGCGAGCCGCTACGTGATCGACCAGTTTCCCGACGCGGTGGCCCTGCTGACCGAGGCTGGCCATGCGAATCAGATCGCGCAACAACGTACACTCCTGAGCGGTGCGTTGCGCACGTGGCAGGTGTATCAAAACGCCCAAAACAAGGTCATCGCCTTCATCCAGGCAGGCGACCTGAACTCAGCGGCGGCCTTGGAACGCGCGCAGGCCGAGCCGACCAACGCGGACGCGCTCAGCGCCCTGCGCTCACTCATCCAGTTCAACAGCCGCGTCTCCTCCTCAGTCAACGACGCGTCGGTCGTCGAGCAGCGCAATCAGTTGATCACTGTCGCCATCGCCTCGGTGATCGCGTTCCTGGCTATCGCGCTCGTTGGCTGGATCATCTCGAATTCGCTGGTGCAGCGCCTCTGGCGTCTGCGCGGTACGCTGGCCGCGGTCGAAGAGGGCGAAGCGCATGCGCGTGTAGAGGTCGTTGGTCGCGATGAGATCGCGCGGGTGGGCTTCTCGGTCAACGGCATGCTCGACACGATTGTGGGCCTGCTGGACGTCACGCGGCGGCAACGCGACGCGCTCATCAGCGCCGCCGAACGGCTCTTCGCCGACGTGCGTGTGGCTGGCGCGGGCGACCTGCGCGTGAATGCGCCGGTGGGTGGCGATCCCATTGGCATGCTGGCCAACGCGTTCAACTTCACGGTTGGGCGCTTCCGCCGCTTTGTGGTCCGTACGCAGTCGACGGCGGATCAACTGGAAGTGGTGGCGCGGCAGGAGTGTGAGCGTAGCCAGACCTTTCTGGCGAACGTCCAGCAGGTCCTCGGCGGCGGACCCTCCTCACTGGGTGGCGCGCACGGTGGCGGACCTTCACGCGCGGAGAGCGCTTGGTCTGCCCACGATGGTCCTGAGATTGCGCTGGCCCAGATCCAACTGGCGCGCGAGACGCTGCGCCAACTGGCCAGGGAAGGCTCCGTCTCGCATGCGCGTGCGACGCTGGACCTGGCCGAGCAGGCATACCTCTCGGCCGGCAGGGTGAGTCAGATGGCGCTCGCGGCGGCGCAACGGCAGCCGGCGGAGTATGGCGAGCAGGCCACCCAGCTTCAACTGGAGGAGTTACACACACTCGGAGAGATTCTGCGGCGGCTCGGCGCGGAGGCGCGCGCTACCCAGAACACCGGCGGCGAGCACATCGCGGCGATTGACGTCGCGCTGGAGCGCGCCGGTTCAGCTGTGCGTGATGAGAGCGCCAGGGAGGTCGTCGGCATGTATGGTAGCTCGCCAAACCCAGGTGGCCTCAGCGCGCAGGATTTCGGCCGGCTCGCGTCCACCTTCGCCCAGGAGGTCTCAACCCTCTCGCGCCAGGTCATGGTCATTACCCAGGAGCTACGCGCCGGTCTGACGGTGTTCCGTATGGAGTCGGGGGGGCAGCCAGACCCCATGCTGTATCCACCCGGATCGGGGTATAGAGAAGGGCTGAGCGTTGCCAGTGACCTCTGGGGCGGGGCGCGTCCGCCCTATCCCCCTCCCCAGCCGCCCCAACAGGGCATGCGCCAGGGGCCCGCTAGACGCGGCGCGCGATCGGGCGTGCGCGTCGGACACGCACATACGCAGGCGCTGAGCGACTATTTCGGCGAGGTTAATCAGATGCCGGTAGTCGCCGACAGCGACGCTAGGGCGATACGGCGGCATAGGTAATGCAGACTGGCAGGCCTGGTGGAGAGACACGGGGTGGGTGCGCTCCGCTTTGTCACGGGCTCGCCTGTGGTGACTCGGGAGGGAACTGGAATGCTCTCTCCGACGGCGTTGAATCATTCCAGGGCGGCGATGCGGGGGGAGAAGGCGTCGCGCGTTGCGGCGCGCTCTGGGGTGGCGCGCTCTCGGGTGGCGCGGCGGAGGCGCGCCGCCGCAGGTCTGCCAGGATCTGCAGGACGCCATCCAGCGCGGTCCCGCTGGGGGTCGGCCACTGCGGCATGGCGCCGGCGACCCACTGCCGTAGCGCCACGGTGAGATGGCTCACTTCCCCCTGCAAGCGGCGCAGATGGTAATCGGCGTTCGATAGGTAAGAGAAGGCGATAATAAAGCCGTTGAGATCGTCGCTCATATCCCTGAGCGCCGGCACAGGCATCACTGGCACACGCGCCCTGAGATCGCCGTGCACCCATTGCGCGATGGTCTGGCGCACATAGCCCACCCCTTCCTCCAAGATGCGGGTGCGTTCGAGCTCGCGCGCCTCCAGCGCGGCGATCTCCTCTGCGCGATCCGCTCGGGCGATGGCGCGATCCGTTCCGCGCACCCACAAGTAGGCGATCACCGCAAAGATAAACTGGAGCGCGATCGGCCGAACGAGCAGCGAGATCGTCTGCTGCGTGACGCTGGAGTAGAGCGCCGCGTCGGCGATGACGTTGGCATTGTGTGGGCGCAGGAGATAGTCCGCGACAATCAAGACGCTGTTGATTGCGGCGACGACAAACCCTGATGCCCGTGGGAGCACACTTGCGGCGACTACCACCCCCGCCGCTAACGTATCGTAGTTGGGCAACTGTCCCATCGTCAGGCCGAGCGGGCTGCTCAACATGTAGGCAAAGACCGCCCCAGCGACGCAGGAGACGAGGAGCCCGCCGGCGAGCACGATCTGCCCGGCGCGGTTGAGCGCGATGATCAAGATGAGCGCCAGCACGAATCCAAGATAGACTATCAAGGCCTGTACGTCGTCGATAGCGATCGGCGAAACAATGACGACGACACCAAACATTCCCAGCGCCAGCCAGGCAATCAAGTCGCTGCGCCGGGCGTCTTCGCGGTCGGCGAGTGTGTACTGGGGTCGGTAGGGGCTGGAACTGGCAAGGCGCAGCCACCAGGATGGGCGTGGTTGCTGCATGCGGGCGGCGGCAGTATACATTCGGACCTCCTATGCATGCGCTGGGCGGCCCTGCGCTTAACGGCGCGAGATCGGCGCACAGCGCCACACGCCTTTCGCGGTCCCGCATGCGTGATAAGAAGCATCACACATGTGGACAGAAATAACTTACCACTCTAACACATTCAGAATGCATAACAGTGTACGTGAACAGGTAGATAGTGTCAAGCGCAATATTTGTCCCACCTTTGTCCGTAATGTTCATTGGACGCTTTCGTCGAGTCTAGGCGTCATTGATCGAGTGGCTGTTCTGACGCTGGCTCGTATCTGGTCATTAAGAGTGTTCGCTGTACTGTCGAGCCAGCAGCATGGCCAGACGACTGTAGCGCCAGGAGCCAGCGTCTCCCAGTCCTCTGCGCCTGAGTAGGCGATAGCGACTCACGATTGGCTACTGTAGATCAGACTCGCCTATACGGAGTCACTGGCCCAGTGTGGGATCCGCAATGGGATAGACTGTCTCGCGTGGCGTCAGCAGCAGGTCGAGATCGCCTGAGTGAACGATCTCGCGCTGGCGCGCGACCAGCGGCGAGATGTCCTCGACACGCAGCAGCCACTCGTCGGCGTACCGCGCCAGCGCGTCTCCACGTAGCCCAAGTTGGATTGCCCGGCGTGCGAGCGGATGGCCATTGGGATCGTGGTCAGGATCCCATTGCAGGCGCACGGTTGAACTCGCCACCGCCGCCTGCCAGTCGTCGTGACTCGGATAGGCCTCCGGCGCGAAGGTAGACGGAACCGCCTGGCGCAGGATCTCCTCGAACGCCGCGCGCCGCAGCCAGATAGCGGGCGTTACTTCTTGCCCTTCCTTCATCCCCCAGCCGGAGCGATACATCATCCACAGAAAATTGGGTTTGCCCTAGTGACGCGGAGTCCGTTCGTTACGGAACGCCCACTTGGCTCCTTGACCTAGAGAAATTCGACCTGCCCGTGCTGCGGTGAACCCTGCTCACCGTACGACGGGCCTTTTATCGTGCGTGCGATTAGCGCATCGATTGCAAGACGAAGGGAGGCAAACAAACTCAACAACGAACTCAGCGAGAAGCAAGGAACGAACGAGTCGACTTGAAGTCAGAGAGAAAGTGGAACGAACCGAGATGGCGAACTTTGTGATTACCGGCAAGGCCGAACAAGTGGATGAGTCCAGCTACACCGTGCAGTCGACGGGTGAGGTCGTGACCAAGATCCAGCTCACCCTGAATGTGCCTGGCATGAATGATCGGGTGCTGTGCGAGATGCCGCTGGATGTGGCTCCCAAGGGGGACATCCTGGAGAACTGGGAAATGGACGAGACGTGGGTGGTCGTCTCCGCCAACGCCATGCGGGCGCTGGGCTTCACACGAAGCAACGCACGGCCAGGCGAGAAAGCGGTTGGGGCGTTGGTCATCTTCCAGGCAACGGACGTGCGTGAGGCGACGGCGGATGAGCGACGAGCACTGATGGAGGCGCGCAAGGTCAGCAAGCTCCAGGCCAAGCAGCGGCGTGCGGCTCGCAAGGCTGAGCGAGACGCCGTCAAGGCGCAGATGGCTGAGAAGCAGTCTGCGTAGATGACCACTGGGGAGAGATGGGCGCCTATCTCTCCCATTCACTCCAGGAGGTTCTATGACCGAGAAGGATGAGACGATAGACAATACCGCGCCTGCTCCTGCTCGACGACAGGGGCGACTGCAGACGTGGCGGGCGCGGTGGTTTGGTGAACGGGATGAGGTAGCGGATGAACTCGCCGATATCGCGCGGCAAGGGTCTGGGATGGCGCGATTGGCGCATGCGTGCGCGTCGCTCATGCTAGTGTTGTTCTCCTTGGGCTCGCTCGTGGCGCTGGGTGGTGATGCGCTGCTGAGTGTCCTTGACGGGGTGCAGGACGGTCGCGTGGAGCTGCCGGCGGCGATCTCGCTGGGAGTGAGTACGCTCTTGGTGCTGTGCATGGATGTGGCGATGCTCTACGCCGCCTCGATGCTGCGCTTGCTCGGAATGCGGCGAGCCGAGCCGCGATCGATGCGGCTGCATCGTGGGGTGATGGCGACGGTGGCCGTGCTCGAGGCGGGGACCTATGCCTACATGGCCTGGCGCTACGAGACGCCCGTGACTGTGGTGGCATGGGCGCTCATTCTCTCCCGCGCCCTCGCAGCGCCGCTGCTCTCGGTGTATCTGGCCATGGCGCGTCCCTTGCCGGTGACCGCACGCGACATCTTGGCGCAGGTGGAACTCGCGAGTGGATTAGGACTCATTCGCGATGCGGTCACTGTCGCCAATGACAAATCCGCCTCGCTGGGAGAGAAGGTCGCCCTCTTTGGTGCCTCAGCGGTGATGACGCCGCAGGATCGCTCTCGACTGGAGGGCTTGCTCGCCGCCGTCGAGCGGCAGCAGCAGGCGGCTCCCACCACAGACCCCATGGAGGTGGCTACGAGCGATGGCCCTTTCGCCCTCAGGGGCCATCACCGCAACGGCTCACGGTCGCTCTCGTGAGTGGGCTGGCGCCCCACGCCCAGAGGCGCACCTGGACGGCGCAGGCGTATGCGGCGCGCGATGCGCAGTTGGTAGCGCTAGGCGTCAACCCCCTCTTATTCCGACAGAATCGCGAAGGTCCATGAACGTGTCGCTCGTTCATCGATTTCGGAATAGACCGCCACAGAGGACAGGTATGCACCAGCGTAGCTCACCATCTTCACTAGCCTATGGCGTCGGCCCAGCTTGCGGGCGCGTAAGCTGGGCCGCTCGTGCGATGGCGCTCCGCTGGCGGCGGGAAGCGCTAGTAGGTGACGACTGTGGCCATTGTATCGGTGTCGCCAAAGTTGGTGGCGCAGACGAGATCGGGGTTTGGCGCGACTGCAGTCTTCGAGCCGGCGTACACTGCAGTGCGGTACGTGTCGACGGCCTCACAGACGCTGGCGTTGCGTGTATCGGTCCAGACAATCGTGGCGCTTGTGGGCCCAGCGACAATGCCAATATAGTCGCCGATGAACTGCTCCTGCAGATTGTTGTAGCTCGAGGCATCGGGGTTCGACGAGCTGCTACTGACGCGAATGGGAGCTCCAAACGCCGTCCCACCGGCGGCCGACTCGGCGTAGTAGTTGTCATAGACCTGCACGCCCGTCTGCCAGGGATTCCCGGCAGGCGGCAGGGTCAGCGCATCAAAGGCGAGTGCCACCAGGCCATTCGGCGCGACACTGGCCGCTGGGAAGAACGCGTTGCGTCCGGTGACGCTGCCGATGATTCCCAGGTTCGTCCAGGTGAGGCCATTGGTGGAAACAGCGCCCTTGATGACGCCGTGTCCACTGCCAACGTCACACCAGACGACGTAGACCCGCGCACTGCTGGGATCCGCTGCCGGATGCGGATAACAGTCGACCCGTGCGCTCATCCCCGGCACGCGGTTGAACAAATCCACGACATCGAACGGGGTACCGCGCAGTGGATAATCGACCACTTGCGAGATCGTGATGGGCGCGGTGAAGGTTTGCCCGCCATCGGTCGAGGTTACAACCACTTGCAGACTGGGTTCTTTGGTCGAGTCGGCGTTCTCGGTCCAGAAGGCCTCGATGGAACCAGTGGAGGAGACGGCGATTTGCCCTGTCTCGCGGAAGCCCTGTGGGGTGTTGTTGTTCGCGGCGCTGACCTGCACGCCTGGCGTCCAGACACGTCCCTCATCCGTCGAGGAGGCGACATAGAGCTTGACGTTGCCATTGCCGCTGCAGGTGTTGCAGAACACCGCCCAGAACAGATAGACCTGGCCAAAGCGTGGGCTGGTGGGGAAGTGATCTACCGCGATCCACTCGTGGTCGTCGAAGTTGGATTTGTTGTCGGTGTTGGTCGCCTGCACAGGGTTGGACCAGGTGGCGCCGTCGTCATACGACCGCGAGACAGTGACCTGCTCGCCACCAAAGGTCGGGAAAGGATCCGCCAGACTCGCATAGTAGATGACCGTGCCGCACGAGAAGCTGAAGGAGCCATTGGCGCAGCGGGCGGGGCCGTAGTCCAGGCTCGGATCGCCGCCCGACACGCGTCCGATGGTCTCGAAACCGGGCAGATAGGCGCCGGTCCACGTCTGGCCGTTATCAGTCGAGCGGTAATAGGCGGAGGTGGGCACGCCAGGGGCGAACGGACATGGGCTCATCAGTGGAGCGGTTGGCGTCGTACAGGACGGCTGACCTATCTCATCATTGGCCCCAGCGATGAGCGCGCCGGTGGTGGGATCACGGGTAATCGCCGGCTCATTTTGCTTGTTTTGCGAAAACGGCAGATGGTGATCCTGGTCGACGAGGACATTCCCGCTCACCGTCGGGCCCGTGGGAGCGGCGCTGACGCCGCGGGTGATGACAACGCCTGCCACGAGGACGAGGGTGACGAGGACGGCGCAGGCGCCGACGAGTAGTTTGCGCATGGGTCTGGGCTCTCCTCTCCTGCAACCGCGGCATGCGAGCCGCACACGCCTCCGACAATTGACCGCTGGGCAGCATCCGGGATCGCCTATCGCCGTCAATCGTAGGGCGTGTACGGATCGCACGTCCAATAAGGCCAGTCAAGGGCATCTTGGGCGAGCGCCGAGTCCAGGCCGCTCGGACAGTGCGGCCAGCCCTGCCGAGATCGGGGATTCTGCAGCGCCGCCGCGAGCGCAGGCGTCAAGGCTGGCGCGGAACGAAGTGGAGCGCCACCCGAAGGGCATGGCCTTGACGGCAAGCCGCGCGGCGCTATCCTCCCCGATCGTCTCGGCGGGCAGGCGCACGTCAGCAAGCCTGCGACCGGCGAGCGCCGAGGGAGGCATAACGCGGCCAATACTTTCTATTTGCCCGCCCGACGGCAGGACGCCGGAGGGCGGGCAGGAGGGCCGACTGGGTCTCACGGCCCTCAACGCTGACAAGAGTTACAGGCAAGCCATAACAGAGGAGATTAAGCGATGACGACTACAACTGATCGCATCACCCCACTCTTGGCGGGGATGGATACGGTGTACTTCTCGTGCGATCTGCCGCTGAGCGACGCTATGCGCGAACGGCTGACACAGGAGAAGTCCATGGCCCAAGAGCGTGCAGCCCAGCGGCAAGTTCATTGTCCGGAGTGGCTAGAGGCGCGTGTGGCGCCACAGGGCGCCAAGGGTGGCTATGCCTTCTTGATTGAAACCGAGGACTTCTCGGTGAAGCTCTTGGGCGAGCATATCCAGAACCGTCCCAGCGTCTTCATCGAGATGCGGTCCCATGCGCTTCATACCCATCCCGACGGCGCTGTAGGCGCATGCGAAGCTGCGCTCGCCTGGATGCGGACCAGACTGTACGCCGACCAGTACACTGCCGCCAAAGAAGCGATTTCGTTCAGTGCGGCCAAGATCTCACGCGCAGACATCCACATTGATTGGCAGGGCGGCTATGCGCCAGCGTTGGGCCATCTCTCGGAGGAGTTGCACTGCTTCATTCGACCTGGACGGGTCAAGGGGGCGCTCTACTTCCAAGGTGGCGCGGCCACCGGCATCCAGTTTGGCCGAAGCCAAGTGGTGGCGCGGCTCTACAACAAGTCGCTGGAGACCAAGGAGAAGGGCAATGAGGCCTATGCCGAACTCCTCACGGCCCACTGTGGCGACGCGTTCAACCCCGAGCTGGATGTCTGGCGACTCGAGTTCGAGCTCAAACGCGAAGGCGCCAAGGGCTTTCGGCTCTATGCGCCACCGGAAGAGGAGGACCTCGACGAGGAGGTGGAGGCAGAGATGAGCGCCGAGGAGTTGCAGCACATTGGGACACTGCCGCGCTTCTTCGCTCGCATGGAGGAGCTCTTTCTCCATCTCACTCGTCACTGGCTGCGTTTGGTCGAGGAGAGTGACGACGCCAACCGCTCCCGCTGGCCGATGCATCCGACCTGGCAGCAGCTGCGCGAGGCATTTGGGCAACTGGCAAGCGTTCCTCCCCTCGACGACGAGAAGCGCACCTTAGTCCGCGGCGCACGGTACAAAGGAAGAATGCGCCTCCTCAGACGGATGGAGGCTGGCGTGATTCGCTCACTGGAGGTGGAGGATGCTTCACCCACCAGCGCAGCAATCATGACGCTGCAGCGCTGGATGGAGCGCATCGCGGAGAAGGAGGTGGAGCGCATCACCGCCAAATGCCGGCGCTACCAGGACCAGGGCAAGCCAGTCCCAAAGTGGGTACGCGCTGGGATGGAGGAGCGTTTCTGGCGCGTGGAGCAGATGGAACAGCGGGTGCAGATGCTGCTCGGCATCTTCGCCTCCCACGGCGTGTTGCCACTGGAGTTCAAGCCCGCCTACTCGATGGGCGATCTGTTGCTGCAACACCTGGACGCACTAGAGCAGGAAGCAGACGAGAAGGGCGGAGTACAACAACTCCTCGCCGAGCACTTCGCCAGGGTCTACAAGGTCAACATGCGGCTGGCGGCCTAGCTTTCCTGCTAGGTCTCTCTTGGTGTCCCGTCGTCGTTGGGCTCGATTGGCGCTTCTCCTGGTGTGGTTTGGTGATCTTGCCCTCTATCATGAGTCGTAATCTGGCGAGGAGGGATCAGGTGACGCTCAGGAGGTGGACACACCCGGTCCCAACGCGTCGAGCGCGCGCTCGACCTGCTCAGCGTACAGCCGCTCACTCAGGCGATTGAGGATGACGAGCGCCGCCTCCAGATTGGTCCACCCCCATAAGATTCAACAGGTCGTCTGCGAGGATGTGTTGCTCCGCTAGCAGCGGCTCCAAGCGCACTTCCATCTTTGTCGCTTGCTTGGCGACGAAGATCATCTCGCGTTGCGTCAGCCTGTTGGGCGCCGTTGACCCGAGAGAGCGCGAGCCAGGGTATGCGGGCGCCGCTTAGGCTTCCGCGTCGGCAGCGTTAGGTGGTCGGTTGGATCTAGAGGGGGTCGAGGCAAAGAAGTCGAGCAGCAAACGATGGAGGAAGAGATACTCGCCACCGACCTTCCGCAGCAACAGACAGTCGGCGGCATAATCCAAAAAGCGCGCGTATCGCCAGGGCATACAGCCGGCGCGCCAAAGACGTAGACGCAACACGATGTGTTGCACACTGGCAAACCCGCCGCTGCCAGCCCAGACCACTCCGGCGGCTGCCACGCCAAACCCAATCCCGTCGCTCAGCCCGCCCCTCAGCAGGAGTCCTGGCGTGGGGTGGGCAATAGTCACGACGCGCACTCCGGTCAAGATCAATCCCGACAGGATTCCCACCAGCAGCCCATAGACCAGCCCGAACACCACCCCGTTGCGGAGCGAATTGCGAATACCCTGATTCGGTCGGACGCGCTGGGTGGTATCGAGCACGTCATAGGAGACACCACGCACTACCGCCAGGCTCACGCAAATGCCCAGGCCCAGCGCCAGGATGGGCAGGAAGAAGGGGAGTAATCCTGTCTGGAGGTCGTGACGCCAGTCCAAAATCGCCAGATCGAACAGAGTGCCCAAGAGGACGCCCCCACTCAATCCCAGCAGCCCTATCTGGAGCGCGTGACGCCTCAAGGTCCGCCAGGACCAGCTCACCACCTCCACTGGCCGGATCTTGGTCTCCAGCCTGCCGATGACCGCAAACCCGACCCAGAGCGCGATGCCATTGAGCACGAATTCGTCATTTAAGACGTTGTTGTTCTCGAAGCGGAGCAGTATGAGGTCACTGGGCGCCGCGAAGAGGAACCCATAAATCAGCCGGGCGCCCAACACCGCAGCAACCGCATACCGTACGCGCGCCCAGGACCAGGTATCGTGCGCCGATTTGCTTGCGCCGCCGTCCTCATTCTCCTCGCGCTCCAGGCTCACAAGCAGTCCATTGACCATGATGTAGAGTACCGCAATGACCCCGCCAAGCAGCAACCCGCCGACAAGTCTCTGCAACGGAGTGGCGGGTTCCAGCTCCGCCAACTCAACGATCAGGAAACAAAATACGCCGATGATGGCTCCAATACTACTCGCCAGTGTGAGCCACGCCCAGCGTTGATGCGGGAGCCAGTCCACTTGCAACTGCTCAAGGGCGAAGGCGCTTTGTTGGCGCTGCACGAGCTGTTTGGCCAGCCAACGTAACCAGGAGATGGTCTGCTCTCGAGGATACCCTCCCCTGGCTCCTCGGCGTTGCAGCATCCGCTCAGTATACATCGCGAAGATCTGCTGGCGGTGGTCCTCGAGCGAGCCCGGGGGGGGGAGCTCCTCTATTCGCATGCCAGCATAGGCCAGCGCCAGGACGCTCAGCATCAGCGGAGTGGTTGTGAGTTCTCGCAAAACGGGATCGGCGCGCAGGGCCATGCGGATCGCCGCAAGAGACTCGCCCCCGCTCGCGACATATTCATCGATCTGCTCGGCTGTCAGGGGTTGCACGACGACTGCGCGGTCCAAGAGCAACCGCGCCGTCTGTGTCAGGTAGTCAGTCCTTCGACTGCATACGACCAGAGACGCGAGCCCATGATCGCGCCGAAAGCGATTGATGGCTTCGACACAAGCCGACTGGTATGCCGGCGCCACCTCATCCAATCCATCGAGCAGCGGTAAGAGCTGGTCCGCAGCCAGCCAGTTCCGGCCGATGCGGTGAGGCACTTGGTATTTGTCGTTCAGTTCCGCGACCAGCCAATCCGCGATGGGCTGGCGCTTGATGGCCCACGACGACAGGTTCAGGATGACGGGCATGGGATGCGTGTCGCCGCGCTCCGCACGCTGTACTAGGTCGCGCGCCAGTTCCAGCAGCAGCGTGGTCTTCCCTGACCCCGGCTCCCCCAGAATAAGCAGTTCACCGCCAGCCTGATCGTACACCTGCGTAATCCGCGTCCCACGAGGCAACAGGTGCGCTGGCTGAGATGGTTGCTGGAAGACCAGGCGCCAGGGATCGGCAAGGGCGCCGGATTGCTCCCGCACGTCAAGGGCGATCAGCGCCGCGCCGTGCACTGACTCTTCTAATACTCCGTCGATCCAAAAGGACCGCACTCTTTTCAGAAGCCGCTGACGATTTG
>Ga0070698_100003408_pt1 | contig 17488 bp, 22 predicted proteins | sample KBSK1502metaG_FD_65477 | JGI IMG/M metagenome (GOLD analysis project Ga0070698, IMG submission 65477) | Corn, switchgrass and miscanthus rhizosphere microbial communities from Kellogg Biological Station, Michigan, USA - KBS K1-50-2 metaG | ecosystem: Host-associated > Plants > Roots >...
AATGAGGACATCGTCGGGCAGCATTGATTCGAGCAGACGTAGCCGTGGCTCGCCCATGTAGCAGAATCGCGTGTCGTGCGTGCCTCCTTCACGGTTGTTGTAGTGGGGGATGACGGCGCATCGAACGCCGATCAGCCCCAGCAGGTCGAGGCCTCCCGTCCACGAGGGGTCATCACCGACCTTGTAGATCTCGTAGACGGGAAGGGCGTAGGCGCCGAGTCCGATCGCCGCCGCGCTCGCGAATGCGACGCATCCGCCCCGGGCGACGTTCTCGGCCAGCCGGTCACGCACCCCCGTATCACGCCAGTGACGCAGCGCGTAGGTTGGGCTGCCCGGCCCCGCGAAGACGTAATTCGCCGCGCTCAAGCGGGCGAGGAGTTGCTCCAACTCCAGCGCCGTGGCGCGCCCGCTGTGCCGGAACGAGGCGAGACTGATCTCGCAGCCCACGTGCTGGCGGAAGTAGGCGATAGTCCGCGCGACGATCTCATCCGCGTTCGGCTGGAAGCCGAAGGGTGTGTCAAGGAGGATGGCGTCGAGTCGAGGCTGGCCGACCCGCGCGGTCAGCTCCTGGTGGACAGACGTCATCACCGGACTCGTCTCTCCGGAGCCGAAAATGGCGATCAACCGCGGCGGGCGAGTCGGCGATCGGTCCACATCAGAATGCTACGCAGATCGAATCGGACGGCGCGGGCGCAAACTCGCGCCGTGTCGCGCGGTGACCCTTCGTGTGTGAAAGGGCCACCGCGCCGGTGTTAGGCGCCTGCGGCGCCGCGAGGCCGGGTCGTCATGCGAATCAGCGAGACGATTCCCCAGCCAATCAAGGAGTAGATCGCGATCGCGACCAGCGACTCCGGTTCCAGGATGGAACGGCCCTGGACGGCGGTGTTGAAGATGCCGTGGAAGGGGGCCACCATGAACTGGGTCATGTCGTACATGAATCGGACGAAGCCGGAAACGGTCGAGCCTCCGAGAAGCTTGAGCAGGAAGCGGATGATCAGCAGGACGTCGACGAACCCGACGATCCACCAGATGACGGGCACGACGCGACCGGTGTAGTCGGCGTCGTGAACGGACGTCACCGAGGTCCGCGAAACGCGAGTGCCGCCTACTGATGAGGTTGGCGCTTCGACTGGGGTCGCCGACGGCTCGGCGGTCGTCTCGGTGTGAACGGTCTCCTGGTCTAATGCCGTAGCCATAGACTCCTGGGCCTGGGTGATGCGCGAATTTTGGTGCGCGGGCGCATCATGAATGCTTGATGGTATGATAGCAGGTTTGCTGTCAGTCTGAATGGTTGCTTTCTTGGGCGCAGTCGACTCACCTGGCAAAAAAAGAAGCCCGAGCCCGTGAGGCACGGGCTTCTCACCAATTTCGGGTCTGGGTGGGGGCCTGGTTAGGCCTTTGCCGGGATCGGCATCACGCCGAGCTGGTTCAGGGTCTCGACCTGGTCGAAGTAGAGGAGGTATTCGACGACGAGCTCGTTCTCGAACTTGATGAGCTGAACGCCCTTGTTGATGACCTTCCGGTTGGTGGGGGAAATGTCACCGAACGGGCCGGCGAGGGTGCCACGGTGTGTACCTTCGAAGGTGTACTCCTGAACGACCCAGGGGCCGCTGACGATCTCGTGACGTACGATCATGCGCGCATCCGGGAAGGCCTTCATCCAACCGATGAGATAGCCGGCGCATTGGTCCTTGCCTTCGAACCGAACGTCGCCTGGAGCGGTCAGCCGGATCTGCGGCGAGACCAGGCGCCAGACGGCGCTCTCGTTGTGCGCATTGAACGTGTCGTTGAACGCCGTCGCGAGAATCTTGGGATCGGTCATGACGATAGCCATAGGAAATTCCTTTGAGCCCTTCTAAGACCTCTTGGCCCAGCCGCCGGGCGGACCTCATGCGGGAAACCATCTTGCAGGCTCCGCCAGCATCGCGTCTGACACAGGCTACATACCCGTCAGAGGCGAGTTTCACTCCCTGTGAGAACGCTCGTGCGGCTATTGTTTGTTCGGGTGTCCCTCCAGGACGAGGCAGTACCCCCGGCCTTTTTCGGTCACCAGGTTGCACCAGGCCGCAAAAGGAGACAGCTTCTGTCGCATTCGGGTGATGTAGGTCCGGAGTTGCTCCGCCGACGCGTCGGTTCCCCAGGTTTGGGCGAGGATCTCTTCGGCACGGAAATACTGATTGGGACTGGCCAGGAAGAATGACAGGACTTCCCACTCACGTTTCGTGAACCGAACATCTGTTTTGCCCCGCAAGACCACCCGTCGTTCCGCATCGAACACCAGACCACCGAGCTCGATGCGCGTCGCGAGCGGTACCAGGGAACTGGGACTCGGCCCACGGAGTTCCACCTTGATCGCCCCGATCAGGGCGTCGGGCACGAACGGCTTGGGGAGGATTTGCTCGGCTCCCGCCTCGAAGGTCTCCAGAGCTCCGCTATAGGTTTCGTCCAGGATGATCAACGGCGCCTGGGCGAGTGCGCGAACCTCCTTCAGAACCTCTGGTTCGATCCGTGATTCGGCACCGACGCCAATGATCACCAGGTCAAATCTGGTTCCGTCGAGCAGCTTCCTGCCTTGTTCAATCTCCGATACGCTGTCCCAACGTCCTCCGGCAATTTCCACTACGTGGCTGATGACGGATCGGTAGCCGGGATTGCTTTCGATAACCAGGATTCGAGGAAGCCCCGCCTGCTGAGACCTGGCGTCTTCGTCGTTGCTCATTCCCACCCCTCGTCGGCTTATTAAGGCAATAGTGTGGACTACGCCGCACCGCAACAATTGTTGCGTCCATTCTTGGATGGGCTTCGCAATTGCAATAATTGTTGCGTTCGGACGGGGCCTGATCTTGCAGACATCATGGCGAGCCTATGAGAGATTCGCTTTGGATGAAGGGAAGCGGCAAGGGGACGACGCGATAGTACGGATTCTGATCGTCGATGACGAGCCGGACGTCCGGTTCATGATGCGCCTGATCTTCGAGAGCGTCGGCTACCAGGTGACCGAGGCGCGCCATGGCGTGGCCGGATTGAAATCGGTCAAGGCCAGGCAACCGGACTTGGTGACCACGGATGTCATGATGCCGATGATGGACGGACTCGAGTTCATCGAGCGCTTACGGTCCGACCCGGAGACCGCGGCGATCCCGATCCTGGTCGTCAGCGGCAACTCCGAACTGGCGGTCGCGGCCAACACCCGCCTGGGCAAACCATTCGCGGCACGGGACCTCCTGCACGCCGCCGCCCTTCTGATCGGAGAAGATAGAGGCTGACGTGGGACGGCTGCAAACCGGGATTGCGGACCTCGATCTGATTCTCGGCGGCGGGCTCGAGCCCGGCTCGCTCGTCATCGTCGCCGGGGCACCGGGCACTGGCAAGACCATCCTGGCCCAGCAGATCTGCTTCGCCAATGCCACGCCCGAGCACAAGGCCCTGTATTACACGACGCTCTCCGAGCCGCACTCCAAGCTCATCCGACACCTGGAGCCGTTCGAGTTCTTCAAGCCGGAGGCGCTCGGCAGAAGCGTGGATTTCATCCATCTAGGCGAGCTGGTGCAGGAGGCGGGCAAGGAGGGGCTCGAGCCCGTCGTCTCCGAGGTGGTCCGAAAGTGCTTCGAGACGAAGCCGGCCGTCGTGGTGATCGACAGCTCGAAGGCACTCCGCGATTTCGTCAGCGACCACGAGCTCCGGGCCGCGTTGTATGGCCTGGCGAGCCGGGTCGCGCACACCGACGCCATCCTCCTATTGGTGGGTGAGTACACCCCGCACGAAATCGAGGGCGGGGTCGAGTTTTCGCTGGCGGACGGCATTATCCAGCTTGCCTACGAGCCGCATGAGCCGGTCGACCGCCGCTGGCTGCGTGTCGTCAAGCTGCGCGGTGGCGACCACCTTGTTGGCAAACACTCGTTTCGCATTCGGCAGAAGGGCTTCGAGGTGTTTCCCCGACTCGAGACGCTGGCGCCAAACGGCAACGCCGAACCGGACGGGCGGGTCGCCAGCGGGATTCCCCGGCTCGACGACTTGATGGGAGGCGGGATGAGTGCGGGACAGGCCAGCGTCGTGCTGGGGCCGTCCGGTGCCGGGAAGACCATCTTTGGGCTCCGCTTCGCCGTTGAGGGCCTCGAAGCCGGAGAGCGATGTCTCTACGTCTCGTTCCAAGAAACCGCCGAGCAACTCGTCAGGAAGGCCGCCAGCTTCGGGTGGAACATCACGGATGCCTGGAAATCGGGGCAGCTGGCCATCCACTACGTCCCCGTCGGAGAGCTGGACCTCGATGCCATCGCGGCCGCCGTCCGCCGGGAGCTGACCATGGGCTCGGTGCGCCGTGTCGTGATCGACAGCCTGGCGGAGCTGGTCTTTGCGGCCCGCGAGGCGGACCGCTTTCCCGCCTATTCCCGCAGCCTGGTGGGATGGATCCGCGCCGCCGGTGCCTCGGTTGTGATCACCAGCGAAACGACGACCCTCGGACCGATGACGGAGCCCATCGGCGGATTGTCGTTCCTGTTCCACAACGTGATCATGCTCCGCTACCTCGAAATCGGCTCCGAACTTCGTCGGGCGCTCAACGTCATCAAGATGCGAACCAGCAACCACGACAAGGGCGTGTTCGAGTATGTGATCGACAAGCATGGCCTGACGATCAAAGACCGGCTGGAAGGGGTCACCGGCGTCCTCGGCTGGAGCGCGCTGCGGAGCAAGAGTTGAGCTCGGACGGCCCATCGCCGCCGGACGCGCCGCCTGAACAGGGGCCCTATCCGGGCGAGCAACACACGCGCCTCAGTGGAGCCTGGACGGCGCTCGTTATTGGACTGCTCGCGCTGGTGCTGATCCTCGTCTTCATCCTTCAAAATCTGCAGAACGTCGAACTCTCCTTCCTGGTCTTCCATGGTCATCTGCCGCTGGCCGTCGCGCTGCTGTTCGCCGTGATCCTCGGGGCGACCATCGTGCTGGCATTTGGTGGAGCGCGCATCGCTCAGCTGCGCATGGTTGCCAGGGCCTCCCGACGTCGGGGCGCCAAGACGAGCCCGCCGGCCGGCTGATCCGGATTCGGGCGCGCTCCATGATCAAGCTGGTCTACTGCATAACCAGGCGACGCGGAATGGCTCTCGAGGAGTTCTCGAGGTACTGGCGCGAGGTTCACGCTCCGATCGGCCGGCGGATTCCCGGGCTCCGGCGACTCGTCCAGAGCCATCCCGTTGCTCATCCCCCGGACATGGCTCCTCCCAGTTTCGACGGCATGGCTGAGCTCTGGTTTGATGACATGGCCGCACTCGAGGCGGCCCGGCGCTCGCCCGAGTGGCGGGCGTCGAGCGCGGACGAGGCGAATTTCATCGACGCGACGCGCACCGCTCTGTTCCTGACGGAGGAGCGGGAAATCCGGTGAGTCGGCGATGGACGCGTTCGGAGCTCGCCGCCCGGATCGATCACACTCTGCTCGATCCAGCAGCCACCCATCACGACATCTTGATGGCGTGCGAGATCGCGCGACGCAACCATTGCGCCACGGTCTGTTTGAATTCGAATCGGGTCGCCGTGGCCAGCGAGGTCCTGCGCGGGAGTGGCGTGGGCATCGCCGCCGTTGTCGGGTTCCCCTTCGGTGCGTCCCACGTCGATGCCAAGGCGCATGAGGCGGCGCTGGCCGTCGCCGATGGAGCCACCGAAATCGACATGGTGCTGGACATCGGACGCTTGAAGGACGGCCAGCTCGAGCCGGTCAAGGCAGATATCGTCAGCGTCATCGTCGCCGCCGCCGGCCGTCCGGTCAAAGTGATTCTCGAATGCGCCCTGCTCACGGACGGCGAGAAACGGACGGGCTGTACGCTCGCTGTCGAGGCCGGGGCGGCGTTCGTGAAGACCTCGACGGGCTACCTCGGCCACGGGGCGACGGTGCACGACGTCGCTCTCATCCGCGCCGCGGTCGGGCCGAAGCTCGGCGTCAAGGCCAGCGGCGGCATCCTCTACTACGAAGACGCCGTCGCCATGTTGGACGCGGGCGCAACGCGACTCGGCATGAGCCACACCCAGCAGGTTTTGGACTCGATTCCCTCGTAAACGGGGGTTCCCCCAAAAGTAGGGCAGTCGGCTCGGCAGGGAGGGGGATGTTGCGAATCCCCACATGTCGCATCCTGAATCCATGACAAGAGTTGCAGTACTTGGAACCGGAAAGATGGGGGGCGCCATCGCCCGCCGCCTGAAGACCGGAGGCTTTGAGGTCTCCGTCTGGGACCGAACGAAGAGCAAGGCGGAAGCCCTCCAGGTTGGTCGCGTCGCCGATTCGCCGGCTGATGCCGCGCGGGGGGCGGACGTCGTGCTCAGCATGGTGACCGGCCCGCAGGCCCTGCGCGACGTGTACTTCGGTCCAGCCGGCGTTTTCGAAGGTTCTACGGACAGCATCATCGTGGACATGAGCACGGCTGGGCCGGCCGCCGCGCAAGAGCTGGCAAAGGCCTCCGCACTCAAGGGAACGAGGCTGGTCGAGGCACCGGTGATCGGAAGCGTTCCGGCCGTCAACAGCGGGACGCTGGTCATCCTTGCGGGCGCGGCAATCGTCGAGGACCTGGAGGCGGTGCGGCCGGTCTTGCAACAGCTGGGCGAGGTGCGTTACGTCGGCGACATCGGAAACGCGGCCGCCCTCAAGCTGGTGGCCAATAGCTTCCTCGGCATTGTCAGCGCGGGAGCCGCTGAGCTGATGGCCGCCGGAACAGCGCAAGGCCTCGACCCAGAGCAGGTCTTTACCCTTCTTAGCCGGGTCGCGCCTGGTCTCAAGGTCCGCGAGCCCGGCTTCGTACGAAATATCTACGAGCCGCCCATGTTTGCGGTCCGCGACATCCTCAAGGATCTCGACCTGGCGCTCGCACTGTACCAACGTGCCCCGCGGGTGCACTCGAGAGTCCCACTCACCGCTATGACCCGCGAGCTGTTTGCCGAGGTTGCGGCGCGGGTGCCGGACCTCGACATCTCGGCGGTCGCCACGGCGTATTCAACCGACCGGCCTCAGCCGGTGAAGGAGCTGGCATCATGACCTTGCTGACACGTCCGCTCGGAACAAGCGGGCTTCAAATCACTCAGGTCGGCTTCGGGGCGTGGGCAATCGGCGGCGGCGGTTGGGCCTACGGCTGGGGAAGCCAGGACGACGCGGAGTCGATCGCGGCCATCAAGCACGCGGTTGCCTCCGGCATCAACTGGGTCGACACCGCGGCCATCTACGGGCTCGGCCACTCGGAGGAGGTCGTAGGGCGGGCGCTGCGCCAGATCCCGGCTGCCGAGCGTCCTTTCGTCTTCACCAAGGGCGGGCAGATCCCCGACCCGTCGAAGCCTTTTGCCGAGCCGCAGCGCAACCTCCGGCCAGAATCGATCCGCAAAGAAGTCGAGGCGTCGCTGCGCCGTCTCGGCGTCGATCGCATCGACCTGTACCAGTTCCACTGGCCGGACGCGATCGGAACGCCGATTGAGGAGTCGTGGGGTGAGATGGCGCGACTGATTGACGAGGGGAAGGTGCGCGCCGGCGGGGTCTCGAACTTCAACGTGGGCCTTCTCTGGCGGGCTGAGCGTGTTCGCCACGTCGATTCGTTGCAGCCTCCCTTCTCATTGATCCATCGCCAGTCCGCCGCGGACGTCATTCCCTGGAGCGCCACGCACGGCACTGGGGTCATCGTCTACAGCCCGATGCAATCCGGAATTCTCACGGACGACTTTAGCCGCGAGCGCGTTGAGCGGATGGCGGCCGATGACTGGCGCCGTCGCAATGCGGAATTTCAGGAGCCCCTCCTCAGCCGCAATATCGCGCTTCGCGACGCGCTCGGGCCGATCGCGTCACGACACGGCGTTTCGATCTCGGCGGTCGCGGTTGCCTGGACGCTGAGCTGGGCCGGCGTCAGCGGGGCGATCGTCGGCGCTCGCTCTCCAGAGCAGGTCGACGGCTGGATCGCCGCGGGGAATTTGACGCTCGAAGCCGTAGACCTGGCCGAAATTGCCGGAGCGCTCGAACGGACCCAGGCCGGTTCCGGGCCGACGCAACCCGCTGGGGCAACAGATGATGGTCACGGCACCTGGCTCGAGCACGGGCTCGACCCGTCGTCGCTCGAAGGCGCGATCGCGCGGATGGTGCTGCCAGCGAAGTAGCTACTCGTTGAGGCCGGTTCCGAGGTTGCCGAGGCTCTGTTCGAAGAACGGTTGGAAGAGCGCGTAGATGAGAAGCATCGGTAGCGCGGCGATGACAGCCCCGGCCATGAGCAAGTTCCACTGCGCGTGGTATGGGCCGATGAAATACTTCAGGCCGATCTGGACAGTGTAGAGGTCGGGGTCTCGAATCGCGACCAGTGGCCAGAGGTAATCGTTCCAGCGGGTCAGGGCGGTGAACACGGCGATGATGGCGAGGGCCGGCTTCGTCAGCGGGAGAATGATGTGCCAGAAAACCTGGAACAGGTTGGCGCCGTCAACGGCCGCTGCCTGGTCGAGCTCCCGCGGGATCCCCTGGAGGAACTGCCTCATGAGGAAAATGCTGAAGCCCGTTACCGCGGTAGGCAAGATCACGCCCTGGTAGGTGTTCAACCAGCCGCCCGGGTCGGTGAACGGGACATTTTTCATCATCAAGAAGAGCGGGATGATCAACACCGCGTTGGGGACCATCAACGTGATCATCACCACCACGAACAGAAGATTCCGACCGGGGAAGCGCAGCCGGGCGAAAGCGTAGCCGGCCATCGCCCCGAGGAAGACGTTGGTCACGACCGAGACCAGGCTCACGATGGTCGAGTTGATGAAGTAGCGTGAAAAGTGAGCGCCCTGCCACGCCTGGACGAAATTGTCCCAATGCCAATGCTTCGGAAACAGGCTTGGCGGCCAGGTGAAGATCTCCGACTGTTCCTTGAGCGCGGTGCCGAACATCCAGACCAGCGGGCCCAGCAGGATGACGAGCGCCAGCAGCGCGAGCGCATAGAGCACCACGGTTTGGCGGTTCAGGCGCCGGCCTATCCGCGACCGCACCGAGGGGGCGGCTACTCGCGTCCGGACCGCAGTTGCAGCCAAGTGACCACCAGCAGGAACGCGAGCAGGAAGAGGGTGATGGCGGACGCGTATCCGAAATGCAGGAACTCGAAGCCTTGCAGCTGGATGTACTTGATCGTCACCAGCGTGGCATTCTCCGGCCCTCCGCTGGTCAACGCGTCGATCGAGGCGATGAGCTGGAAGGAGCCGATGATGGCGAGGATCACGGTGTAGCGCGTGATGGGCGCGATCGCCGGCAGCGTGATAGACTGGAACCGCTGCCAGCCGTTCGCGCCATCCAGAGAGGCGGCCTCGTAGAGGTCCCGGTTCACGCTCTGCAAGCCCGCGGCGTAGATCGGCAGGTTGTAAGAGACGCCACCCCAGGCACCCACGACGATCACCGAGAAGAGGGCCCAATTGGGATCCTGCAGCCAGGGGGCCCGCTGCAGGTGCAACGACGTGAGCCAGTAGTTGAAGAGACCGAGGTTGTAGTCGAACAACCAGCCGAAGATGGTCGCGTTGACGAACAGCGAGGTGACACTCGGAATGAAGTACAGAATCCGAAACCAGCCCATGAACGGCAGCTTGCGGGTGACCAGCGCCGCCAGCGCGAGGGCACCGGCCAAGCCGAGCGCCGCCGAACCGATGGTATAGATGGATGTCACGAGCAGGCTGTGCCAGAAAAGACCGTCGCGCAGAACGTGGGCGTAATTGCCCAGTCCGATGAAGCCGTTCGATCCCAGGATGCCGTAGTCCTGCAGGCTCAACCACGCTGTGTAGAGAGCGGGCCAGATGTTGAACACCACCAGCAGGACGAGCGCCGGCCCGATAAACAGATACGCGCCGGCGTGCCGGCGGATGGCGGGCGGAAGGGCCGGTCGGTGCTGAAGGATCACGGTCCTGTCATGCGTAGAAGAGGCGCGGGATTCCGCCCGCGCCTCCTATCCCAACGGCTCTCGAGGATCGTCAGCCGCCGATCGCCGCGGCCGCTTTCGTCTGGGCTTCGTTGAGCACCGTTTGGGCGTCTTTGCCGTTGTAGGCAGACGCCACCGCATCGGACCAGGCCTTGTCCCCTTCGGGGAATGCTTCCAGCTTGTAGGGCTTGGCGGCTTTCAGCTGGCTGAAGTACGGCGTGAGGGCCGGATCGTTGGCACCGATCGATGCCGGGTCCGCGTAGAGGTCGGCGATGACCGGCCAGCGGGCCATCTCCTTGGCCATCCTGATCTGGTTCGGCTTGGCGACCGCCCACTTCATGAACTCGAAGGCGGCCTCGCGGTTCTTCGAGCCTTTGCCGACGAACAGGCTCCCGCCTCCCTGCACCGATCCGTTTGTGTTTCCGTCCAGGCCCTTCGGCAGCTCTGTCGTGCCGAAGTTCACGCCACTCTTCTTGATGTCGGGCATGTCCCATGGTCCGCTGAACAGCAGCGCCACCTGCTTGGCCTCGAACAGGAACCCGGGCTCGTCCTGCCGCTTGGTTGGCGCGGGGCTGGTGCCGACGTTGTACTTCCAACCCAGCTCACTGTTCCACTTGAGCGCCGCCACCACCTTGTCGCTGTTGATCTGCACGCCCTTCTCGTCGCTTTTCAGCAGGTCGCCGCCATTCGCGCGTGCCAGCCCCGAGTTGTTCCAGGCGCTATTGCTGAGCCCGATCGCTTTGACCGGCTTCCCCTGGAACTTCAGCAGCTCCTTGCCGAGGTCCGTGTAGCTGGTCGTCGCGGTGGGCGTCATGGCATTGACTGACGCGAAGAGATCCTTGTTGTAATAGGTGAACAGGCAGTTCACGTCCAGCGGAATCCCATAGCGATGGCCGGCCCAGGTCACGTCCTGCAGTGAGTTCGGCAGGAAATCCGAGACCTTGCCCCACTGACTCCACAGGTCGTCGACCTGCTCGGCGACGCCGATATGTCCGTACACGAAGGCGTGCTGGTGTGCCACGTCGACCGGCGTTCCACCGAGCGCGGCCGTCTTGACCTTGGTTGGGATGTCTTCCCAGACCGCGTTCGTGACGTTCAGCTTGATGTCCGGATAGGCCTTCTGGAAAGCTGCGTACAGGTCGGTGAACGGCGCCTGGTTGTAGTAGTCGGCGGCCAGCAGGATGGTGAGCGTGATCTTCTTGCCCAGGATGTTGTTGTTGATGGGCGGGTATCCCGCCGGCACCGGGCCGCTCGGGCCGGCCGCTTTCGACTGGCCGCACGCGGCCAGCAGCGTCGCCCCTGGGCCGATGACGGCGGCGATGCCGCCGGCTTCGAGAAGACGTCGCAGCAACACCCGCCGGGAGATCTGCCCGTGCGCCACGAGCCGCTCAAGTTCCGACCAGTTGACGTCGTCCATCAATTCTCCCTCCATGATCGAAAGATTCCCGTGCGTGGGGGGCCTGGCGTCAGGTGTCCCCGCCTCCACCAAGCGTCGCGAGTGTACCCCCGGCCCACGATTGCGTCAAGACGGAAACAGCGCGATCGGTCAGGACTTTGGGGCCGGCTTTGCGGCGGCCTGCTCGGCGCTGCGCACCAGGGCGTGGGCGATCGCTTCAACGACCGACTCCTCGTGCGGGCGGATCGAGGTGCGCGCCTCCCGTTGGAGTTGCCTGGGGACCATGTCATGAATCACCTGTTCCATGGCCCTGGCCCACTCGTCGGTCAGGATGTGCGTCAACTCGTGGACGATGACGACATCGCCGCGTTCCACCAGCACGTCCTGCCGAAATTGGAGTTCGGCTTCGAGGAATGTGGGGCTGACCTCGGCGTAGCCTTCGGCGCCGCGCAGCTTCGGCTTGTACGAGGTGCGAATGGTCCAGGCACCGAGACCCATTCGTTGCACCCAGGTGGCGAGCCGTTCCTCGAACCAGTCCGGTAGTTTGAGCTCGCGGTGCCCGGGAGCCCGTTCCGGAGTCTTCGCCTGCCCTGAGTCTACGGCTGCTTGTCGCTCCGGCTCGCTCATAGCCGAATCCTAGTCGACGAGAGATGTGGCCGGTTTCACAGGGACGCGACACGGAACGAGTTGTACTGATATGGAACAAGAACGGGCTAGCATCAGCACCCACGCGATCATGGATAAGGTCCGCGAGATGGGCCTTTATCCCGTCGTCGTGGCCGAGGGTCGATTCACGGCATCGAAGCGGCTGGCGCGGGCCATGGAGATCGCCTACAAAGCGTTGTCCGCGCCTGAAGTTCGCATGGAAGGACCGGCGCGTCCTGGTCAGGGCGTGACGGCGGTCACCATCAGCTCAATTTCGCCGGCGGGATCCTAGCAACCCTCTCGCGTTCTCCGGGCTCCTTCAGCACTCAGCGGCTACCAGCTGGGGACCGCTTCGCTGACGAGCTGCCGAAGCTGCGTCACGGTGCTGAAGTCGGGGCTCAGGCGGTTCTTCGTTAGGGCGAAGGAAATCCCGGTGGCCGTGTCCGCGCACGCAAAGCTGCCGCCGAAGCCGCCGACCCCAAACGTGGTGTTGGAGTCCTGCGGGGTACCGAGACCGCCCAGTGCGAAGCCCAACGCCCACGTTGATGGGTTGCCGAAGACCTGGTCGATTCCGCTCGCCGACAGCGCGGTTGCTTCGTGCAGCCGCTCCGGCGAGATCAGCCGGACGCCATCCACCTCGTTGAGGAGCGCGGCATACATCCGGGCGATGGCCCTGGCCGATGTCTTTCCGCCGGCCGGGATATCGGCCCTGAGAATGTCCGTACGGTTGCCGAGCTGGGCGCTCGGCACGGTCCACATCGGCCCCGCCTTGAACATCGGAAGGTCCGGGGGCATCTCTGGCATCGGCCCGGCGCTCGGCGCGTCCTCGAGGCGAGCCAGCCGGTGGTGTTCCGACTCCGGCATGCCGAAATAGATCTCGTCAGCCTCACCCAACGGTCCCGACACCTCCTCCCGCAGAACCTCCGAGATCCGTTTGCCGGTGGCCCGGCGAACGATCTCGCCGACGATGTACCCGAAGGTGTACGCGTGGTACCCCACCTTCGTTCCCGGTTCCCACCAGAGCTCCTCAGCGGCGATCGCCTCGCATATCTTGTCCCAGTTGCACAGATCCTCAACGGTGGTATCGAGCGGAATCCCTGGCACTCCCGCCGAGTGGTTGAGGACGTGGCGCACGGTGACTGACTGCTTGCCATGAGCGCCGAATTCCGGCCAGAGCTCCACGACCGGCGTGTCGTATCCGAACAGGCCCCGTTCGGCCAGGATGTGCGCCACGGCCGACGCTGCCCCCTTGCCGATCGAGAAGTTATAGAAAGGCGTGTCCGACGTGACGGGACGTCCGGTTGCCGGGTCGGCGATGCCCGCGACGGCGTCGACCACCAGGTTGGGCCCGTGATAAACGGCGACCTGGACTCCGCGCTCCGTGCCGGCCTCGACCAGCTGGTCGAGGGCGTCCTGCACTCGCTCTTGAGCGTCGCTCCTGATCTTTCCGCGGTCGAATGCGATGGAGCCGTCGGCTTTCGAGATGGTCTTGTTCATGGTCCTCTCCTGATAAAACGTCACCGTTGACCGGCCATTCTTCCGCCCATTAAGACGTCCACCGCCGGAAAACTCATCGGTATATCAAGGCCCGATGAGTTCTGGGTGTGCCGGCCGTCTAACCGATTGGACATACGATGCCGACGCCAGAGCGCAGCACGATCACCCACGTCTTCTGCGACGTCGAGGGGGTCAAGGCCGACGCGGTGACGGTCGACGCACTCGCCCGGCTGCAGCTCGCCGCTCGACGCCGTCGATGCCAGGTCAGGCTGCGAGGCGCCTCTCATGAGCTCCTTGAGCTCGTGGCCTTCATGGGGTTGCGCGACGTCCTGCCGGACGGAGGCGATCAGTCGAGGTGAGCCGGCAGGCCGAACAGCGGAAAGAGCTTCTCCGTATCGAGGAAGAACGTGAACTCGATGATGCGGTCGTTCGCGGTCTCGACGACGAGGAGCGCCCACGGGTCACGGCCGCTTCCGGATGCCCTCGGCTTGTACTGTCCGTAGGCCACTGAGCCGTTCGCCCCGGCGGTGGGCAGGAGCCGCGAGCCGCGGCAGCCGATCCCCGGCCCGAACCACCAGGCGAGGATGTTGTCTCGGCCCCGCAGCCAGAGGTCGTACGGTGGCATCGACTGCTTCGCGTCCTCCCGGATCAGCGCGGTGAGCGCGCTCAGGTCGTAGCGCTCGAAGGCCTGGACGTAGCGGGCAAGGAGCGCTTTGCGGGTATCGTCCATCGGAGGCACCGGATCGTTCGAGCTGACGCCACTCGCCTGCAGCGTTTCTCGCGCACGCTGCAGCGCGCTATTCACCGATGCCACGCTGGTTTCGAGGAGGTCGGCGACCTCCTTCGCCTTCCAGCGCAGGACCTCGCAGAGGATCAGGACCGCCCGCTGCCGGGGAGGAAGATGTTGGAGCGCCGCCACGAACGCGAGACGGATCGTTTCCCGCGTCACGGCCAGCTCTGCCGGATCACCCTCCTCAGCCAGGAGACTGTCCGGAATGGGCTCGAGCCAGGCAACCTCGGGGAGCCAGTGGGCGTTCGATTCAACCGGAGCGCGCGCGGGTCCGAGGTCCATGGGACGAGCCCGGCGGTTGCGTCCGTCCAGCATGTCGAGGCAGACGTTTGTCGCGATGCGGTAGATCCATGAGCGGAACGCGGCCCGGCCCTCGAAGCGCCCGAAGCCTCGCCAGGCTCGGAGCAATGTCTCCTGAACCGCATCCTCCGCTTCGAACGGCGAGCCGAGCATCCGGTAGCAGTACCCGATCAGCTCCGAGCGGTACTGTTCCAGCTGGTCCTCGAGCTCGATCGGCGCGGCGGTCCGAGAGGGCGCCTCCACAAGACTCATCGTACGGGTTGGACGGTAAATGGGTCCAAAACTCATCGGCGTTATCGTCAAATGCGTGCTCATCGTTTGCCCCGGATGCGGCCTAAAGGGTCCGAGCCTCGGCCTGGACCCTGATCGAAAGGCCAACGCCTCCGGCGAGTGCCGCGCGTTGATGCATCAGTTGTCCTACTACACGCTCGCCCGCGGCGATCCAAGGTTCATCCACCAACATCTGGTCGACGCCTATGGGGCCCAGCATGTTCGCCAATCGCCGTCCACGATCGGGGCGGCCTTTGCGCTCGCCGGCCTCTACCTCGCCGTTGAACGCGGGTTCAGCGGCCGGCAGGTCCAGAAGATGCACATGCTGATGGCGAGGACGTCGAAGCAGTGGCCTCGATTCGACCCACCGGAGGATGTCGGGCCGCTGACGGTGGCGGACGTCCTCGCGGTTGCGCCAGGGCCACGCCGCGACGAGAAACTGATGCTGTGGTGCGCTAGCGTCTGGAACGCCTGGTCATCAGAGCATGGCCGGGTGAGAGAGATGGCACGCAGATTTCTCTAGCCGATTATTCTGGAGCCTCGAGGACGTCATAAGAGCATGAGTTCCGTCACCTGCCAGATTTCCATCTCACTCGACGGCTTCGTCGCTGGGCCGAAGCAGAGCCTCGAGAACCCGATTGGCGAAGGCGGGATGCGCCTGCACGAGTGGGTGTTCCAAACGGCCAGCTGGCGCGAGTCACACGGGCAGACCGGCGGCGTGCGCACCGCTGACTCCGACGTAATAGCCGATCTCTTCCAGAATGTCGGAGCCTACATCATGGGGCGCAAGATGTTCGGCGGCGGCGACGGGCCGTGGGACCCGACGTGGTACGGATGGTGGGGCGACGATCCGCCCTACCACGTGCCGGTCTTCGTCCTGACCCATCACCCACGGAAACCTTTGTCGATGCGGGGTGGCACCACCTTCACATTCGTGACCGACGGGATCGAGTCCGCGCTCGAGCAAGCCCGATTGGCTGCCGCCGATAAGGACGTGGAGATCGCGGGCGGCGCCCACACGGTGCAGCAATATCTCCGGGCCGGGAAGCTCGACGAGCTCTACCTGCATATCGTGCCGGTCGTGCTCGGGGCCGGTGAGCGGCTGCTGGAGAACGTCGGCGATCCGACCCTCGATCCCATCAGCGTCATCGCCTCACCGGCGGTCACGCACATCAAGTATCGCATTGCCCGCCCCCGGCCTAAGGGGTAGGGAGAATAGGGCTACCCTAGAGGTAAGCCGTCAGAGAGCCACGCGAGGAGGGTAAGCGATGGCCGGATTGATATCTCGCGGATTCCTTGGACGTCGGCGCCCGGCAGAGGTCGAAGACCGCCTTCCGCCCGGGCAGTATCTGGTCACGGATTTCCCGGTGCTCTCGGCAGGACCGACGCCCCACACCCCGCTCGACCGATGGTCGTTCACCATCGAGGGCCTGGTGCGGTCACCGGTGACCTGGAGCTGGGACGAGTTTCAGAAACTTGCCAGCCAGACGTACACGGTCGACATCAGTTGCGTCACGAAGTGGACCAAGCTCGACACCAAGTGGCTTGGCGTCAGCGTCGATACCCTGCTCGAGGCGGTCCAGGTCGACCCGATCGCGCGCTACGTGATGGCGTACAGCGATGGCGGCTACACCACCAACCTTCCTCTGGATGAGATGGTGAAGGGCCAGGCGTTCGTCGCCTACCAGTTCGACGACAAACCGCTTGACCCCGTGCACGGCGGTCCGGCTCGGCTGGTCGTGCCGCACCTCTATTTCTGGAAGAGCGCCAAATGGATCCGGGGCCTTCGATTCATGGAGCGAAACCAGCCTGGGTTCTGGGAGTCACTCGGCTACCACATCCATGGCGATCCCTGGAAGGAAGAGCGTTACAGCGGAGATTGACGGTGCAATCGGTTCTCGAATGGCAGGCCGGCACGGTCAGGGCGATCCGTCCCGAAACCAAGCAGACCAAAAGCTTCACGCTCGCGCTCCCGAACTGGATGGTCCACCGGCCGGGTCAGCACTACGACGTACGCCTGACGGCGCCGGACGGGTATCAGACGGAGCGCAGTTACTCGATCGCGTCCCCGCCCGAGCAGGTCGGCGAGCTCGAACTCACGGTGGAACGAATCGCCGACGGTGAGGTCTCGCCGTATCTGCACGATGTCCTGGTGCCGGGCGACCAGCTCGAGGTCCGCGGGCCGATCGGCGGGTATTTCGTCTGGGAAGTGAGCCTCGGCGGCCCGCTGCTGCTGGTCGCCGGCGGCTCGGGCGTCGTGCCTCTGATGGCGATGCTGCGGCATCGAGCCGCCCAGCATTCGACGGTGCCGACCCGGATTCTGTACAGCAGCCGCACCGCGGACTACGTGATCTATCACGACGAGCTCGACGGGCTGGCTGCCAGCGACCGGGCCTTCGAGGCGTTCTATACGTTCACCCGGCAGCCGCCGGCGGGTTGGACCGGGTATCGGCGCCGGATCGATACCGCCATGTTGGGTGAGGTCATCAAGCCCTTTGACAAGCGCGCCCGCGTGTACGTGTGCGGACCGACGTTGCTGGTCGAGGCGGTCGCGAACGCGCTGGTTCAGATGGAGTTGCCGATCGAGCAAATTCGCACGGAACGCTTTGGTCCAACTGGAGCCTGAGGAGGCACAACCATGGATATCGACGAGGCAGACATGAATACGGCCTTGATGGTGGATGGGAACGCGGTCGC
>Ga0070698_100003409_pt1 | contig 17487 bp, 13 predicted proteins | sample KBSK1502metaG_FD_65477 | JGI IMG/M metagenome (GOLD analysis project Ga0070698, IMG submission 65477) | Corn, switchgrass and miscanthus rhizosphere microbial communities from Kellogg Biological Station, Michigan, USA - KBS K1-50-2 metaG | ecosystem: Host-associated > Plants > Roots >...
ATGCACGGCAAGACTTCACAAATTCATCACCAAGGCCGCGGCGTTTTTGAAGGGTTGTCTGAACCGCTCGAAGCTACACGATATCATTCGCTCATTGTCCGGCCTAAATCGTTACCGGATTCGTTAGACGTCACAGCCAAAACCGATGACGGCGAGATCATGGGACTGCAACATCGAGAATTCCCGATTCACGGTGTCCAATTCCATCCCGAATCGATCCTCACAACCGAAGGACGCAAGCTGCTCGCGAATTTTTTGCGCGTTTAGCAGAACCCAGTCGTTGCAACGGGGATTTTTTCCGCCTCTCCCTTTATCAGAGGAGAGGATCGAGGTGAGGGGAACTTGTCAGAAAAGCCAACCCTCACCCTTCCCTCTCCCTTTGAAAGGGAGAGGAGACGTTCTCGCCAATTTTTTACCGGTTTAAACGCCGTTGCGCGAGATCACGTCGTGAATTTGACGAACTTCGCGCACCATTTGTTCGTACTCGTCGAACATGAGCGACTGCGCGCCATCCGAAAGCGCTTCATCGGGTTTTCCGTGCACTTCGATCATTAGCCCATCTGCGCCGACCGCGATTCCGGCGCGCGCGAGCGGCGTAACCATGTAACTGCGGCCGGTTCCATGCGCAGGATCGACAATCACCGGCAAATGCGAAATCCGCCGCACGGCAGGAACAGCGGCGAGATCCAAAGTATTCCGCGTGTGCTGAGCGAACGTGCGCACGCCGCGCTCACACAAAACGATGTTGTAATTTCCCTCCGCCATTACGTATTCGGCGGCGAGTAACCATTCCTCCAGCGTCGCGGCCATTCCGCGTTTCAATAGCACCGGCAATTTTGAGCGGCCAACCCGTCGGAGCAGCGTGAAATTCTGCATGCTCCGCGCGCCAATCTGAATCATGTCGGCATATTTTTCGACCAGATCGACATTTGCTTCATCGAGCGCTTCACTGACGATCTTCAAACCGAACTCCTTCCGAATGTCGGCAAGAATTTTCAGTCCGGCTTCGCCAAGACCAGAAAAAGCGTAGGGAGAAGTACGAGGTTTGAATGCGCCGCCGCGGAAAAATTTCGCGCCGCTGCGCTGAACCACGTCGGCTATGGCAAACGCTTGCTTGCTATTTTCAATGGCGCACGGCCCGGCGATAATCGAGAGCGAGCCGTCCCCGATTCGCGCGCCATCGCCAAGATCGACAACCGTGCGGTCGGGCCGCAAATCGAGCGTGATCAGTTTGTAAGGCTTGGTGACGCGGATGGCTTCCGCGACGCCGGGAAGATTCTCAAAATGCGAAAGATCGACTGCGCCCTGATTGCCGGTGATTCCGATCGCGGTTCGGTTCGCTCCCGGCATAGCGTGTGCGCGGAAGCCGAGCGATTCGATCACGCGAACGACGTTGTCGATCTCGGCCTTACCGGCGCTGGCGTTCATTACGATGAGCATGGCGTGAAAAGGCGTTTACTTACCGGGAATTATACCCCTCGGTCAAATTTAACCCACTTCTTCGCTTTCGGTTCGAACGTAATCGGAGGTAGTACGCGCTCAACCTCGGCCCGATGCTCCTCATATTGCGGCGGTAGTTTCAAACTTTCGCCTAGATGCTCTACCGGCTCGTCTACTGTGAAACCGGGACCTTCAGTAGCGATTTCGAACAAAATTCCACCGGGTTCACGAAAATAAATGGAATGAAAATAAAAACGATCGATGACGGGCGTGACGTGGAGGCCGAGCTTATCCAGTTGTTTTCGCCACCGTAATTGTTCCTCCTCGTCCGCACAGCGAAACGCGATGTGATGCACCGTGCCGGCGGAATTAACTCCAAATTGTCCATCAGGCTGCTCAACCAAATCCACCTGCGCGCTGGTCGATTTTGAATTTAACGAAAATCGGTGCCGCGATTTTTCTCCAGCGGTCAATTCAAAGCCGAGATTCTTAAGCAGCTCTTCGGTTGGCTTCGCCGCTTGGACCTCAAGCGTCGGCGCGTGAAATCCATGAATGGCAAATTTATTCGGCACTTCATTCTCGTATTTAAGATCGACATCATCCGGTTGCGCCGATTCGATCAACTCCAGTAACAATCCGTCGGGATCGGTCAAGCGCATGGCGGGCGCCTCATAACGCGATGGGAGTTGTTCGCAGAACACATGATGCTCTTCGAACCGCGACGTCCAGTACTCGTGTGAGCCCGGGGGAACGGCAAAGCTCGCTGCAATGACCTGCCCTGTTCCGCGCGACCCGCGACGGGCACCGGGCCAGGCAAAAAAGGTTATCGCGGTTCCCGGACGACCGGTTCGATCCCCAAAGTACAAATGATAGGTCGATGGATCGTCGAAATTGACTGTGCGCTTGGCAAATCGCAATCCAAGGATTTGAGCGTAAAAATCAACATTGCGCTGAGGATCGCTCGCGATGGCGGTGATATGATGAATGCCACGAAGTCTCACTGAAGAACCAAAGGCTAACAGGTTTCCGGGCACTAACTCAACGCATGTATTTGTGGCAACGACTGGCGAGTCAGAAGTGGCGGAGCGACAACGAAAATGAGTTGCGCGCGATCGCAGGCAATCGAGTGGCGATAATCGAGGAAGCCGGTCGCAAAAAATTGCGGTTCGAAGTCGCAGCACGTTTTCGCACTGAGTTGCAGAACCTGACGAAACAATTTGGCGGACGAGTCGAGAAACTTCCCCGCGATTGGCTGACCCGGTTTTCGCGGAAACAGAAAACCAAACCTCTCAAAATTGGTAAGCGCCTGATCGTTGTTCGTTCACCAAAAGATCAAAGCTTGATCAAACGATTAATTATTCCCGCCGGCGCAGCTTTCGGCACTGGCGAGCACGCGACCACCGCGATGTCGCTGAGATTGCTGGAGAGACTTACGCGAAACTGGAAGCCAGGCTGGTCGATTGTCGATCTCGGGACGGGAACCGGAATTCTTGCGTTAGCTGCGAAATGTTTCGGAGCAAACCCCGTGATCGGAATCGATAACGATCCGGTTGCGATCGCGGCGGCAAAAGGAAACGCGCGATTGAACAAAATCCCCGCTGTGCAATTCCGCGTCGGCGACGTATATGACTTGAAATTTCCGCGAGGGAACCGGCCCAATTATCGAGGTTACCGGGGCCAGGTCGACATTGTCACCGCGAATTTGTTCAGTGAATTGCTGGTCGAGATTGTGCCAAAGCTTAAAGCCACGCGCTGGATGATTCTTTCCGGAATTTTGCGGAGCCAGGAGCGCGATGTAAGTCGCGCACTTAGGCGTCATAAGATCGACGTCTCGCAGGTTCGGCGACACGGAAAGTGGGTTGCGATTCTGACGGCGGTCAGGTAGGTTCGGCGACGCTTGGCGGCTACGGTTTTCTGCATAAACGCGGTTTAATCTTAAGCCGCGGGCAAAACGTACATGCAGACCGAGGAGCTTTCCTACGCCATCATTACGCCCTACTCGATGCGCAAATCGCGCACCGGGGGGATCATCGCCCGGCTGATTTCGCGCACCGGCCTTGATTTGGTGTCCGCGCGCATGTTCGTGCCGAGTGAGGAACTGGTCCGCCGCTATGCCGAGAAGATCGTGAGCGAAACGGAACCAGGCCATCGCGCGACACAGGAATTAATCAGGAAATATGCTCTGAAAAATTTTACCGGCGAAAAGCAAGGACAGCGCGCCCGCGTCTTGTGTTTGGTTTTTCGCGGTGTCGGGGCCGCAGCGAAAATGCGCAACACCGTCGGTCACATTTCTCACGAAGAGACGAGCGGCGAGACAATCCGCGACACGTTTGGTGATTACATCACGGACGATTCGGGCAAAGTCACTTACTTCGAGCCGGCGGTTGTCGCGGCGTTCGATCCCAAGGCGATCGAGCGCGATTTAAAGCTTTGGGCGGAATTTTCCGATCGCGACGGCGGCGTTCTCGATCAAGCGGTGCAGTTTCCAAAAGGCGCCAAGATCGAAAAGACGCTCGTTTTGATTAAGCCGGACAACTTCAAATTTCCAAACATCCGACCAGGCGGAGTGATCGAAGTTTTTTCACGCACCGGGCTCTACATCGTTGGCTTCAAGGTTCACCGGATGAGTGTGGCGCAAGCGGAAGATTTCTACGGGCCCGTGCTGCCGCTGTTGCAGGAAAAACTTGGACACAACAAAGGACGCGATGCCTGGGAAGACATCGTCGAATTTATGGCCGGCGCGCGCCCAAGCGACACCCTCCCGGAAAAACGCGATGCGCCAGGGTCGGAAAAATGCATCGCACTCGTTTATCAGGGCGAAGACGCCGTTCGCAAGATTCGCGAAGTGCTCGGCCCAACCGATCCAGCCAAGGCGCCGCCGGGCTCGATCCGAAGGGAATTTGGCCAGACTATCATGATTAACGCCGCGCACGCGTCGGATTCGGTTGAAAACGCCAAGCGCGAGATGGCGATCGTGCGTGTGGAGGAGAATAATTTTAAAGCTTTGATTGAAAACTTTTATGGTCGCCAATAGTGTGGCCGCTCCCTGAATTAAAACGAACAAGATCGACATGGAAATTTCTGAACGCGCTGCCCAACTGACTCCCTCACTCACGCTTTCGATCGACAGCAAAGCGAAGGCGATGAAAGCGGAGGGGATCGATGTGTGCGGTTTTGGCGCCGGCGAACCGGATTTTGATACCCCGGAGCACATCAAAGCCGCGGCGATCGAAGCGTTGCAGGCGGGTTTCACCAAGTATACGCCGAGCGCCGGCATTCCGGAATTGCGTGCGGCCATCGCGGAGAAATTAGCGGCGGACAACGGACTGACTTATCGCGCCGGTCAGGTGATAGTGAACAACGGCGCCAAGCACTCGTGTTACAACGCGATTCTGGCCACGTGCCAGCCGGGCGACGAAGTGATCATTCCCGCGCCCTACTGGGTCAGTTATCCCGACATGGTGCGCCTCGTCGGCGCCGAACCGGTGATCGTGCCAACGATGGAACGCAACAACTGGAAGATGCGTGCGGAAGATTTTGAAAACGCGATGACGCCCCGAACGAAAATGTTGATCATGAACACTCCGTGCAATCCGACCGGCTCGGTTTATACGCGCGAAGAGCTCGAGGCCATTGTGGAAGTCGCCAGCGGCGAGGATATTTACATTTTGTCCGACGAAATTTACGAAAAGCTCGTTTACGACGATGCCAAGCACGTTAGCATCGCGTCGCTCTCCAAAGAAGCTTACGATCTCACCATTACGGTCAACGGTTTCAGCAAATCCTACGCGATGACCGGATGGCGCCTCGGTTATCTGGCTGCGCCGGAAGCAGTGGCCAAGGCGGTCGATTCAATTCAAAGCCATACCACCGCAAATCCATCCTCGTTCTCGCAACGTGGCGCACTGGCCGCGTTGAAGGGAGATCAGCAGGCAGTCTCTGACATGCGCGAGGAATTTGATATGCGACGCAATTACATGATCGATCGGCTCTCCAAAATTCCAAACGTGACCGCGGTCAAGCCGCAGGGCGCGTTTTATGTTTTGTTGAATATCAGTCAGCTCGGATTGACTTCGCAAAATTTCGCCGATCGCTTGCTCAGCAAAGCGAACGTTGCCGTGGTGCCGGGCGCGGCTTTCGGCGACGATCGCACCATTCGCCTCAGCTACGCCACCAGCATCGACATCATTAAGAAAGGTCTCGATCGGTTGCAGGATTTCTGCCGAACGCTCTGAAGAGTTGCTGAGTCATGATCGCTGATTGCTGATTTTCCGTGGCACCCCTGCCGTCGCAATCAGAAATCAGACATCAGAAATCAGAAATCGTCTCGTTCGGCCATCTCGCGCTCATTCTTCACGCGCACTTGCCGTTCGTTCGGCATCCGGAGCACGAGCATTTTCTCGAAGAAGACTGGCTCTTCGAGGCGATCACGGAAACTTACATCCCGCTGCTGCAAATGATGCAGCGGTTGGTGAACGAGAACGTGCCGTTCAAGCTCACGATGTCGCTCACGCCCACGCTGTGCGCGATGTTACAGGACGAACTCTTGCGCAAACGCTACGTCCGGCATGTCGACCTTCTGATCGATCTCGCGCTGCGCGAGCGAAAGCGAAATCGGAACCAGCCGGAGCTTGCAGAGTTAGCTCGGTTTTATTTCGAATTATTTTCAGAAAGCCGGCGGTTCTTTGTTGATCAATGGAAATGCGACTTGCTCGCGGCCTTTCGACAATTGCGCAACGTGGGTGTGCTTGAAATCATCGCCTGTGCTGCGACCCACGGTTTGTTACCGCTGATTCAGCAGCAATCGCGTGAAGCGGCCCGCGCGCAGGTTCTCATCGGTCGCGATGTTTATGTCGATCTTTTTCACGCCGACCCAACCGGTTTTTGGCTACCGGAATGCGCTTATGCCCCCGGACTCGATCTGATTTTGCAGGAGGCCAACATTCGTTGGTTCGCTCTCGACGCGCACGGATTGTTGTTCGGAAATCCGCAGCCGCGGCGCGCGATTTATGCGCCTTGTTACACGCCGGCAGGTCCGGCTGCGTTCGCGCGCGACCGCGATTCGAGCCGCCAGGTTTGGAGTGCGGAGGAAGGTTATCCTGGAGATCCGGCGTATCGCGAATTTTATCGCGACGTCGGATTCGATCTTCCGCTCGAGCACCTCGGGCCGATCGCGCGCGGCATCCGAAAATTTTCCGGTGTGAAATATCACCGCATCACTGGTGGCAAAAGCGAAAAACAATGGTACAATCGGGCCGAAGCCAAGAAAGCGGCCGATGCGCACGCTTCCCATTTTCTGGAACAGCGGCGGGCTCAGTTCCGACAACTCACAGATATCGATATCGATCCAATCGCCGTTGTGCCGTTTGACGCCGAACTGTTCGGGCACTGGTGGTTTGAAGGGCCGCGCTTTCTCGAGTCGTTCATCCGAAAGGCAGCGTTTGATCAAAAAGATTTTTGCTTAACGACTCCGAGCGAATACCTGGTAACGCATCCGACTCAGCAAACGATCGAGCCGGCGGCATCAAGCTGGGGCGACAAAGGCCATCTCGAAGTCTGGATCGACAAAAACAATTCGTGGATCTACCCGCATTTGCACGTAGCTGCACAGCGAATGAGCAAACTAGCGCGAGACTTTTCTGTTGTAGGGCAACCGCTCCGGTTGCCAGACGAGAGACCGGCAGGCGGAGTGCCTGCCCTACAAGATCGTGTTCTCAAGCAGCTGGCGCGAGAGCTTTTACTCGCGCAGTCGAGCGATTGGGCGTTTCTCATGAGAACCGGAACGGCCCACGATTACGCGACCAAGCGCACGATCGATCACCTCATCCGCTTCAATAAATTGCATGATCAGTTTGAGACCGGACAATTGGATGAAAAATTTCTGGCCGATTGCGAATGGCGCGACAATCTTTTCCCGAACATCAATTGGCATTATTACTGTAGCGGCGGTCTATGACCATTGCTGAGTTAGTGCGACGCTCGCAGAGCGCCGCTACAGAAGAATGAAGAAAAATTACGCTTCGATTTTAATTGTCTTTGCGATTGGCGGCATCGCCTTCGCGCAAGAATCGCCTTCGCCAGCTGAGACGACCTCTCCAACTCCAGAACAACCTCGGTCCCCGTCACCAGCCGCCTCCGTGGAGCGAAATGTTCCGCTCCGGTTTGTTCCGCCACCGATGGAAGGAACGATCAGTCTGGGGATTTTTGATTCGAACGGCAAACTCGTCCGTGTTCTCCACCGCGAAGCGAAGATCGACAACTTCACCATTGACGAGAACGCGCTGCGCACTATCTGGGACGGGAAGAACGATGCGGGCGAAGACTCGCCGCCGGGAAAATATCGCGCCCGCGGCTACATGGTCGCGCATCTAAAAGTGGACGACGTGGGAAAAGTAGAGTCTGCGCCGGAAGGCGCGGCCGATCACATTTCCGTGAAATTAGTGACGAACCCTCTGGTGAGCGATACCCGATCGGTCGTCGATCTTGGCGTTGGATTCGACAGCAAGGGAAGTTTTTTGAAAACGATGGACGGATTGCCGTTGGCGACGGTCAACCCAGGGACCAATCTGCTTCGTGTTGTGGTTGAAAGAGACGGCGAGAAAGTGGCCGATGTTTGGCAAGGCGATGGATCGTCAGTTGAACATTTTCGTGTGTCGAACATCGATAAGATGATGGCGTTCGATTGCGGGTTTTTTGAATTGAGGTAGGGGCGATTGACCTCGATCCCCCGCGGGCGGTTCACTGAACCGCCCCTACCTACTAGCCATCAGCTCATATCTTTGTTTAGTTAGGCGTCATGGCTTCCGCGCCTGAATTTCAACATACGCTGACGAAAGCGGCCGGTTTCAGCGGGACCTCGCTGCACACCGGCGAAAAAGTTTCGCTAAAGCTGCATCCGGCGCCGGCCGATCACGGAATTAAATTCAAGCGCAAGGATTTGCCGGACGAGCCAACGATTGATGCGAAGATCGACAATCTCAAAATGGTCGAGCGCGCGACGACGATCGGCGAAGGCTCGATGCGGGTGCACACGGTCGAGCATGTGCTGGCAGCGCTGTCGGCGATGGGCGTGGACAACGCGATCGTGGAAATGGACGCGAACGAACCGCCGATCGGCGACGGCAGTGCAAAGGCGTATGTCGATGTAATCAAACGCGCTGGCGTGTCGGCGCAGGAAGCGCCGCGAAAATTCTTTCACGTCCGCGAACCGATTCATATCGAAACGAAAACCGGCACGATGCTGATCCTATTGCCGGACAACAATGGATTTCGAGTTTCGTGCACCCAAGCCGGACCAAACAACCGTTTCACGCAATTTTTGTCGACCGATATTCTGCCGGAACTTTTTGAGCGCGAGATTGCGCCCGCGCGGACGTTTGTTTACTACGAAGACGTCGAGCCATTGATGGAGAAGAATTTGATCAAAGGCGGCAGTTTGGAAAACGCGGTCGTCGTGCGGGGCGACGCAGTGCTGAGCAAAGAGCCGCTCCGTTTCCAGGACGAATTCGTCAGACACAAAATCCTCGACATTGTCGGTGATCTCGCCCTTGTCGGTTGTCGAATTCGTGGCCATCTAATCGCAGTCAAACCCGGACACGCGGCGAATGCGGAGTTGGCTCGCGTAATCGCGAAAGAACAATCGCGTCGCGACGCGCTCGCGATGCCGCGGGTCGTGCCGAAAGGCGACGGCGGACTAGACAGCGAAGAGATCATGCAGATTCTGCCGCATCGGTATCCGTTTTTGATGGTCGATCGGATCATCAGCTTCGATGAAAGCGGAACAAAATGCATCGGCATGAAATCAGTCACGATCAACGAACCATTTTTTCAGGGACATTTTCCGGGCCATCCGGTGATGCCGGGAGTGATGCAGGTGGAAGCGATGGCACAGGTCGCGAGCTTACTGCTGTTCAAGCTCGCGAAAACGAGCAGTCGAATCGGTTATTTCATGAGCGCGGACGACGTGAAGTTTCGCAAACCGGTAATGCCGGGCGACACGATGTTTATTCATGCCGAGCTGACGAAAGCGCGCGGCGAGCGATTGGCCAAAGCGAAGTGCCATTGCGTGGTGAACGACGCGATCGTTTCGGAAGGCGAATTGATGTTCACGTTTCTCGATAGATGAAACAGCGGCAAGGCGAGCGCGCGATATCCGCCTCTCCCCTTCATACAGGGGAGAGGATTGAGGGGAGGGGTCGCGAACAAAACCGATCGACGAATCAACCCTCACCCTATCCTCTCCCTTCGAAAGGGAGAGGTGGTCAGCCCGACGGATGCAGTTTTATTTCCTCGCCGAACGCCGAAGCGGTATGAGCGACGTGCAGATTCACCCGGCGGCGATTGTCGATCCTGGCGCGGAGATTGGAGCGGGAACAATTGTGGGACCATACTGCGTGATCGGTGCGAATGTCGTGCTCGGCGCAAATTGCTGGCTGCAACATCACGTCACGCTCCAAGGACCGATGCGTGCCGGAGCTAAGAATAAATTTTATGCCTACTGCTCAATCGGCCAGCAGACGCAAGACCTGAAATACGCCGGCGAGCCGACGTATTTGGAAATCGGCGACGAAAACACGTTTCGCGAATTCGTCACTGTTAATCGGAGCACCACCAGCGACGGAAAAACGCGAATCGGCAGTCACGGAAATTTTCTGGCCTACAGCCACATTGGCCACGATTGCAGCGTTGGAAACGAGGTTGTCTTTTCCAACAACGGAACGCTTGCCGGTCACGTCCAGGTAGGCGACAACGCGGTGATGGGTGGTTTGACGGCGGTCCATCAATTTTGCCGGATCGGTCGTTTCGCTATCACCGGTGGCTGTTCGAAAATCGTCCAAGACATTCCCCCGTTCATGATCGCGGACGGGAATCCGGCGGAAATTCGTGGCGTTAATCTCGTTGGTCTGGAACGGAAAAATTTTCCGGCGGAAAGCGTCAAGTGGATCAAAGAGGCGTTTCGCCTCATCTATCGCTCTAAATATAATACGCGTCAGGCCCTGGAGGCTGTTCAGAAAGAACTGCCGCAAAACGAAGAGGTCCGCGAGATTGTTAAGTTCATCGAGAAAACTGAGCGCGGTATCATTCGCTAGGTGGACTTGTCATCCTGAACGCAAGCGAAGGATATCCCACAGGCTGAAAAGAACACACTGGCCAACTTGCGCGATTCAAGCTTCGACTGAGAGACTGACTCGTTCGTCTCCCGACTCTCTCGCAGCTGCCTTAGCTTGACCGTCCATGTCGCTCGCCCCATTCGCTCCATTCCTCGCTTGCGCTTGGAATGACTCAAAACAAGAGCGCGCGCGGGATCATTCGTTAGGCCAAATCAGAATCTCACGCGCACTCTCGGCGTGGGCTTCGCGCCCGGGCTCGGGGTGGCGGTGACCCCGCGCAACTCCCGTTCGATATTTCTGAGAAGCGGCGCCGCCGGCGCGTCGCCGGCAATTCGCAAGGTGCTACGAATGAGATCAATCCCGCGTCCCGGCTTCTTTAGTTTGTTCCAGGCGTCTGCTTCTTCCATGACTACCCGCAGAATGTCGTCGCGGTTGGAATAACAGGTGCGCGCCTGGCCAAAGTAGCTCGTGGCCGCAGCCAAATTTCCGTCGGCGATCTCCATCAGTCCAAGATCCTCAATCATCGGACAATTGTGCATACGCGATGCGGCCTGCCGCGCAAGAGAACGATATTGCGCCGCTGGGATCGAAAAATTCTGCACCGCGAAATCGTGGTACATTTTCCAAAAATCCCTTTTCCCGGAATCGCCCTCCGTCTCGATCCGCAACCATGACACGTACGGCCGATACAGCGGATCGCCGACCATCACCGACATCCAGGAGAGAACGTCGATCGATGAATACGCGCTCTCGGCCAAAGTGAAACCGTGGAGCAAGCGGTCGCTGAAAATATCCAGATGCGCGGTGAATTGCAGGTAGGGCTCGTAAACATTACCCAGACTCGCCGCGGCGCCGTGTGAAAGGAGAGGCCCAACCCAGTTGGCGTTGGGATCGCGCAAAGTCATCGCGCTAAAAGAGTGAATGTGAACTGCGACTGCGCCCGGCGAAAAACGGAATTCCGGTTGGGCGAAAGGCCCTGCCGCTTTCTCCGTTCGCCAGCCATAATAAAGCGCGCAATCGGTCATCGGATAACCATCTGGAAAAACCGCCGGGGAATTATCGTAAACGACAGGCACACCAACTTTGCGCAGCTGCACCGGAATTTCCGCGAGCCATTGATCGCCAAGCGCGTAACCAGGCGCGGTCTCGTGCGCGCCATCGACATAGGCGCGACCCCACAGTCCCCTTTTTTCGGCGGCGATCGAATCGACGATCATTCGCCGCACCGTCTCAGTTTTTGGCGCATCAAGCCGGCAGACCAATAACAGAACGGGGTTATCGACTTCACCGATCGGCTTGTAGCTTTGGAAATATGGATTTCGCAACGGACCGGAGATCTGTCGTGAAAACAAACCGAGAGTTGCCAACTCGGAGTCAACCGATGCTTCATTGTGGCCGCTGACCGGTCCGCCCGTTGACTGATCGCCTAAGTACGGCCCTTCCGTTGGTTTGATTTTCAAAGGGACACCTTTGATCACGGCGACAAACCGAATCGACGTGCTCGTTACGGTGGTTTGCTGTTCGGATGTTTCGCGGACAGTCCACCATTTGCGCGTCTCAAAAGTCTCCCGCAGCGGCCCAGCTATGTTTGCATCGTATTCCTCGCGGGTGATTTCCTCATCCGTCGAACAAGTCAGGCCGACGACATGATCGGACGCGATGCCGCGCTTTTGCGCGTAGAATCTCGCCAGCTCCGCCGAATCGAGCGCCGCCTTGTTGTAAACGACAATAGTCGATGGAGCTAGAGATTGCTCGGCCCACCCGTCGATCACGACCACGAAAGCAAGCACGAAAGCGAGGATTGATTGAGGCGGTGTCATCCAACACGCGAGCTTTCAGAGTTGAAACTTCGGTCGTGAGTGTTTGATATCTTCAAAAGCGCCGCACTCTCAACTCTCAATCGTCAACTCTCAACCTCTGATGCCCGCTGTTCTGAATCTGCTTCGAATCAAAAACCTCGCGCTCGTGGAAGAGCTCGAGTGGCAGATTGCGCCCGGTTTTACCGCTATCACCGGTGAAACGGGCGCCGGCAAATCGATCATCATCGGCGCACTCCAACTTTTGCTCGGCGAACGCGCCGACAAATCACTCATCCGCACCGGCGCCGATACTTGTACTGCGGAAGCGATTTTCACCGGCAAGGAATTACAAAACCTGAATCCGCAGCTGATCGAAGCCGGGGTCGAGTCGTGCCTGGACGATCTTATCATTAAGCGAACACTTTCCGCGGCCGGCGCCAATCGTCAGTTTATTAACGGTTCGCCCACGACATTGTCGATCTTGAAAAGCATCGGCGATGCCCTGGTCGATCTTCACGGACCGCACGATCACCAGTCGCTGCTGTCGCCGGAAAAACAGCTCGACTTGCTCGACTCGTTCGCTCGCGCCGAAGAGCAGCTCGAGGAATATCGAAAACATTTTCGTCAACTGCAGGCGCTGACAGCGGAACACGCTGCGCTTAACACAGCTGAAACCGCGCGTGAACAAGAGCTGGATCTTCTTCGCCATCAGATCACCGAGATTGATTCGGCAAATCTCGTCGCCGGCGAAGAAGATGAAATTGAGAAGCGCTATAAATTGAGCAGCAGCAGCAAACGGTTGATCGAATTGGCTAGCGCAGCGGCAAACAAGCTTTCCGAGGCCGATGAGTCGGTCCTTTCGCAGCTCGCGGAAACGCAGCGCCTGTTGCGCGAATTGGAAAAGATCGACATCTCCACTGAGCAACTGGCTTCCGAACATGCGACAGCGGTCGTTCAGCTGTCCGAAATTGCGCGCTCACTTTCCGATTACGCCGAGAAACTGGATCTCGATCCCGAACAGCTCGCCGCGCTCGAGCAGCGTGTTTCACTTTTCGAAACTTTGAAGCGGAAATACGGCGGCTCGATTGCGGAAGTGATCGAGTTCGGTCGACGCGCCGCTGAACGAATGCAAAGAATCGAAGGGCGCGACGCGGAACTGGAGCGGCTTGCCAAGGAAATGGAAAAAGTTCGTGCACAAATGAACCGCGCCGGCGACGCGCTGCGTAAGTTGCGCGCGAAAGCGGCGCCGAAACTTTCCGACACGATTCGAAAGAACCTGGTCGATCTTGGATTTCGCCAATCGGAGTTCGAAGCAAAGCTAAACGCGCTGGACGAACCTGACGCAAGCGGTTTCGACTCGGTTGAGTTGCTTTTCTCGCCGAATCCCGGCGAGCCTTTGAAACCGTTGCGCACAATTGCTTCGAGCGGCGAAATTTCCAGGCTCATGCTCGCGATCAAGTCCGCGCTGGCCGCGCACGACGCGATCCCCCTTCTCGTCTTCGACGAGATCGACACTAACGTCGGAGGAGAGGTCGCGCACGCAGTCGGGGCGAAGATGCAAGCTCTCGGACGCGAGCATCAACTCATTTGCATCACCCATCTCGCGCCCGTCGCCGCATCGGCTTCGTCACACTTTGTTGTGACCAAAGACGTTGTCCGCCGTCGCACCTTTTCTAATTTGCAGGAAGTAACCGGCAAAGTGCGTCGTGAAGAAATCGCGCGCATGCTCGACGGCAAAAGCGAATCGGCGCTACAACTCGCAGCCAGTTTATTGAAGGATTCAGCCGCCAAAGACGCCAAATAACACTAAATAGAGCGGGGAAAGTATCTCTAAACTTTCGCGTCCTTTCGCGTGTTTAGCGGATAATTCATCTAATTCACCGGGCCCAGGGGCAAAACGACTTTGCCGAACAATTCGTTCAGCACCTGCGCGAGGCCGGTGTAAATCGCCGAGAAGCCGCAGACAATTCCTTCGTAGCCGGTGAAATGCTTAAAGCCGGGGCTTGCGTTCGTGAAATCGCCGAAGGCCAGCAGGAAAAACAGAATCGCGAGCGTGCCGAAGACGATCTGCAGAGCGCGATTGAGTCGCAGCGTCCCGATGAACATTACGAGCGTGAACAATCCCCACATTGCAAGATAGGCCGCCATCGCGGTCTCGTTCGAGGCCGCGCCCCAGCCAAGTTTTGTCAGCACAATCAGCGCGACGAGCGAAAGCCAGAAAAATCCGTAGGATATGAACGCGGTGGTGGCGAACGTGTTGCCTTTCCGCCACTCCATCATACCGGCAATAACTTGCGCAACACCGCCGTAACAAATCCCCATCGCTAAAATCATCGCGTTGAGTTCGTAAAAGCCGGCGTTGTGAAAATTAAGCAGCACCGTCGTCATGCCGAAACCGAGGAGACCGAGCGGAGCAGGATTGCCAGTGGTATCGCGGGAATCGTTCATGGCGTCAGTCTGTCGAAGGGAAGATCGACAAGGCAATCACAAATCGAGCTGTAGCCACGTGCCTGTGGCACGTCTAAGACTGGACGTCGCGCAGCGACGTGGCTACAAGAGTCAGCAGTGCTGAATTATATTTGGCTCGCGCTAGTGTTGCTCGCAGTCGCGATTGGCGGCTGGAACGATCGGCTGAAGGATGTGACCGGCGGCGCGCTCGATGGTGCCAAGACCGCGGTCACGATCGCGCTTGGATTGTGGGGAATCATGGCGCTGTGGCTGGGCCTGATGCGTTTGGCCGAGCGCGCCGGACTCGTGCAACGGATCGCTTACGGATTGCGCCCGTTGATGCAGCGATTGTTTCCCGAAGTTCCGCCGGACCATCCAGCGATGGGTTCGATGCTGATGAACATGGCGGCGAACATGCTCGGACTCGGTAATGCCGCGACGCCGCTTGGATTGCGCGCGATGCGCGATTTGGAATCGTTGAACCCTCGCCCGGGTGTTGCTTCAAACGCGATGTGCACCTTTCTGGCGATCAATACCAGCTCGGTGCAATTAATTCCGGCGACGGCGATCGCGATCTTGGCTGCAGCGGGTTCGGCGCGGCCGACTGCGATCGTCGGCACGGCATTTTTCGCGACGCTTTGCGCGGCAACGGTCGCGGTGCTTTCGGCGAAGTTCTTCGAACGATTGTCGATCTTCCGGCCGAGGCGGGAATCGATTGATGATAGGGATGGCCCGCCGGGCCATCCGCGGACCCCGCATCGCGGCGGCGTTGCCACGCGCCAGCAGCCGGCCGATAAATTTGCATTCGATGATGATTCACTCGGCCAACCGCCGCTTTCTCGTCCGGCGCAGTGGGGATTGATCGCGCTCGCGCTCCTCACGGTTTTCTTTGTGATGCTTTTTTTGCGAATGGTGATGCCGGACCTGTTTCGATTGCCGATGCCGACAGACGCCACCCTGCAGAATCCTTTCGCGCGCATGGTCAACGCATTGTCGATCCTGGCGATTCCATTTCTGCTCAGTTTTTTCCCGATCTACGCGGCCGCGCGCGGGATCAAGGTTTACGACGAGTTCGTGGAAGGCGCGAAAGAAGCGTTCAACGTCATTTTGCGGATCATCCCGTTCCTGGTCACGATGCTGGTAGCGATCGGAATGTTTAAAGGCGCAGGCGGAATCGATCTGTTGACGAAGTTGCTCAGCCCAGTTCTGACGCCGTTACATTTTCCGACCGATTTGGTGCCGCTGGCGCTGATGCGGCCGTTGAGCGGAAGCGCCACGCTCGCGCTCTTGACCGATGTGGTGCACCGGCTCGGCCCGGACAATATCATCAGTCTGATGGCGGCGACCATTTACGGCAGCACCGAGACGACTTTCTACGTTGCAGCGGTTTATTTCGGTTCGGTCGGGATCAAACAGACTCGTCACGCCATTCCAGCCGGATTGCTGGCCGATCTGACTGGCGTCATTGCGTCGGTCATTATCTGCCGCGCGGTCCTGTAAAGGCTTCTGGCATCAGAGACAGACGTAATTACCACAACGACAGCTACTTACATCGACATTTCCACGATCAAAATCATTTTTCCCTACCATTGAGCACGCGAATTCTCTATCGTCCAACGTCTTCAAGATGATTCAGCGCGATTACTTAGTTATCGGCAGCGGCATTGGCGGCGCGTGCGCGTGCGAGGGCGTTCGCAAGCACGACAAGCGCGGCACGATTACGATCGTGGGCGCGGAAATCATGCCGCCGTACAATCGTTGGCTGTTGTCGAAGGATTTTTTGCGCGAAAAAACTCCGCCGTTAAAAAAACTCGCGCATTTCGATCAGCGATGGTTCGATTCGCACAAAATCGAGACGCGCTTCGCCACCATCGTAAAGCAATTCAATATCGAGCGTCGTCTGGCCGTGCTCGGGAACGGGGAGAGCATTGAATTCAACAAAGCATGTCTGGCGATGGGGAGCCGGCCGGTGCGACCGCCAGTCGCCGGTGTGAATCTCGGGAACGTAATTTATCTGCGCACGGTGCGTGACGCATTTGCGTTGCGCGAAATGGCGGAAGCCGAGAAAACGGTCATGGTGATCGGCGGCGGCCTACTTGCCTGCGAAGCCGCGGCCAGTTTGCGAATGATGAAATTGAAGGTCAGCATGATGCATCGCAATGCTTATCTCTTAAATCGCTACCTTGATTCCCAAACGGGACCGTGGCTGACCGATTATTACGCGAAGCACGGCATCACCATGCTAATTGGCGAAAGCCTGAACGGTTTCGAAGGAAAGACGGTGTTGCGAAACATTCAGACCAAAAGTGGCAATCGCGTTCCGGCCGGCCTGGCCGTGGTTGCTTGCGGCGCCGAACCAAATCTCGATCTCGTGCGCAACACGCCGCTCTCGGGACCGCATGGTTCACCGGTCACCGAATATCTCGAAACCGAAGAGAAAGGAATTTTTGCCGTGGGCGATCTCGCGTTTTATCCGGACCGGATCATGGGAGGCGTGCGCCGCCAAACCCATTGGGAAAACGCGCGCGGGCAGGGCCTGGTCGCGGGCGCGAACATGACGGGAAAGAAGCGGATTCGCTACGAACAAGTCCCCTATTTTTGGACGGAAATGTTCGATTTGCGGCTGCATTTTGTCGGCGATTTCAGTATGCAGCCGACGCGGGTCGATCTGCGCGGCACCTACGCGAAGA
>Ga0070698_100003410_pt1 | contig 17482 bp, 19 predicted proteins | sample KBSK1502metaG_FD_65477 | JGI IMG/M metagenome (GOLD analysis project Ga0070698, IMG submission 65477) | Corn, switchgrass and miscanthus rhizosphere microbial communities from Kellogg Biological Station, Michigan, USA - KBS K1-50-2 metaG | ecosystem: Host-associated > Plants > Roots >...
CAAGCTATAAAGAACAACTATACAATACAGCTTAAAAATGCTGTTGACCTCATAAATATTATTAAGAAAGAATATCAGCTGAAATAAAACATTTATGGAAGTGCATGCACATACTCACACTGCAAGAAAAAAATGGTTTCATTATTTCTGGGAATTCCTGATGTTATTCCTGGCAGTAACACTTGGGTTCCTTGTAGAAAATCAAAGAGAGCATTATGTAGAATACCAACGTCTTGTTCGCTTTGCAAAACAACTGGTGAATGGGTTGGCAAGAGATACGATACAGCAGAACGGCGTTATTGATGTTTTGGACTTCAAAGAAAGATCCCTTGACTCACTACGCTATTTTCTTGCAATGCCAAAAGATGATTCTTTAAAATGGAAAGGAGTTTACAAGAATGTGCTTATACTTGAAAACCCATTCCGGTATACTTACCAAAAACCAGTATTTGACCAGATCAACTATTCGGGTTCATTGCGGCTTTTTAATAACGAACAGATCGCTGATTCTTTACTGGACTATATCTATAACGGAACGATCATCGAGTGGCAAACCAATGCAGAAATTGAATATATAACCGACGTTGTTATCCCTTTCATGAGCACTCATTTTGATAAAAATCTTATTCAACAACGGTTTGATACATACATTAAAAAACCAGGTTGGGATACAAGCATGGTGGGTCACACTCTTCCGCCTCATTTTCTTGATCATGTTGCAGAATGGGAACCTGTATTTGAAAATATTGTAATCACAGCCAGGGAAAAACATGAACTGCCTTATTTGAATATTCTTGAACAACGAGGCAAAGCGATTTCACTCATCTCGTTACTAAAAAAAGAGTATCATCTGAAATAAAAGAAAATGGAAGTACATCAACACTCACATACCGAAAGAAAAAAATGGACACATTATTTCTGGGAGTTTCTCATGTTGTTCCTTGCTGTGTTCTGCGGGTTTCTCGCTGAAAATTTGAGAGAACATTTTGTCGAGGGTAGTAAGGAAAAAAAATATATCCATTCTTTAATTGCCGATCTTAAAGGTGATACAGCAGAAATAAAATCTGTTATCGCCTTTAATATAATTAAGTTCCATGGAATGGATACATTAGCCGGGCTGTTGAATAAACAATCTCTGGACGTAGATGATGAAAAACAACTTTATGTTTTAAATCGGCGCTATGTTGCAAATATTTATACTATGATTTTTAATGAGAGAACAATCAGACAATTACTCAACTCGGGTAATTTGAGATTGGTAAACAGTCAATCCATATCTGATAGTATTATGAACTACTATGGTCAGTCTAAAGAGAATATTATTGGCCAGGAAAAGGCTTATAATGAAACAAGCAGGCAAATAGTTTTTTTATCAGCAGATATCTTCGACAAGTCGACATATTTGATAAAAATGAAAGCTGATAGCAGTTTCTACCGAGACATAAAGCCAGACAAAATGAAGCTGATGACCCGCGAAAAAAATGTATTGAAGAAATATGCGCAAACAATAACAACCGCCAGAGATGAGTTGTCCAATTATTTGAACATGCTTTTTGAAATGAGAACTAAGGGAAATAACTTATTAATATTTCTTCAAAATGAATATCACATGAAATAAAATTTATGGAAGTACATCAACACACACATACAGAAAGAAAAAAATGGACACATTATTTCTGGGAATTTCTTATGTTATTCCTTGCTGTGTTCTGCGGATTTTTGGCAGAGAATCAGCGAGAGCACATGGTGGAGCATCAACGGGAAAAGAAATTTATTCAATCACTTGCCAGCGATCTTGCGGCAGACACATTACGACTTAGTAATATTTTGCAACAAAGACTATCAAGAACAAAAATGCTTGACTCATTTGCTGCATTAATAAACAAACCCGACGCAGCCAGCAATAGCCGCTATCTCTATTATTATAATTCCCTTGCTACCCGGGGATGGTCATTCCGGTTTACTCCTGTTGACGGGACTATGCAACAATTAAAAAATGCGGGTAACCTCCGGCTTATACAAAAATCAGTTGTTAGTGATAGCATCATTGCTTACGATGTTGTCAGTCGTGCATTAGTTTGGGGAGGCCAGGATGAAGACGAAATAATGGATACTTATAGAAATGTTGCTGAAGTAATATTTGATGGTCGTGTGCTGATGGCCATGCGGGATGAGGATAACAATCTATCTATGCCGGACTATGATCCACCACTGAGAATTACTGAGGATGCAGTTTTCCGATTAACCTATCGTATTCACATGCTTGTTGCATTCAATAAAACGTTACGACGTGACGGAATGTTGTTGCTACAAAAGGCGACAAATCTGTTAGCTCTTTTAAAAAAAGAATACCATTTGAAATAATAATTATGGAAGTACATGCCCATACTCATACCGCAAGAAAAAAATGGACACACTATTTCTGGGAGTTTTTAATGTTGTTCCTTGCTGTGTTCTGTGGATTTCTGGCAGAAAACATTCGTGAACATAAAGTAGAACAGCAACGGGCAAAGGAATTTGCAAGATCATTAGTGCAGGATTTGCAAAACGATACAACTGCCATTAAGGTTCAGAAAAAATCAGGCGGGATATTTATTGCCATTGCGGATAGCCTGCTAAATCTTAGTAAGACAAGGTTAGAGGGCCGGAATGCTGCCGAATTTTCTTTTTATACCCGGTTCATGTATTGGACAGTTCCTCTTTCCTGGAACCGGGCAACATTTCAACAAATTAAAAATTCGGGCAGCCTGAGATATTTTAAGGATTATCAATTATTGGAAAAACTGATGAAATATGATGCCCTGGTAAATGAAATTGAAGGAGAATTCAACAATCATCAGACAAGAGGTAACATGTTATTGAATCCGATAAATAAAATCATTGAGCCCGGGTATCACCATAATATATCAAAGTATCTGCTGTTGTCGCTGGATACAATGTCCAAAGAAACCAGGGAAAATTGCTTTGCTGTTAAAACAGAACCTCTGGAAAATAAAAGAGGAGAAATAAAAGAGATGCTGAATATGATTGTTGTCCAACAAAGAAATATCAGATTTAATGAGGGGCGTTTGCAGAGAGCTGAAGAATTGGCTATAGTATTGATAAGTGATCTTCAAAAAGAATATCATCTGAAATAAAATTTATGGAAGTACATGCTCACACTCATACTGCACGAAAAAAATGGACACATTATTTCTGGGAGTTTCTAATGTTGTTTCTCGCTGTGTTCTGCGGATTCCTCGCAGAGTATCAACTGGAACACATGATAGAACACCAGCGGGAGAAACAGTATATGCAATCAATGTTAAGTGATCTGAAAGCTGATATATCGACTATAAATACAGCAATACCAAGTAAAGAAGCAAGAGTCAGAGCCATTGACTCAGTTTTCCTGTTTTTTAATTCAAACACTGACGTAAAAACGATCTCGGGTAAACTTTTCAGAACTATTCGTCGCACCAATTTCGATATTCGGTTTATCCGGACCAATATTACTCTCAATCAATTAAAGAATGCGGGGGGTATGCGATTGATCAGGAAGAGACAGGTGGCTGATTCAATTTCTGCCTATGATCTTTATTGCGAGTCTACTATTTCACTTTATAATGAGTATTATATTGCAAATGGTCAACTGGGAGCCCGCCAATTTGAAAAGTTATTTACTGCAGCCGATCTCTTGCCGCTCTATATTGCTAATAAGACTGGTGCAATTGTATCAAATATCCCGGATTCACTTGTTATACGAATTAATACAGCAGGAATAAATGAGCAATTGAATTTTATGATGCAGGAAAAAGCCTATGCTCTTCAGGAAATAGGTCGCTACACAAGGTTAAGAGAAAAAGCAGAACAATTAATGGGATTGATCGGAAAGGAATATCACCTGAAATAATTTTTATGGAAGTAAATTCACACACATCTCGCCTTGAGCGAGACATATACCGCCGGAAAAGAAATAACATTGTACAAATCATTGATGAATTATCAAACTATTGGAGTCTTGTCATTCCGGCGAAGGAGGAATCTCAGAGACCGCAATTGTCAAACATTCGCTGTGTATAAGATATCTCGACTATATTTTTTTATAAAAGAATGAGTTTTAAATTCACCGTCTCGATAACTGGAATTTATCCGGTTTCCAGTTTTCGGAACTTGTCCATTATTACCATAAATATGAAGACACGCAAAAAGAAGTTATCAACTGGAGTCTTGCCAAAAATATATATCTGGCTTAATAAGGACATGATGAATATGCTGCGGCCAATAGAAGAAATGGAAAAGTTTGTCACCAAAGGAAGTTATATTCTTCCCAATGCATCCGGTTATTTAAACAGGTATTATAGTGAAATACTTTTTTATTCCTCTGCCATGGAGAATTTGGATACTTATTTTGAACGGCAAAAACAAAAAGCAATTTCATTGAGCAAATTGATCCGTGAGAATTATAAAATTAAAAATTAGATATGGAAGTACATGCCCACACTCATACGGCAAGAAAAAAATGGACGCATTATTTCTGGGAGTTTTTAATGCTATTTCTCGCTGTGTTCTGCGGGTTTTTAGCAGAAAATTTCAGAGAACATCAAATCGAAAAAAACAGGGCACAGCAATACCTTAGTTCATTGTATGAAGATCTGAAAAATGATACTGCCCGGATAAATCAATTAATAGCATACGATGAAGAAAAAATAAAAGCATTAAATAACATGTATGCCTGCTATGATACTGTGATAAAAGATATGAAAACAACTGCATGCATGGGAATTTTAATAAGACATTCCAGGAGCAACCGGGGATTTGTATTGACCGACCGGACTTTAAAGCAACTTGCCAATGCGGGTGGCTATCGGTTGTTGAATAAAGATGATGCAGACAGTATCATTGTTTATGAAAACATGTATAAAGGCTACCTGGATTTTCAAACTACAGTATTCCAGGGTGCGCAGGATAATGTAAGGAATACCCTGAATCAAATAGCGGATTTTAAAGTAATGGCGCCACATCAGCTTACTACTGCTATTATGGTTGCCGATACAGCAAGCAGTATATTAAACGGGCCTTTATTGTTTATTGAAGACAAGGTTATGCTCAACAAATGGTTTAATGAGTTAGCAATTTATTTAAGAACAACTAATGGCCAGCGAAATAGCATACTGCAATTAAAAAATAAAGCTGTCAGCATTCTTCAATATTATAAAAGCAAACATCATTTTGAATAAAGGCGTATGAAAAAATATAACTCATAATTTAAGATATGGAAGTACATGCCCACACTCATACAGAAAGAAAAAAATGGACACATTATCTCTGGGAGTTTATCATGTTGTTCCTCGCGGTATTCTGCGGTTTTTTAGCAGAGTATCAACTGGAGCACAAGATCGAAAAAGAAAGAGCGGAAAAATATTTGCAAAGCATGCTGCTTGATGTAAGAACAAATATTAAAAACCTGGATTCGCTTTTGGCGCAGGACCATGCAATTATTGATAACCATGATTCATTGGTAAATTGGTTGCTGCAGGATAGTACAACGATCGACCGTGGCGCTTTTGCAAAAAAAATGGGAGCCGTATGGGTCAGAAATTTTTTGGTTCGTAAAGAAACGTATGAGCAAATGAAATCATCTGGTTCATTACGCTATATCGGCAACATTGATTTTTTGAAAAGGACGATGGATTATGAGCGCATCACCAACTTTGCCCAATACCGCAACCAGGAGTTTGAAAAAAAATACTATACCGAATTATTCATACCTGCTCTTTATAAAGCCTATGATCTGATCTGCCAGCTCAACCTGGATACCAGTAATCATTCAGATACTTTTAAGATGGAAAAAATAGCCAGCCATCATGATGTGTTAACCGGAAATGAAGCTACTCAGTTCCGTAACAATATGGGAGCAGCGCTTACACTGCGACTTGAAAGATTAAAAAGAAGTCTTGATGCATTCAGAGATGCAAGAGTAGCCTGTGTTGAAATGGAAGAATTAATATTAAAACAATTGGAAAAATAATTTATGGAAGTGCATGCACATACTCATACAGCAAGAAAAAAATGGACGCATTATTTCTGGGAGTTTTTAATGTTGTTCCTCGCTGTGTTCTGCGGTTTTTTGGCCGAATACAAACTTGAACACACCATAGAGCATCAGCGGGAAGAAAAGTATATGAGCTCAATGATAGAAGATCTGAAATCAGATATTGTGATGCTTGAAAAGAATATTGTTTTAAGAAAGAGCCGATTGCTAATGATCGATTCCCTGGTTGTAATGATAAATTCACCTGGTCGGGATAAATATGGAAATGATATTTATTTTTTTGCACGAAGCATTTCACCACCGGCTAATATTTTCCCTAATGATGGTACCATACAGCAATTGAAAAGCTCGGGCAACCTGCGGCTTATCCGCAATAGTAATATCACCAACAGCATAATGGCTTATGACCAGAAAATGAGAAGTGTGCTGTTCGAAATGGGAGATGAGGTTGAAATAAGAGCTGAATACAGGCAACTGGCCAGAAAATTATTTCGTACAAATGTTTTTCATGAAATGATTGCAACAGATACAGTAAGTCGCCCGGTAAATAATCCCCAATTGTATAGTAATGATGTTGGATTAATAAATGAGTTTGTAGGACAAGTTCAGTATGTTAAACGAGTTCACCAGGCACAATTGATCAGGTCGGAAGATTTATTGGTACAGGCAAAGCAATTAATTGCTGATATTAAAAAGGAATATCACCTGAAATAAATATTTATGGAAGTACATGCACACACCCATACGCCAGGAAAAAAATTGACACATTATCTCTGGGAGTTTTTAATGTTGTTTCTCGCTGTGTTCTGCGGTTTTTTGGCAGAGTATCAATTAGAGCATACTATAGAAAAGCAAAGGGAAAAACAGTATGCCAGGGAATTATATGATGAACTTTTTGCGGATTCCCTTGCTGTTGCCGATAAAATAAAATTAAGGCTGGAAAAAGAAAAAGATATGGATTACCTGAGCGGTTATCTTAAAGACAGCTCACTAACTTCATTGCCCAGAAAATTTTACCCGGCTTATACCACTGTTTTGTACCTGGCAAATACTTATTCGTTTGAACCGAAAGACGGTATTCTCAGCCAGCTTAAAAGTTCCGGATCACTCAGGTATTTCAAGAACGCAATACTGCAAAAACTGTTTGGCGATATCAGTGTCAGCATCAATAATGTTCGTTACCGGAACGAACAGGAATACCAGTTCTTTGCCAGCCCCATAAAACCATTTATGTTAAAATACTATGATTTTAACTGGATGAATGAATTACGAAAGCAGGATGAAAACGAAACGGCCATCAATCTTGTTAACCGCTATCGCAAAAGCGATATCATCATTCCGGCAAGTATATTAAACCTTGCTTCTTTTGACAGAGGCGACGCAACGAATATGATAGCCTTTTATAAACAGATGATGGTATCAACCCGAACCCTGCAGATGAATGATTACATAAAAGCCAATAGTAAGCTTTTACAAGAGCTCCGCAGGAATTATAATTTAAAATAAGTTTAATAAGATTATGGAAATACATGCCCACACACATACTTCAAGAAAAAAATGGACACATTATTCCTGGAAATTTATGATGTTGTTTAATAAAAGGTAAAGGGATAAAATTGAATGAATGATGAATAAAATTGCTGTCATTATCTTTTTTATTTTATCAGCATACCGTGGCAATACACAAAACAGGTATGCGGACAGCATAAGATCTGTTTTGGCGAAAACAACAAAACCGATTGAGCAATTTAACCTGCTTAATAAAATAGTTGAGGATATATTTACTAATGGCAGCGGGAACATTGATTACTCTTCTTGTGTAGAAATGGTCCGGATAGCCCAGCAATTGAAGAGTGACTCACTGCTGGCTATAGCATATAATACAGTAGGTAACTACTTTCTTTTAAATAACGGAGATTATAGTAATGCCCTTGAATATTTTTTTAAGGGTATTCCATTGGCAGAAAATGCAAATGATAAACGAAGACTCAGCTCCCTGTACATTGATATAGCTGTAGTTTACTATAAACTCAATAATCCTGATGAGCAAATAAAATATCTGCGAAAAGCAATGAATAATCTGCCGCCTGTAACATCTGCGCTGTATTATTTTATGCTTACACAAGTGCAGGCTTACACCTGCCGCTATTTTATTTTAAAAAGCCACTATGATTCTGCACTCCATTATGCAAAAGCACTTATTGAAAGCAACCGTTATTTCAAAAGCCCTGTTTATAATTGTGCGGCACAAAGCCTGATGGGAATTATCTATGAGAAAACAGCAGATACAACGGCAGCGGAGTTGCATTATAAAAATTCCGTGTTGGGAGCTGATTCTGTTCGTTACTTTTATATTAAGCTTAGTGTAAAGACCCCATACATTGATTTTTTGATCAAGCGGCGAAAAATTCCGGAAGCTCTTGAGCAGGCGAGACAACTTATGAATATGGGGATTGAAAAAAATAATGCGGATGTAAAAAGAATGGCTGCCGGATTTTTAAGGAGGATCTCTGAATATGCCCATCAAACCGATAGTGCCTATTATTATTCACTAATGGAATCTTCTTTGAAAGATTCGGTCTTCAGCCAGAATAGTATTAATAAAATACAATCATTGGTATTCAGCGAACAATTGCGGGTTATTGAAGAGGAAGGTAAGAGAGCTGCAGAAGAAGAAAAACGAAAACACAATATCCAGTACGCATTAATAGCACTTGGCATAATTACTTTCCTGATACTTTTTTTATTACTTAGTCACAGCTTTGTGATCAATGAAAGAGTAATTCGTTTTTTGATCATTATTGCATTGCTGATCGTATTTGAGTTCCTTAACTTGCTATTACATCCTTTTTTGGAAAGAATAACACATCACAGTCCTTTACTTATGTTACTCGTATTAGTGTGTATTGCGGCGCTATTAGTTCCCATGCATCATCGTTTAGAAAAATGGGCCGTTCACAAACTTGTGGAAAAAAATAAAAAAGTAAAACTTAAGGAAGCTAAAAAAATGATCATAACGTGAAATAAATTTTATGAAAGGATACCACCATTGACATACTTCGTCAGAATACTATATGAAATAAGTAATTTCCATGATAATGCAATCGATAAGTCTTGACAAGAAAAGGATCACTTCGGTCGATCTGCTTCGCGGCGCAGTCATGATCATCATGGCATTGGATCATACCCGGGACTTTTTTCATTACGATGCACAGGTTAATAATCCTGTTAACCTGAATACGACCACTGCAGTACTTTTTTTCACACGGTGGATCACTCACTTTTGTGCACCGGTCTTTGTTTTTTTATCGGGTACATCTGCTTATCTGCAATCGGCCCGTAAATCAAAAAAAGAGTTAAGCCTTTTTCTGATCACAAGAGGTCTTTGGCTCATTCTTGCAGAGGTTACCATTGTCAATTTTATTTTTTCATTTGATATTTCTTTCTCAGTGATTGCACTTGAGGTTATCTGGGCCATCGGCATCAGCATGGTGATACTGGGATTAGTAATATGGTTGCCATTTGAAATTATTTTGATCATTGGATTATCGATCGTTTTAGGACATAATACACTTGACTTTTATGAAAAAGATCAAACTGCTCCTTTAAGTGCTGGTTATAATTTAATTCACCGGGTCGGATTTCATCCACTATGGGGGAAACATAGCCTGTTCATTTTTTATCCATTTCTTCCATGGACAGGTTTGATGATGCTTGGTTATTGCCTGGGAAAAGTGTTGCGGAATAATGATGCTGCATATCGAAAAAAATTTTTAGTGATCACGGGTCTTTCAACTATTGCTTTATTTGTTATTCTTCGTTTCATAAATGTCTATGGAGATCCTTTTCCATGGGCAATACAGCCGAATGGGTTTCGAAGCTTTCTTTCCTTTATTAATACAAATAAATATCCGCCCTCATTATTTTTCATGTCAATGACCATCGGCCCGGCATTATTATTATTGGCATGGTGGGATAACATTCAAAACGGATTTACAAAAATTGTTTCGGTATATGGCCGTGTCCCATTGTTTTATTTTGTAGTTCATTTTTTTATTCTTCACCTTTTTACCACAATTATTTATTTCATAAGAGGTCATTCGTATGCTGAAGGAATGGCCGACCAGGTTTTTACAAAGTTTGTAAAACCAGGAGAAGGGTTCTCTTTAACCATAGTGTATATGATCTGGCTGGCTGTTGTAATTGGCTTATATCCTATATGCAAATGGTATGATAAATATAAAACCAATCATAAAGAAAAGAAATGGTTGAGTTATCTGTAATGATCATAAAACGTTTTTTATGGAAGTTCATCATCACTCTTTACACCCAAAAGAAAAACATTTCAAACATTATTTGTTTGAGTTTTTGATGCTGTTTCTTTCAGTCAGCGCAGGATTCCTGGTGGAAAATTTACGGGAGCATTATGTTGAACACAAAAGAGAAAAAATATTTATAAGATCATATGTAGAAGATCTGAAATTGGATACTGCAAGTATTACTGACAATACAGAACTCCGGAATTCGAAAACATTGATCATGGATTCGCTGATCAAATTATTAAATGGCCCTGATCCGAACAAGGATGGCCGATCTGCTTATTATTATGGAAGTCGGGTGACCCGGTCCGCTTTTTTCCAGTCAAATGACCGCACTATAAAACAATTAAAAAATGCTGGTGGTCTTCGTCTTATCAGAAATCAAAAAGCATCGAATACCATTATGGAATACGACCGTGCTATTGATTACATTAACTATCTTCAGAATTCCAGGGACCAACCGGTTTGATACTTCCATCACTGGCATTGGTAAATGTGAGTTATAAAACATGGCTTAAATTCATTACTCCCTTGCTGATAATACTTACATTAATTTGCGCCATTTCTTTGGTAACTGGTATCTACATTTAAAGTATCTTTCTTTTATGGAAGTCCATCACCATAGCCATACAGAAAGAAAAAAGTGGACGCATTATTTCTGGGAATTTTTTATGCTTTTCCTGGCAGTAACAGCAGGTTTCTTTGTAGAAAACCAGCGGGAGCATTATATAGAACATCTAAGAGAGAAGCAGTATATGCGTTCTTTGGTAAACGATCTTAAGGAAGATATAAAGATCCTGGATGAGCAAATATCAAAACATATCAGCAGGAACCGCCAAATGGATACATTGATCTCTTTACTTAAAAACAAAATTGCTCCGGAACAAAATAACAATATCTATTATTTTGGAAGAATAGCGTCACGTAATGATATCTTTAATTATAATAACCGGACGATCGATCAAATGCGAAACTCCGGGGCATTCAGGTTGGTTAGAAACCAGGAGATCTCAAATCTTATCATGAGTTATTACGGAAAGATCAAATCGCTTGAAATGCTTGAAGGCATCGAACAAAAAGAAGGTGAAGAATACCGGAAAATGGCGATCAGGGTTTTTGACCCGGAAGTTTTTAATTCCATGGTAAATGAACAGGATAATATTATCATGCCTCTAAATAACAACCCGTCTTTAAGAACATCTGATCCAAATTTGCTGACAGATATTGCGGGCTGGGTACAATACATGAAGAGTTCACGAACTGGGCTTGCCAATCAAAAAGCAGAATTAAAAAAAATAGCGGAACAATTGATCACACTTATTACACAAGAATTTCATCTGAAATAGTTCTTATGGAAGTACATCAACATGCACATACCGACAGAAAAAAATGGACACATTATTTTTGGGAATTTCTGATGTTATTTCTTGCCGTGTTTGCCGGTTTTTTAGCAGAGAATCAAAGAGAGCATATGATAGAGAATAAAAGGGCCAAACAATTTGCTTTGTCTTTATTAAGCGACATGAAATCAGACACGGCCGCCCTGAATACAGCGATCGACATTGGTAATAAAAAAGTTGAAGCGATAGATAGTTTAATTGTACAGATAGAAAAACCGAAGGAAAAATGGAAGGATACATTAATATATTTTTATACCGGCATAGCCGGGAGAGTCAGACCCTTCGAACACAATTCAGGCACTTACGAACAAATGAAAGCATCTGGCTCATTGAGATATTTTAAACAAGGCCTTGCGGACTTGCTGAATAAATACGAAGTGCAGGCAAAAAAAGCAAAAGTTAGGGAAGATATCCTTTTGAATTATGCAACCAATCTTTTTAACCCATTTCAATACCAGGTTGTTGACATCAGGTCCGTCATTCAGATGCAGGATGGGGTTCTTCCTACACATTCATTGGTTTTTCGTAAAACAGATAAAGAAACAATCGCAGTTTGGATTAATTATGCTACTGTTGTCCAAAGCACACAACAAAGAACAGTGGTTGAATTTGATACCATGCTGATATTGGCAAAGGGGATCATAACAACATTACAAAAAGAATATCACTTGTCCGAAAGGACTTTTTTGGAGAAATAAAATTTATGGAAGTACATTCACACACCCACACGGCAAGAAAAAAATGGCACCATTACTTCTGGGAGTTTTTTATGCTGTTCCTTGCTGTAACGCTTGGATTTTTTGTTGAGAATCAAAGAGAACATTACATAGAGCATCAGCGTGAAAAACAATATATACGATCACTGATAGCAGATCTGAAAGTTGATAACCAAGCCCTCGATACACATATTGATAATATAACAAGACAACTTTCCATGATGGATAGTATGATCGTGTTATTGAATAACCCGGATCTCATTGTAAAAAATAGCGGCCAGTTGTATTATCTCGGAAGAGTGTCGCCAAGGTTTGGCACACTATCCATAAATAACAGAACATTTGAACAATTAAAGAATTCCGGAAACTTCCGGTTGATCAGGAATCTCAACACATCTGATAAGATCATGGCGTATTATGACAAGCTCCAGCAAATACGGCAGGTAGAAGGTATTTATGATTCTGAATTTAATGAGTATAAAAGAGTGGCGGCAAAAGTTTTTGAGCCGGCAGTGTTTAGGGAAATGGAGCAAAATGATGGTAGCATTGCCAGGGCCAGCACCAATCCGTCTTTACAAACAAACAACCTAGGCTTATTAAAAGAGCTGGCTAATTTCGCTATTTACATGAATGGATCGAGAAGAGGTCTCTTAACTTTTGAAAAAAGTTTTCAAAAAACCGCTACTGAATTAATTACTTACTTAGAAGATGAATATCACCTGGAATAAATTCTTATGGAAGTACATGCACATACACATACTGAAAGAAAAAAATGGACGCATTATTTTTGGGAATTTCTCATGTTATTCCTTGCTGTTACATTAGGCTTCTTTGTAGAAAATCAACGGGAGCATTTTATAGAAAAGAAAAGAGCAAAAGAATATGCAAGGTTATTGGCAGATGATCTGAGTTTTGATATTGCAGAATTAAACAGATCCGAACGAGTACTAAATAAAATTATTGAAGCAGGTGATAGCCTTGGCAGACTTTTAAGTGTAGATGATATAAAAAAAATTCCCGGAGGGAAGTTATATTATTATGAATACTGGTCCGGCTGGCGCTGGAGCATTATTTCAAGGGATGCCACCTTGCAACAATTAAAAAGCTCAGGTGCTTTGCGTTACATACATAATACAGCATTGGTCCGTAAAATTCTAAGCTATGAAGAATCAGTCCGTGTGATCTATATGCTTCAGAATAAATATGAGCCGGAAAAAACTGACAATTGGAACTTAGTTCAAAAAGTTTTTTACCAGGAATACTTTAATATCATGGATAATGATCCGGAATTGACGAGAGACTCAACAACAAAAAATTTTAATGCAGAGAAAGCGCAACAGAATAATTTTATCAATACGAATTATCCCTTGTACAGCTACGATAAAAATATTTTGTTTGAATTGAAAAACTGGGCTTACAATTCTTCACGGAACTACAGGGTTATTGTAAGAGATATTAAAACTATGCGAACAAAAGCTAATGAGGTTATTGAAGGTCTAAAAAAAGAGTATCATTTTCGATGAATTAAATTTATTGATATGAAATATTTTATAACTGCTTTTATTTTATTTCTTTTTTCGTTTCAGGCTCAATCTCAGTATGATGTTCTTATACTAAATGGAAAAATAATTGATGGCACAGGCAACAGCTGGTTTTATGGCGATATAGCAATTAAAGATGGAAAGATCGTTTACGTCGGCAAAACAAATAATTTAACAGCAACAAAAGTCATTAATGCAAAAGGATTGATCGTTGCTCCTGGCTTTATAGACGTACATGCACATATCGAAGGGGGCGTTTTTGAAAACCCTACAGCCGATAACTATATATATGATGGAGTGACTACTGTCGTCACCGGTAATTGCGGCGGCTCGGCAGAAGATTTGAAAAATTTTTTCTGGCGACTTGACAGTATGAAGACCTCCATCAACGTTGCTTCATTGGTTGGACATAATACTGTGAGACGATTAGCAATGGGATTAAATAACCGGTTAGCTACAGTTGATGAACAAAAGAAAATGGAGGAGCTTGTTGCACAGGCAATGAAAGACGGAGCAGTCGGTTTATCAACCGGGCTTATTTATTTACCCGGAATGTATAGTAATACAGAAGAAGTGATCGGGCTTGCAAAATCCGCGGCAAATTATAACGGTGTTTATGCATCTCATATCCGTAATGAAGAAAATGGAGTAAAAGATGCAATTAATGAAGCGATCAATATCGGGAGGCAAGCAAACATTCCTGTTCAAATTTCTCATTTTAAAGTAAGCGGTCCTGCTAATTGGGGAAGAAGTAAAGAAACACTTCCGCTGATCGAAGCAGCCAGAAAAGAAGGATATGATGTAACGATCGATCAGTATCCTTACGCAGCAAGCAGCACTAATCTTGGAATTCGTTTACCTGATTGGGCAATGGCCGGCGGATCAGATTCAACAAAAAAAAGGATCAATGATCCTTCGATGCACAAACAGATCATTAAAGAAATGCTGGAGATGCAGAATAAATATAAGTATAAAAATTACAGCTATGCCTATGTCGCTTATCATAATGCCGATACAACTTTAAATGGGAAAAACATTTCGGAGATAAATAAATTAAAAGGCCGCAAATCAAAAATGAAGTATGAAGCGGAAACGATTCTTGATATGATGCTGGCGGGTGGTGCACAAATGGTTTACCATAGCATGAATGAAGATGATGTACGCTATTTTATTAAATATCCTTTTAATATGGTCGGCGCCGATGGAGGTGTGGTTGTTTATGGCAGAGGAATGCCGCACCCAAGAGCTTATGGCACTAATGCAAGAGTGCTGGCAAAATATGTAAGAGATGAAAAATTAGTTTCGCTGGAAGAAATGATAAGAAGAATGACGTCGCTTGCTGCACAAAAGTTTCAATTAAAAGATCGTGGGCTCCTCAAAGAAGGAATGGCTGCCGATATTGTGATCTTTGATCTTAATGAAGTAACAGATAAAGCAACATTTGAACAGCCTCATCAATATTCTGCAGGGTTTCATTATGTGCTGGTAAATGGACAATTGGAAATTGAAAACGGGAAGCATACCGGCGTTAAAAATGGAACTACCTTAAAAGGTCCTGGTTTTAATAAATAGAAATTGTTTCTTCAGTATCTTTCAAATAAATCCTTTTATATGCACCCTGAAACAAAAAGCAGGATCATTCGCTTAGTCATTTATATAATTATAGGTTTTGCTGCGGCATTTCTTTACAGCTATTTCAAAAAAGATTAATGTTTGTTTTATCGGAATGAAAAGCCGAAGATCCGCCAGGTAATTAGAAATTATCAATTTTAAAAAATAACTGCATGAGAAAAATTATTTTCTTTTTTATCCTGGCTGTTAACAATGTTTCAGCGCAAACAATTGAGAACTATTTATCCGCTCCTTTCCCAACTGAACTTACATCCTCTATAGATGGTAAAGCAATTGCCTGGGTATTTAATGATAAAGGGTCCCGGAATGTTTATGTGGCCGAAGCACCGGCATTCAATGCAATAAAAATAACCACTTACAGTGGCGATGAAGGAATTGATATCAATAGTCTTGAATTTACACCGGACGGTAATCAAATAGTTTTTGTAAGAGGAAACCCAAACAATAACAATGGCGAACCCGCTAACCCTGCATTTTTGCAAATATCTACAGCAAGAAATGTTTGGATCATTAATAAGGATGGAAGTGGAGCAAGAAAAATTATTGCAGGATCAAATTTTAAAATCTCTCCCGATAGCAAAAAGCTGGCGTATACTTCAGCAGGGCAAATATGGATGACCTCATTAATTGATACGGCAGTTAAACCTGAAAAACTTTTTCAATCAAGAGGCGGGCAATCACAAATTCGCTGGTCACCTGATGGAACAATGGTCGCTTTCACCAGCAACCGCGGTGATCATTCTTTTATTGGTATATATAAAGTGAATGCAAAAACTGTAAGCTTTGTTGAAACCAGTATGGATAATGATACTTATCCTGTATGGTCGCCTGATAGCAAGCAACTCGCTTATATACGTATTCCCAACATGAATAATATAATTCCTTTTGTTCCGGTACGGGAGGGTAATCCGTGGAGTATCCGGTCATTCGATATTCAATCAGGCAAAACAAAAGAGTTGTGGAAAGCATCTGCAGGAAAAGGAAGTGTATTCTTAAATGATATTCCTGTTGAAGAGAATTTGCTTTGGTGGTGTGCGGGAGATCAACTTATTTTTCCCTATGAAAAAAATGGATGGCAGCATTTATACTCATTAAACACAAATACAGGAATTATAAAGCTGCTTACTCCTGGTGATGGTGAAATAGAAAATGTATCTCTTTCCAATGACCGCAAAACAATTTATTATACAACAAATATTTCTGATATCAATCGTCGTCATATTTGGAAGTTATCGATCGTAGATGGTAAAACCGAACAGCTAACAAAAGGAAATGAAATAGAATGGAGCCCGGTAATAATTAACGATGGCCTTGCGATCCTTCATTCATCTGCAACAAAACCGGCCTGGCCCGCCATTGTAAAAAACAATTCAGTAAGTGATATTGCCAAAGAATTTTTCCCAACTGATTTTCCTTCAACACTGGTAACTCCGCAGTTTGTTACAATAAAAGCAACCGACGGAATGAATGCATATGGTGATCTGTTTTTACCGCCCAATCATAAACCGGGTGATAAACATCCTGCTCTCATTTTTATACATGGGGGTTCGAGAAGACAAATGCTTTTAGGTTTTCATTACAGCCAGTATTATTCCAATGCGTATGCACTTAATCAATATTTCGCCAGTAAGGGTTATGTTGTGTTGTCATTAAATTATCGCAGCGGTATTGGTTATGGTCTTGAATTCAGGGAAGCGTTGAATTATGGAGCATCCGGGGCCAGTGAAGTAAAAGACCTGGTCGGCGCTGGTCAGTATTTAAAAAGCCGGGCTGATGTAAATGCAAATAAGATCGCATTATGGGGCGGCTCTTATGGCGGTTATCTTACTGCGCATGGATT
>Ga0070698_100003411_pt1 | contig 17480 bp, 15 predicted proteins | sample KBSK1502metaG_FD_65477 | JGI IMG/M metagenome (GOLD analysis project Ga0070698, IMG submission 65477) | Corn, switchgrass and miscanthus rhizosphere microbial communities from Kellogg Biological Station, Michigan, USA - KBS K1-50-2 metaG | ecosystem: Host-associated > Plants > Roots >...
CGTGAGCCGACCGTCGACGAGCTGATCCGCCAGGCCCTGGAGATGGGCGACCCCGCCGGCCAGCCGCGCTGGTTGGCCGTCCAGGCCCTTCAGCGCCGCGGTGACGCCGAGACCTTCGAGGCCGCCAGGCGCCTGTGCGGCGGTGGGCCGGCCGAGCGGGCGCTCGCCGCCGACGTCCTCGGCCAGCTCGGCGCGCCGCGGCTGCCCTTCCGCGACCAGTCGGTGGGGCCGCTCACCGCGCTGTGCGAGCCGCACGAGCATCCCGACGTGGTGCACGCCGCCCTCTGCGCGCTCGGCCACCTCGACGACCCGCGCGCGCTCGACACCTTCCTCGGCTGCAAGGACCACTCCGATCCCGAGGTCCGCTTCGCCGTGGCAGCCAACCTGCCGCGCGCCATGGGCCGCGAGGAGGACCCGCGCGGGGTCGCGGCGCTGATCCAGCTCAGCGACGACCCGGAGGAGGAGGTCCGCGACTGGGCCACGATGAGCCTGGGTGTGCGGCTCGACGCCGACACCGCGGAGCTGCGCGACGCGCTGGCCCGGCGGCTGCGGGAGCGGGCCGGCGACATCGCCGGCGAGGCGATGGTGGGGCTCGCCCGCCGCGGGGACCCGCGGGCGTTCGACGCCATCATGGCGGCGCTGGCCTCCGAGGAGCCCGAGGCCGGCAACCTGGTGGTCGAGGCGGCGGCCGAGCTGGCGGACCCGAGGCTGCACCCGGCACTGCTGGCCCTGCGCGAGCGCGGCTGGGCACGCGACGACCCTCGCCCCTGGTGGCTGGACCAGGCCATGAAGCGCTGCGCCCCGGACCGCGGCCCCGGTTAGCCCCCGGTTAGCCCGGGCTCCGGCGCGCCCAGGAACGACCGCCCAGCCCGGGCGACCTGCTCAGGGCGACCGGCGCAGCGGGCGGGTCAGGCAGGTGGGGCCGCCGTCGCCCTTGGACAGCTCGGAGGCCTGGTAGACGTGGACCTCGCAGCCCTCAGCCTCCAGCGCGCGGCGCGTCCGCGGGTTCCCGTCGGCCATCACCACCACCCCGGGCCGCACCGCCAGCACGTTGGCACCGAGCGTGGCGTACTCCTCCGGGTCGACCGGGACCCAGCGGATCATCCGCTCCCGCAGCTCCTCGAGCAGCGAGACGGGCGCGAGCGGCTCGAACACCACGGCCAGCTCCCCGGCGACCGGTGAGACCACCGACAGCAGGTGGAGCACGTGCCCGGGCCCCCGGTCGTGGGGCAGGTCGCAGCGCTCCAGCACGGCACCCTCGGCCGCCAGGATGGCGGCGAGCTGGCGATGGGCCTCCGCGTTGGTGCGGTACCCGCGCCCCGCCAGCAGCGTCCCCTCGTCGAGCCAGAGCAGGTCGCCGCAGTCGGACAGCGCCGCGCCGTCCAGCCGCCCGACCTCCGGCACGCCGAGGGTCTCCAGGTCGGCGACCAGCGGCTCGGCCTCGGCGAACCGGATCGCCTTGGCGCTGCGCAGCACCACCGCACCCGCCCCGGTCACCAGCAGCGGGTCGAATACGAAGCAGGCGTCCACCATGCCGTCCAGCGGCGGCAGCACCACCACCTCGGCGCCCAGCCCGCTCAGCAGCTCGGCGAGCCGCTCGTGCTGGTCCAGCAGCAGCGCCGGGTCGGGCGGCCGCCAGCCGGCCGCGTCGAAGTCGCCGACGGTCGTCGGCGTCCGCAGCGCCACGCTGCGGAGCGGTGCGGTCATCGACCGCACGCCGAAGGTTCCAGGAGTCGCGGTCATCGAGTGTCGTAGCCTAGCCGACCACCGGCCCAGGCTCTAGCCGCCGGTCTCTCCCAGCGCCAATGCGCAGGTCCGATCCGCGAGCTCGTCCACCGCGATGGGGCCGGCTCCCACCACGCCGCCGATCCGGCCGCCGAGCGTCGACAGCACCTGGGCGGGCAGCGGCGAGCCGCCGTGCATGGCGCCGAACACCGAGCCGACGGTGGCGCCGTTGCAGTCGGTGTCCCAGCCCGCCTGCACGGCCAGGCCGACGGTGCGCTCGAAGTCGCCGTCGCCCCACAGCAGCGCCGCCGCCACCACCGCGGCGTTGCCGAGCACGTGCATCCAGTGGTAGCCGGCCAGGCGCTCGCGCATGCGCTGGTGAGCCGCCGCCCAGCCGGACCCCTCCGCGTGCAGCGCCACCATCTCGCGAACCGCCACCGCGAAACGGGAGCGGGCCGGCACCTGCGCGAGCGCCGCCTGGATCGCGGCGGCGGCGTCGTTGGTGACGAAGGCGCAGGCCAGCAGCGCCGCCACCCAGAGCTCGCCGTAGATGCCGTTGCCGGTGTGCGACAGGCTGGCGTCCCGGAAGGCCAGCGCCGCCGCCTGGGCGGGGTTCCCGGGCGAGACATAGCCCCACACGTCGGCCCGGATCTGCGCGCCGATCCACTCGCGGTAGGGGTTGCGCCAGCCCGCGGTGGCCGGCGGAACCAGCCCGAGCATCGGGTTGCGGTAGGCGGCCCGCTCCGCCGTGTGGGTCTGCAGCACCGGCAGCTGCTCCATCCAGTGCCGCGCGACCTGGGGCGTCTCGAAGCCGAACCCGTAGGTCTCCAGGACGCTGAGGCCGAGCAGCGTGTAGTCCAGCGGGATCTGCCGGTGGCTCCAGCCGCGCGTCGGGGTGCCGAGGCGCTGGCCCGCCGCGCGGCCGAGCCAGGCCGCGCTGAGCCGGTCGAGCAGGCCCCAGCGGTCCAGTCGCGGCCTCGGCAGGTCCGGGGAGGGCGGGAGCTGGCCGTGGATCTCCTCCCAGGTCGACGGCTCGCGGTAGCGCCAGCCGGCGCGGTGCTTGGTCTGCTCGACCCGCCAGAGGGCGCGCAGCACCGCGCTGCTGGACCCCGTCTCGAGCGCGCGGCCGACCTCCGACTCCACCCCGCCGATGTCGTAGCCGCTGACGCGCCGCTGCTCCAGCTCGTCACGGAGCACGTTCTGGAGGTCGAGGGGATCATGGGGCACCGTCGTCTCCTGGCTCTGCGCGCCGGCGCCGCCCGGCCGCGACGCCCCCAACCGCCACCCTACAGTGGCGCGGAGCAAGGCAACCACACTGCCGCTGAAACGGACGCTCGGGATGACCGTCCCCGTGGGGCCCGTCAGGAGCCTGGGCGGGTGACCTCGTAGATGGCGGCCATGTCGGCGCCACCCAGACCCCGCTCGACGGCCTTGCGGAAGAGGTCGTCGATGACCCGCAGCAGCGGGAGGTCCGCGCCATGTTCGGCGGCCGCCTCCAGCGCCAGCCGGACGTCCTTGGACGCCAGCATCACCGAGAAGGAGGTCGGGTAGTCGCCGGCGGCCATCAGCTCGCCCTTGATGCGGGCGTACGCGGCCTCCATCGGACCGCCCTGGATCGCGGTCAGGAACTGCTCCGGGTCGACGCCGAGCGCGCGGGCCAGCGCGATCGTGGAGGCCAGGGCACCCAGCAGCCCGATGGTCCAGGTGTTGGCCACCAGCTTCAGCCTGGTGCCGGCGCCCGCCTCGCCGAGCCAGAGGGTACGCGAGCCGATCGCGTCGAACACCGGCTGGCAGCGCTCCCTGGCCGAGTCCGGTCCGGAGGCGAGCACGGTCAGCTCGCCGTTCTCCGCCGGCTGCCTGGTGCCGAGGACCGGCGCGTCGACGAACCCGACCCCGTACTGGCGCGCCAGCACCGCCATGCGCTCGGTGTCGTTCACACCGATGGTGCTGCACTGCACCCACAGTGCGCCGTCACCCAGCGCGGCCAGCGCTCCGGAGGGACCGGCCACCGCCGCCTCCACCGCCCCGGCGTCGGCCAGCATGGTCAGCAGGATCCCGGCGCCGGCGGCCGCCTCCGCCGGTGAGGACGCCACGGTCGCTCCCCGCTCGGCCAGCGGCGCGGCCTTGGCGGAGGTCCGGTTCCACGCGCGCACGTCGAAGCCGGCTTCCAGGAGATTGCGTCCCATAGCGGAACCCATGATCCCCGTGCCGAGCAGCGCGATCGTCTCCCGCGCGAGCATCGCTGCCCGCCTACAGCGCGGCGAGCGCGCGACGGTACTCCTCGGGGTCACGCGCCTGGCTGGGCTGGTGGACGATGGTGTGGCGAACGACGCCCTGCTTGTCGACGATGAAGGTGCCGCGGATCGCGAAGCCGCGCTCCTCGTTGAAAACCCCGTAGGCCCTGGCCACGCCCCCGTGCGGCCAGAAGTCGCTCAGCAGCGTGAACCGGTAGCCCTCACGCTCGGCGAACGCCTTGAGCGCGTAGGGGGAGTCGACCGACACCGCCAGGGTCGCGGTCTCCTCGTTGTCGAAGCTGCTGAGATCGTCCCTGAGCTGGCACAACTCTCCAGTGCAGATGCCCGAGAACGCCAGTGGGTAGAACACCAGCACGACGTTCTTCTTCTCGCGGTAGTCCGACAGCCGGCGCCCCTGGCCGTCCTGGTCCTTGAGCTCGAAATCGGGTGCTTCCTCGCCGACCTGGATGGGCATGACGTGTGCGGTCCTCTCTGCTCTCGGCGACCCCCGCTGGTCTCAGCGCAGCGTACCGCTCACTCCGAGACGACCGCCTGCCCGGCGCCGGCGTCCCCCATCTGGGCGACAGTCGCCACCCCCCACAAAGGCTACGGGTCGATCGTGAAACGAATACGGCTAATTGACCATACCATCCGGCAAAACGGACGGAAGAGGGATTGACTGCAAAGCGGCCAGTCTGGCAGAGTCCGTTGCACCGGGACGACACGTGTCGAGCCGGTGGACGGCAGGTCGGGCGTGGTGGCGCCGGACCGGGCGCCGCGGTCCCAGCCGGGGGTCGCGCGCCGACCGCCTGGGCGACGCAGCCCTTTCGTGGCGGTGTGGCTCGCCTTCCGAGGGCGGGTCGGAAAGGTCGCCGTCCTGGGGTGAAGGGCCCCGAGGAACCCCACGGTCCACCGACGTCCGTGGGCTGACTCGGGGCCTTTTCCTACGCCGCTTCCCCGCCCACTTCTGCGTCGCTCCGCCCGCCCCTGGCCGCCCCGGCCAGCCGCTCGCCCCACCCTGGCCCCCCTCGGCCGCGCCCGGGCGGCCCCCGGGCCACGCCTTGGCGGGCGCAGGCGCCGGCCGCGCCCGGCCGGCCGGGTGGCCGCCGCTACGCCACCCTCCCCGCGGCGGCTCGACCCGCTCAGGGCGCGGCTGGAGTGGAGACGATGCTCAGGCTCGAAGCGGGCCGGCCGTGGGTGACGGCCATGATCTCAGCGAGGATCGACAGGGCGATCTCGGGCGGCACGCGGGCGCCGAGGTCCAGCCCGGTGGGGCTGCGTAGCCGGCTGAGGTCGATTCCTCTGTCGCGGAGCTCGGCCACGAACCCGGGCGTATGGCGCCGGCTGCCCATCACCCCGACGTAGCCCGCCTCGCCCGCCAGCACCGCGGTGACCGAGGGCAGCAGGTCGGGGTCGTCGTGGTCGATGAACACCACGGCGTCCTTCGGACCGAGGCCCTCGACGGCGGCCGCGAACTCCGGCGAGCCGAGCGTCTCCGCGCGGACGGCCATGCCCACGACCTCGCCGATGGTCGCCAGCCCGTCGGCCACCGGGCCGCCGCTGCCGACCACCAGCCGCGGCCGGGCGCCGAAGGCTTCGAGGAAGACCTCGACCACGCCTTCGCCGGGCTCGCCCTCGAAGCTGGTGTATTGGCGGATGGTCGAGCGGTCGCCGGCCGCCAGCAGGTCGTGGCCGTCCGCTCCTGCCCACCGGTCCAGCCCGTTGCACCCGATCGTGCCGGCTAGCAGCGACCCGTCCGGCCCGAACAGCGCCCGGTTGCCCGCTGCCGACGGGGGGTCTCCCTCGGTCCGGACCGTGGTCGCCATCACCACCGACCGGCCCTGCCGCCGCGCCTCCGCAAGCGCCTCCAGCACGTCTCCACTCACCGGGACACCCTCCTGGTCGATCGCCCACGCCCACCGCCGCTCAGACTACGCCGCGGCCAGGACGGCGGATCGCTGCGGTGGGCCGCCCGCGGTGTCCCGACGGCGATCGGGCCGCGCGGGCGGCGCCTGCTGTCAAGCGGGCGGATCGGGTCCCCAGGGAGCGCGTGCCTGCGCGCCGGACGGCGCCAGGCGGGCGACGCGGCGGCGATCGGTTGGCAGCCGCACGGCCGCGTCGCGGACGCTGCGGAGCAGGCTGAGGTACTCCGGCCGCGGCATCGGACGCGCCCCGAGGCTGGCGAGGTGGTCGGTGACGAGCTGCACATCGATCAGCCGTCCACCCGCCTCGGCGAGCCGGTCGACCAGGTCCGCCAGCGCCACCTTGGAGGCGTCGGTGGCCCGGTGGAACATCGACTCCCCCGTGAACACGCCGCCGACGCCCACGCCGTACAGACCGCCCACCAGCTCTTCGCCGCGCCAGACCTCCAGGCTGTGCGCGTGCCCCAGCCGGTGCAGCCGCAGGTAGGCCACGCGCATCTCCGGAACGATCCAGGTGCCCTCCGGCCGGTGCCGCTCCGCGCAGGCGGCGACCACCGCCTCGAAGGCGCGGTCGACCGTCGTCTCCCAGCCCGAGTGCCGCAGCCGCTGGCGGAGCGACCGCGACGTCCGCAGGTCGTCGAGCCAGATGACGCCGCGGGGATCCGGTGAGAACCAGGGCAGCGGCATGCCCGGGTGCGGCCACGGGAAGATCCCCTGGCGGTAGGCGTGGAGCAACGTCTCCGGCTCCAGGTCCGCTCCGAAGCTGACCAGGCCGTCCCCGTCCGCGGTCGACGGTTCCGGGAACCGCCACCGGCACGTGTCCAGGCTCGCCATCGCTGGCTCCGGGTCCTCCGCTGGGTGGTCCGTCACGACCATACGGTAACGTCCTGGCATGGAGATCGCGGATTTCGAGCTGGAGCGGTACTTCGCCAGGTGGGAGTTTGACGTCGACCACCTCCTCTGCGCGAGCGATCCCGAGCCGGTCCCGATGGGTGAGCTGCTCGGCATGGCCGACCGCGAGACCGAGCGGCTGTGGGCGGACCTGCGGCTCGGCTACACCGAGTCGGCCGGCCACCCGCTGCTGCGCGCCGAGATCGCCCGCACCTACCGGACGGTCGACCCCGACCAGGTGCTGGTGTGCTCGGGCGCCCAGGAGGCCATCTTCGTCGTGCTCGGGGCCATGCTGGGTCCCGGCGACCACGCCGTGGTGGTGTGGCCGAGCTACCAGTCCCTGCACGAGGTCGCTCGGGCCGCCGGCGCCGAGGTCACCCTGCTGCCGCTGGAGCACGACCAGGGCTGGGCGCTCGACCTGGACCGTCTGCGCGCCGCCATGCGCACGACCACCAGGGCGGTGGTCGTGAACTTCCCGCACAGCCCCACCGGCACCCTACCGCCACGCTCGACGCTCGACGCCCTGGTCGGGCTCGTCGAGGAGCGTGGCGCCTGGCTCGTGTCCGACGAGGTCTACCGCCTGCTCGAGCTGGACCCCGCGGAGCGCTGGCCCGCCGCGGTCGACCGCTCCCGGCGGGCGCTCAGCATCGGCGTCATGACCAAGGCGTTCGGGCTCGGCGGCCTGCGCATCGGCTGGGTGGTCAGCCACGACCAAGAGCTGCTCGGCCGCTTCGCCGCCCGCAAGGACTACACCACCATCTGCAACAGCGCTCCGAGCGAGATCCTCGCCCTGATCGGCCTCCGCGCCGCCGACCGCCTGCTGGAGCGGACCATGGGCATCGTGCGGTCCAACCTGCGCCAGCTCGACGACTTCTTCACCCAGCAGTCCGGCTGGATCGAATGGGTCCGCCCACGTGCCAGCACAGTCGGGTTCCCACGGCTCCGCGCCGACCTGGACGCCGACGCGTTCACCGCCGCGCTGGTGGAGGCCGAGCGGGTCCTGCTCCTGCCCGGGTCGGTGTTCGGCCATCCCGGCAACCACGTCCGCCTCGGCTTCGGCCGCCGCGACCTCCCCGACGCCCTGGCAGGCCTGACCCGCTTCGCCGGCAGCCACGTCGCCGCCCGCTGAGCCGGCGCCGGGAATCCTGGCGTTCGAGCAGCTCTTCGGGGACGCCGGCTGGATGACGCGCTGGCGCTGCGCGCCTCAGCGGCGTATGAAGCCGCGGCGGGCGTGGGTGCGCAAAGCGGCCACCCGGCTCAGGGTGTTCACAACCTGAATTGTCACATCCAGCCCGGATACTTCGCGTGGAAGTTGATAGCGAAGGTCCGGCTGGCAGGTCCTGGTCGAGTGGACTGCGAGGGATGCGTCAATCAGACTGGCTTCTTCCAGGACCTGTCCGCCCCGGTCCGTCCATGCTTGTCCGGCTTGTTAGCTCTGGATAGTGTCCCACCATGGCATTCCTGGACACGCCGTTCCGCCTCGCGCTCGGCAACGGGGAGTCGCGCTACTACCCGGCCCATGTCCCGATCAAGGACCGGGCCGACCCTGGCCTTCGGTTCGAGCTCGCTCAGGGGCAGTCATGGCGGTGGTCGGGGAAAGACGGCCCGATCGAGGTGGAACTCGTCGACGTCCTCGCCGCGGCCACGCTGGAGACCCTCAGTGGCATCCAGGTGCTGCGCGGCCCGATCCTCTCCATGCACGCCCTCGCCCTGGTGACCGCGCTGCGCAACGGTGACCTCGACCTGGCCGAGTGCCTCGAGCGGCAGCAGGAGGCCGTCGTCGACAGCATCGACGAGTGGCAGCTGGGCGAGCTCATGGAGCCGCCCGTGCGCTACCGGACGATCAAGAACTACAAGCTCAACACGCCTCAGCGGCTCCCACCGCCTATCCAGGTCGTCGGCAACCGCCAGACGGTCTGGCTGTGGGCTCGCACCCAAGCCAGGGCGTGGATCGCGGCCCGGCCAGGCGTCGCCTGGCGAAGCGGTTTGACCGACGACGAGATCCGGGCCTCCGGCCGCCGCCTCCCCGGGCGGCCCCGGCGCTCGGCGGACAACTGACGCCGTCAATCCTCCCTGCTGGAGGCCGTGACCCCGGCTCGTGTTCCGGCCTGGTTGTCACAGGTACCGGATACGCTCTTCTACGTAGAGAAGAACCTACCTATGCTGACGACAGCAGGGCGAGGAGAGCACCCATGCCCGTTACCAACGATTTCCGGCAGGCGCCGGACGAACCCATGCACGACCTCACCCAACTGGCCCGCCGCTTCCCCGAGGGCTTCATCGAGCGCAAGGACGGCATCGACTACGTCGCTCATCACGTTGTCACCCAGCGCCTGCTGAGCATCGTCGGCCCGTTCGACTTCGAGCTCGTGGAGATCATCCGGGGCGACGTGGCCGCGGCCGCGCCCATCCCGAACGGCAGGAGCCGCCGGGCCAGAGCCGGCACGCCGGCGCTCCACAACGTCGCGGTCGGCGGCGTGTGGCGGCTGACCTGCGAGATTGACGGCCGTCGGGTCCGTATCGAGGAGATCGGCGACGTCGGCGACGTGCACAACTGGCCGCACGACGGCGCTCGGCTCAAGGACGCCGCCTCCGACGCGCTCAAGCGCTGCGCCATGCGCCTCGGTCTGGGGCTGCATCTGTGGGCGCAGGAGCACTACTTTCTCGACCGCCAGCTCTGGGCGAGCCTGGAGCAGCCGGGCAACGCGGCCGAGGCCGAGGAGGCGGCGGCCCGACAGCCTGGGCCGGCGGGCGAAGGACCGGCCGGTCCCAAGCCGACCGCCGAGCCGGAGGCGGGCGACGACCCTGCGGCGGCCGCGTCCGCGCTGGATGCCAAGCGGATGCCGGTCTCCGGCATGGCCGAGTGGGAGCAGCCGGACGAGAGGCTCGTCGAGCGGTTCGACGCGTTGGTCGAGGCGGCCAGCGTCAGCGCCGCCGACGCGCGCGAGTTCCTGCGCGGCAGTCCCTACTACAGCGGGGTGTCCGACCCCCGGAACATGCACGGCCCCACGCTCGCCCGCCTGGTCGAGCGCATGGGCCAGGAGGGTGCTGAAGGGGCGTCCGGCCTGGCTGCGTTCCGAGCCAAGGTCGAGGAGGTCCTCGGCAGCAGGTCCGGTTGACCCTGAGCAGCCGGTCCTTGCCGGCCGCGCTTCATTCACTGTGGGTGAAATCATATGACACTGAATCATTTCGACCAGAGGCCAGTGCCAGCCACCGACTCGACCCCGGACTCGGCGCCGCCCTCACCTCCGGGGATCGCCTCCATCGCTGACGCGCTGCGCGAGGCCGCCCGGCTGGCCGCCGTCCGCGACCTGCTGGCCGAGCGCGAGCAGGAGCTCCGGGCATGGCTCGAGGCCAAGGCCGCTGCCCACACCGCCGCCGAGGGGACCGCCTTCAACTGTCCGGTCAAAGGCCTCGGCCGGGCCTACGTCACCGAGCCCGGCATCCGCCTGGAGCCGCTCGACCGGGCCGCCTTCGGAGCGTGGGCCCTGGCCAACCGGCCGGGCGACGCGCGTCGCCGTCTCGTGGCGGTGGCCGAGCGGATCGACCGCTGGCTGAACGCGCCCACGGGCGACGCCGGGGACCGGGCCGCGCGGCTCCGGGAGCTGCTCGACGACCCCAAGGCGGTGAAGGAGAGCGTCCTGCTGAGCGAGGCGCTGCTGGACGACTTGGCGGCGACCTGCGACGTGACCGAAGACGGCACCGTGGTCGACGTCGAGACGGGCGAGACCGTGCCAGTTCACGCCGTCCCCAACTCGTCGCCAACCCTGGTCATCAAGGTGGACCGGCCCGCCAGGCGTCGCTTCGCCGCCGAGCTGCGCCGTCGCTTGCCGATGCTCGGCCAGCCCGCCGTGCGCCCCGCACCTTCGGCTGCCTTCGACGGACAGCCCGGCGAGGGCCGGCGGGCGGGGTGAGATCACCGGGGAGCGGCGCCAGCCTGCTCGAACAAACGTTCTACCAAGAGTAAAATTGCCCGATGTTGAACCGACGTTGAACCAGGGAGAGGAGCTCAAGGGTGAGCGATAACCAGGTCACGCTCGTCGGCAACCTGACCGACGATCCGGAGCTGCACTACACGCCAAACGGCGTAGCCGTGGCCCATTTCCGTATGGGCGTCAACCAGCGGGTGTGGGACGGCGACGGCTGGAAGGACGGGGAACCGTCGTTCTTCAGCGTCAACGTCTGGCGCGACCAGGCCGAGCACGCCAGCAGGAGCCTGCGCAAGGGCTCACGCTGCGTGGTCATCGGGCGCCTCAAGGCCCGGTCCTGGGAGACCCCCGAGGGCCAGCGCCGTTCGCTCGTGGAGGTCGAAGCCGACGAGGTGGCGGCGAGCTTGCGGTTTGCGCCCGTCACGCTCGACCAGCGGGACAAAAGGACAGCTCCGGCCGAGGGCGACGATGCCCACCAGGATCCCGCAAGCTCACCGCCGTCCGGTCCCTCGAGTCGCGCTTTGGACGAGGTGCCGTTCTGAGCGATGCCTCGCCTCCGGCCAGCGCCTCCGGCCAGCGCCACCGGCCCGCCCATGGACGCACGGTCCGAGCCGAGACTCGGGCGATAGCGGGCCCCGAACCTGAGGACGCCGCATGACTCTGTCCCCGACGACCTCCACGCCACCGCCGCCAACCGACTCCCCGGCCGTCCTGACGGCTGTGCTGGAGCGCGTGACCTACAGCAACGAGGAGACCGGCTATACCGTCGCCCGGGTCACCACCGGTCGGGACGGCGACCTGCTCACCGTGGTCGGCCCATTGGCCGGCGCGCAGCCAGGTGAACACCTGCGCATGGAAGGGCGCTGGCGGAACCACGCTATGTACGGCCGCCAGTTCGAGGTACACGGCTACACCACCGTGCTCCCCGCCACCGTCCAGGGCATCCGCCGCTACCTCGGCTCCGGGCTGATCAAGGGCATCGGCCCCAAGATGGCCGAGCGGATCGTCGACCACTTTGGAGTGGACACGCTCCGCGTCCTGGAGGAGGCGCCGGAGCGTCTGCACCAGGTGCCCGGGCTCGGCCCCAAGCGCACCACGCTCATCGAGCGGGCGTGGGAGGAGCAGAAGGCTATCAAAGAGGTGATGGTCTTCCTCCAAGGCGTCGGCGTGTCCACCTCGCTGGGCGTACGCATCTACAAGACCTACGGGGACGAGGCCGTCAGGATCGTTACCGAGGAGCCCTACCGACTCGCCATGGACATCTGGGGAATCGGCTTCAAGACCGCCGACAAGATCGCCCAGAACCTCGGCATCGCCTACGACAGCGCGGAGCGGGTCAAGGCCGGGCTGCGGCACACCCTCTCGGAGGCGAGCGAGGCCGGCCACTGTCACCTGCCCCAGACCGAGCTGATCGCCAAGGCGTCCGAGATCCTGGGCGTGCGGCCGGCGCTGGCCGAGGCCTGCCTGGAGGAGCTGGTGCGCGAGCGGGGGGTGATCCGCGACCAGGTCCCGATCCCCGCATTCGACGACAACGTGCCAGCCATCTACCTGGTCCCGTTCCACCGAGCCGAGGTGTCGCTCTCCGCCGGGCTCCTGCGCGTGCTATACGCCCCTGAGCAGACCGATCGGCTCCCATGGTTCAGGACAGTGGACTGGACGGTGGCATTGGAGTGGCTGCACCGGTCCACCGGCCACCGGCTCACCCACGAGCAGGCCGCGGCGGTGCGCCTGGCGCTCACCGAGCGGGTGGCGGTGGTGACCGGTGGCCCGGGCTGCGGCAAGAGCTACACCATGCATGCCGTCGTCACCCTCGCCCGGGCCAAGAAGGCCAAGGTGATCCTGGCCGCGCCCACGGGCCGGGCCGCCAAGCGCCTCTCCGAACTGGCCGGCATGGAGGCCCAGACGCTGCACCGGGTACTCGAGCTGCGTCCCGGCGGGGAGGCGGCCTTCGACCATGATCGTCCGCTCGACGCCGACCTGATCGTCGTCGACGAGGCCTCCATGCTGGACGTGCTGCTGGCCAACAAGCTCGTCAAGGCCGTTCCCTCCGGCGCGCACCTGCTGCTGGTCGGCGATGTCGACCAACTGCCCAGCGTCGGCCCCGGGGAGGTGCTGCGCGATCTGCTCGATGCTCACAGGCCCGAGGCGGCCGCCGGCGACTTCCCAGGCCAGCGGGGCAGGGCCGTCGACGTGATCCCCCGCGTCCGCCTGACGCGCATCTTCCGGCAGGTCCAGGAGAGCGGGGTGGTCACCAACGCCCACCGCATCAACGCCGGGCAGCCGCCCGTGACCCGAGGGCTGCCGGACTTCTTCCTCTTCCCCGAGGAGGACCCGGAGCGGGTCGCCGACCTCGTGATCGACGTCGTCGCCAACCGCCTGCCGCGGCGCTTCGGCGTGGACCCGCAGCGCGACGTGCAGGTGTTGTGCCCCATGTACCGCGGGGCGGCCGGGGCGGCGGCGCTCAACGAGCGCCTCCAGCAGGCGCTCACCCCGGGATCTCCCGACCTCCCCGAGCGCCGCTTCGCCGGTCGCACCTACCGGCTCGGCGACAAGGTGATGCAGATCCGCAACGACTACGACAAGGGTGTGTTCAACGGGTCGGTCGGTATCGTGACCGCGCTGTCCCTGGATGAGCAGGAACTGCGCGTCCTGCTCGACGAGGACCAGGAGGTCCGCTACGGGTTCGACGAGCTGGACGAGCTGGTCCACGCCTACGCGGTGACCGTGCACCGCTCGCAGGGCAGCGAGTACCCCTGCGTGGTCGTGCCGCTGACGCTCAACGCCTGGCTCATGCTGCAGCGCAACCTGCTCTACACGGCCGTCACCAGGGCCAAGGGCATGGTCGTGCTCGTCGGCTCGAGGCGTGCGCTCGCCAGGGCCGTCCGCACGACCAGGGCGGGACGCCGCTACACGGCCCTCGACGAGCGGCTGTGCCGCGGGAGCCGACGGGTGGCGGAAGCACTGCTACGGCGTTCGGGTGACCACCCCCGGTGAGGTGAGACAGGTTCCCGGCCGGGTCACCTCCAGCTTGCAGGCGCCCCCTCACCGGACCCTCAGATGCCCGGCGCCGATGCGCATCAGGGAGCCCTCTGTGCGCCGGCCCTCGGCCCGATAAACGAAGCGGATGGTCTCGCCCTCCTCGGCGTGAGCGATGGCTTCCCGCCCGGTCAGGTCGGCCTGCTCGTCGCTGTCCTTACCTGGGCGCACGACGAACCGGACCAGCTCAGGCTGGGCTGGGAACCGCTGACCGTTGCCGGTGGTGTAGCCGAACAGGAGTCGGGCCAGCTCCGCTTTGGAGTCGAGCGGCCGATACTCGGCGAGACGATGGTCGAAGACCATGACGTCGTACATGGAGCACTGCTCCTCCTGGACGGTTGTGGCAGTCTATGGCACAGTCCCGGCGACAGGCAGAAGACGGCCGCGGTGTACCAGCGCCTGGATAGCGCCTCCTGGGCTGGTTCACGCAACGTGATGAGGCCTCGGCGGTGAAGTCCACTCAACTGTCGGGTCATCACTGCCGCCAGGCCGCCTACAGCAGAGCAGGGCGATAGTAGCCGGCGCGACCAGGCTGTGCCCGGCTGCACGACGTGTCGCTCCGCGGGCTCAGGCCGTCTCGACGTCCTGTGCCATGCCGCGCAGGTCGGTGGCCAGTTCGCCGAGCTGCCCCAGCCCGGCATTCCCGCTCAGCCGCTCGGCCCGGCCGGCCAGGTCCCCGAGCCGCTCGGCCAGGATCCGCCAGGCCGCCTGGCGGTGCGGCAGCACGTAGAAGGACGGCTGCACGATCTCGAAGGCCGGCCCGGCCAGCACCCCGGGCCGCTCCGGCCCGACCGGCAGGGTGGTCAGGACGCTGCCCAGCGGACGCATCACCCAGTTCATCAGGTGCTTGGCAACGGTGGCCAGCGTGGTGACCTGCTCGGCGCTCTCCCCGCTGTGCACGAAGTAGCGGCTCAGGGCCTGCAAGGTCGTCTCGTAGACCGCGTTGAACAGGTCGGCAACCTCGGCGGTCAGCGGATCGGTGATCAGCATCGTCTCCGCCTCCACATCAGGGGGCCGTCGCACGTAGGCCGGCTCGACCGGCCGGGCCGGCTCGAAGCCGGGGTCGGCCGCCCTGGTCGCGAGGTAGTCGTCGAGCAGGGCGACGAACTTGCCGAAGTGGGCGTTGCGCCAGTCCCCGCGGGCGCCCTCGCCCTGCTCCACGATCAGCTCGATGGCGGCCCTCGCCGAGCCAAGGTCGGTGACCGCGGTCAGCTCCGCCCACTCGAACACCTCGGTGGTCGCCTGCGCCTCTGGCGGTCCGATGAACACCCCGCCCTCGCCGCGACGGTCCACCAGCCGCTCCAAGCCCTGCTCGATGCCGCGGTACAGATGCCCGACGGTCTGGTAGTCCTCCGGGACGGCCATGAGCGAATCGCCGTCGGTCAGCGGCTGGGCCTGGCCGACGGCGGCGAAGCCCTCCGCGTCGTCCAGGTCCATCCCCTCGGGGCGCTCCAGATAGATGAAGTGGCGCAAGGCTCGCTCGCCGAACGGCACCAGCGCGATCTGCACCCCCGGCGGGTACCAGCGCGACAGGATGGGAAAGTTCGGCCGGTGCAGGTGCGGCGCCGCCCCGATCGCGGTGAGCAGGTTCGTGGCCAGGGCCAGGTGCAACATCTCCTGCTTGGTCACATCGATGATCACCGTCTCCCACGCGGCCACCTTGGCCTGTTGCTCGGCGCTGAGCCCTTCCTGCTGGGTCCGCCTGAGGGTGAACTGGGCAAACATGTACTCGCACATCAGCCCGTGCTCCAGCTCGCATGCCTGGGTGAGCAGCCAGACCAGCTCCTCCCGGCTCGCAACCCGCAGCGGGGACTCGACTACCATCGGGGCCTCCTGCTTCGTCGGCGTCAGCGGCCGATGCTACCGCCCAGCGCGACGCCGGCCGCTCGAGAGCCCGACGGGCGGGCTCCGGGAAGAGTACGGCCGAGCGTCTGCGGTAAATCGCGGCCCGTGATCGTGCCGCTTGGGAAATAGAAGCGGCACGAATGATAGGTGAGCGCCGGCCTCGTTCCCTGCCGCGCGGCCCCAGCCTCCGTATCGTAGTTCGGAGCGCCACGGCACGACGGAGGAGCCCAGATGCCCGCCGATATCCAGCAACTCCCCGACGACCTACCAGTTCCCGTCGACGACGGGGCCTGCGACCATCTGACCGGCATGGACGTGCCCGGGGTGGCGCTGCCGTCGACCGGCGGCGGCACCGTGCGGCTGGACGACCCCGCCGGGCCGCGCACCGTGGTCTTCGTCTATTCGCTGACGGCCAAGCCGGGCGAGGAGCCTCCAGGGGGCATGGCCGGCTGGACCGCGATCCCCGGCGCCCGCGGGTGCACCTCGCAGGCCTGCGCCTACCGCGACGAAGCCGAGCAGTTCCGGCGGCTCGGCGTGCGCCTCTACGGCCTGAGCACCCAGGACAACGCCTACCAGGTCGAGCTGGCCGCCCGGCTTGGCCTCCCCTACGAGGTGCTGAGCGACGCCGGCCTGGAGCTGACGCGCGGCCTGCACCTGCCGACCTTCCAGGTGGAGGGCAGGACGTTGCTGAAGCGCCACACCCTGGTGATCGCCAGGGGCCGCATCGAGCACGTGTTCTACCCGGTGTTCCCGCCCGACCAGGACGCCAGCCACGTGCTCGTCTGGCTCACGGCGCACTAGCCGGCCCAGGGGCGCCAGACGTGGCGCCCGATGGCTCAGGCCTCGATCTTCTGGCCCTTACCGATCACCGCCACGCCGTCGTCGGAGATGGCGAAGCGCTCGCGGTCCCGCTCGGGGTCCACGCCGATGCGGGCACCCTCTGGGACCTGCACGTTCTTGTCCACGATCGCGCGGCGGACCACGGCGCCGACGCCCACGTCGACGCCGTGCATCACCACCGAGTCCTCCACCAGCGCGCCCTCGCGGACCCGCACACCAGGCGAGAGCACCGAGCGCCGCACGGTCCCGCCGGAGACGATCACCCCGGCGCAGACCATCGAGTCGATCGCGTGGCCGACGCTGCCAGGGGTCTCGAGCACGAACTTGGCGGGCGGCAGGGGCTCGTGCCAGGTCAGGATGGGCCACTGGTCGTTGTAGAGGTTGAAGATCGGCTGCACCGAGATCAGGTCCATGTGGGCGTCGTAGTAGGCGTCGAGGGTGCCGACGTCGCGCCAGTAGCCGCGGTCGCGGTCGGTCGCGCCGGGAACGTGGTTGCCGGCGAAGTCGTAGACCTCCGCTTCGCCGGCCGCCACCAGCGAGGGCGCGATGTCGCCGCCGAGGTCGTGGTTGGAGCCCTCATCGCCGGCGTCCAGGGAGACCGCCTCCACCAGCGTGCTGGTGGTGAACACGTAGTTGCCCATCGACACGAAGGACTGGTCGGGAGCGTCGGCCAGCCCGGGAGGGTCGGCGGGCTTCTCCAGGAAGGCGCGGATGTGGCGGCCGTCGACATCGGTGTCGATCACTCCGAAGGCGCCCGCCTCGCTTCTGGGCACGCGGATCCCGGCCACCGTGAGCCCGGCGCCGGAGGCCACGTGCTGCTCCACCATCTGGCGCGGGTCCATGCGGTAGATGTGGTCGGCGCCGAAGACGATCACGTAGTCCGGCCGCTCGTCCTGGATCAGGTTCAGGCTCTGGAAGATCGCGTCCGATGAGCCCGCGTACCAGCGCGGGCCGCGGCGCATCTGCGCCGGCACCGGGGTGACGTAGTTGCCGAGCAGCGGCGACATCCGCCAGGTGGTGGCGAGGTGCCTGTCCAGGCTGTGGCTCTTGTACTGGGT
>Ga0070698_100003412_pt1 | contig 17480 bp, 14 predicted proteins | sample KBSK1502metaG_FD_65477 | JGI IMG/M metagenome (GOLD analysis project Ga0070698, IMG submission 65477) | Corn, switchgrass and miscanthus rhizosphere microbial communities from Kellogg Biological Station, Michigan, USA - KBS K1-50-2 metaG | ecosystem: Host-associated > Plants > Roots >...
GCCGGCCGGCGAGTTGAGCCGTGAGCTAACGATGAGGAGGAGCGCGATGAACAGAACGATGCGGGCGGCGGCGCTCGTGCTGGCCGCGGGGCTGGGCCTGCTCGGCGCGGGCTGCACCCACATGACCGTCAACAAGCTGATGGCGCAACCCGCTCGTTACCACAACCGGGAAGTGGCGCTCAAAGGCGACGTGATCAAGAGCGTGGGCGTCCTCGGGCACGGGGTCTATCAGCTGGACGACGGCACCGGCACGATCTGGGTCTACTCGACGCACGGGATGCCTCGCCAGGGCGCGCGCGTGAAGGTCTGGGGCCGGGTCAAGGACGTCGTGGACCTCGGCGGAATCATCCCTCTGCCCCGCGAGGTCGGATCGGGGCTGGTGATGGATCAGACGCGCATCAAGGGCAGCTACTGACCGGCCGGCCCGCTTTCGTCAGCGCGCGCGGGGACTGAGACCGGGCTGGGCCCGTGGCAGCCCCCGCGACGCCACCGGGCGCCGGCCCGCGCCCTTCTTCGCCGCGGGCGCGCGCCGTGGAGATCCCACGAGCGCCGGCCGCACGGCGTCGAGCGAGCGCGCGATCAGCGCCTCCGCCGGCCGCCGGCCGTCGGCGAAGGCGAAGATGTGGATGTGGTCGCGCGTCTCGCGCAGCGCCTCCACTCGTCCCTCGTCCTCGAGCTCGGCGACGAAGCGCATCAGCTCGTTCTGCTCGGCGGCCGCCATGTAGTGGTCGTACACGTCGAAGGCCAGCCCGGTGGTGTGGGGCGGCGTCGCGATCTGGGTCGCGTTCGGGTTCACCTCGCCGAGCCTCTGCTGATAGCGCTCGGTCCGGATCAGCGACGTGATCGGAAGCGGGCGGCCGAACTGGGCGTGGTAGTGGTGCGCGATCTCGAGCAGGACCTCGCGGGCCTCCGGCCGGAGGAAGCTGAGCAGCCGGGCCTTGAACTGGGCGCGGCCCGCCGGCGTGCGCAGCTCGTAGCTGCGCCCGTCGAAGTCGGCCGCCTTGTCGGCCAGCCGTCGATACTCCGCGACCAGCCGCCGCCGCTTGTCGTAGTCGTCATAGAACGACGCCACGCGTCGCCGGCGCTGCTCGAGCAGCTTGACCGCGGCCTGGGTCCCTTTGACCTGGGCCAGCAGCGCCTTCCGCCGCCGCAGGTAGGCCGCGCGCTGCTTGCGGAGCTTGGGTGCGCGCAGCGCGCGCAGGTCCTTCTGGAGGCTGGCGGCCTTGTCCTTCAGCTCGGCAATCGACTCCACCATCGCGGTGTCGGCGTCCTGGAAGTCGGCGTAGTTCTCGTAGAGGGGGATGTCGGTGCCCGTCGCCCGGTCGTAGTGGGTGAGGGGGTCGTCGCTGACGCTCGCCCCGACGCCGTAGAGGACGTAGTCGTCGCCGACCGGCTTCATCTCCACCATCTGGCCGTGATCGATGAGCTCGACGAGCTCCGAGTAGTCATGGGGCAGCTCGAAGTCCTGCGCCCGGCTCTCCGCCACCTGCACCGCGAGGAACCGCCGCCGGTCGCTGTAATGGCGCAGCTCCGGCGGGACCACCACGGCGGCCGCGCGGCCCACCGGCTCGCCCCGGTTCTCTTCGACCCGGCGCGCCGCCTCCCGCCACGTCCGCACGACCGGTGCCGTGAGGGCGTTCGGCGGCGGCGAGACCGCCACCTCCTCGGGCTTCGGCAGGTCGCCCCACATGACCAGGGCCACGGCGAGGCCGACTCCCAGGAGGGCGGCGGCCGCCGCGTGCATCGAATCGGTGTAGCGGAGCCTCATGCCAGATCGACTGCAAGGCGCATACCCGCGCGCCAGCCCTTTGGGATCATTGGTTTCGTTGACACCCGCACACCCTCATCCTAGATTCGAGCACATGAGCGTGCAACCGCGGCGACAGCAGCCACGCCGGCCACCGCTGCGTGCGAAGCGCGTTTGAAGACCGCCCGGTGCTGTCTCGCGCTGATGGCCGTTCTGGGCGGATGCCGCGGCGGCGACGGGTCGCCGGCCCCGGGTCCGGCGGCCAGCCCCAGCCCCACGCTGCGCTCCGACGTCACCGTGACCGAGATCGGCCTCGGGCGCGCCCTCGAGACCAACCGGCGCGTGGCCCAGCCTCGGGAAGCCTTCGCCCCCGCCGACACCGTGTACGCGTCCGTCGTCACCCAAGGCTCCGCGCGGCGCGTTCTCTTGAAGGCCCGGTGGACGTACGAGAGCTCCGGGGTGGTGTCGGAGTCTTCGCTCGACATCGCGCCGAGCGGGGCGACGGTGAGCGAGTTCCACATCTCGCGGCCGGAGGGCCTGCCGCGCGGCCGATATCAGGTCGAGATCCTCCTCGACGGAGCGTCGGCGGGGAAGCGCGGCTTCTCGGTGCAATAGGACGTCGAGGGACGTTCCCGCGCCAACGAAAGAGGGGAAGCGATGTGCAAGATCCTGTGCCGCATCGTCGGCGCCGCGCTGATCCTCGCGGGACTCGCCGGCTTCGTGTCGCCGACGCTCCTCGGTCTCCACCTGACCACGATCCACAACATCGTGCATCTGGTCACGGGACTGGTCGCCCTCTATGTCGGCTTCGCCGCGAGCGTCGTCGTGGCCCGGATGTTCTGCCTGATCTTCGGCGCGGGCTACCTGCTTCTCGGAATCGCGGGCTTCGTGGCCCCCGGCGTGGTCGCGTCGATCCTCGGGCATCCGCCGGTCTCCGCCCGCGAGCTGACGCCCGACAACGCGCTCCACGCGCTGCTCGGCGCCGTGCTCCTCGTGGCTGCGAAAAAGCGTGCGAAAAAGCCTTGACGCCGAGGGACGAAAGAGCGCAGGGTTAGAAGAGCACATGAAAGGCAACGGCCACCGACCGAGGCTGGACCGCGCGCTCGGCGCTCCGCGCTTGTCCGCGGTCGAAGAGTGGTCGCGCCGCGGCGTCTCTCCGACGGCGGTGGCGGCGGAGGCGCTCCGCACCGGTGTGCCGCCGTTGGAGACGGACGGACGCCAGGCCAAGATCCCCGGCGAGGACGAGACGATTCGCGTCGGCGATCCGGACGACGATCCGCTCGCCAACGAGTACGTCGGCGAGGAGACGCCGGGGGGAAGCACTCCCACCCCGGACCAGAGCGGCGTGGACGAGATCGGTCGCGCCTACGGCTTGCAGGAAGAGGACTCCGGCTCGCTGCGCAGCGGCGGCGAGATCCTCGCCCGGCGCGATCGCCACCGTTTCGAGCTGATGCCGCCCCGGACGCGCTTGCTGTAGGGCGTGGCCCCGGAGGACTCGAAGGTCCGTCCGCCCCTGCCGTTCCCGGAAAGCCTCTGCCACTCCTGCACCGCGCCCCCGCGCTACGTGACGAGCGACCGCGGCTCCGTCTTCGTCTACTGCCCGGTCTTCGCCAGGTATCCGCCGCAGCCGGTGTCGGCCTGCCCCGCGTTCCGCCCTCGCGAGGCCCCTTCCGACCCTCCGTCGGACTAAGATTGCGGGCAGGAGGGCACGCATGAAGTTCTTCGCCGGAGTATTCACCACGGTGCTCGTCGGCGTCGCCATCGGCGGCTTCGTCTTTGCCACCGGCCGGTTCAACGTGGCGGCCACCGCTCCCCCCGACTTCACCGACAAGGTCGCGCCCTGGGTGCTGGACAAGGCCCTCGAGCGCCGGGCTCGGGACGTCACCGACCCCATCTCCAAGGACGCCGGCGCGCTCGCGCGCGGTATGTCGCATTACCGCGAGAACTGCCTGCCCTGCCACGGCGCGCCCGGCGTGGATCCGGCGGAGTTCCACGAGGGCATGAACCCCGTGCCCCCCGACATCGATTCCCAGGGCGTGCAGCACGACACCGACGCCGAGCTGTTCTGGGTGATCAAGAACGGCATCCGCATGACGGGGATGCCGGCCTTCAGCGTCAACCACAAGGACGACGAGATCCGCGACATCGTGGCCTTCGTGCGCCACGCCCCGCAGCTCACCGACGCCGAGCGGCGGGCGCTCAAGGAAGCGGTCGCGGGCGGCGAGGAGCATCATCACGAGGGTGCGGAAGGCGAGGAGCCGCACAGCCATGGCGCCGAGGGCCCGGCCGCATCACCGGCGCCGGCGGCCTCGGCCTCGCCGCACCATCATCACTGACGGCCGTCGCCGCGGGCCCCTGATAGAATCCGCGCCGTCCATGGATTGGCGAAGGCCGCGCGAGGCGGCTCTCGATGCGGCGGTCGCGGCCGGCGAGATCCTCCGGCGCGATTTCCACCACCCCGGCGGCGCGCGCGGTGCGGGCGACAAGGCAGAGGCCGACCTCGAAGCCGAGCGCCTCATCCGGGCCCGCCTGCGCGAAGCGTTCCCCGGCTGGGGATACCTGGGTGAAGAGACGGGCCGCGCGCCGGGCCCGCCGGGCCGGCCGATCTGGCTCGTCGATCCCAACGACGGGACCCGCGATTACCTGGCCGGCCGGAGGGGCAGCGCGGTGTCGATCGGCCTCCTTGCCGAGCGGCGGCCCGTGCTCGGCGTTGTGTTCGCTTTTGCCTATCCGGACGACGACGGCGACCTGTTCACGTGGGCCGAGGGCTGCGGACCCGTGCGCCGCAACGGGCGTGCGGCGGCGGCGCGGCTTCCCGACGCTCTCGCGGCCCAGGACGTGGTCCTGGTCTCGAGCAAGGGCGATCGCGATCCCGAGGCCAACCTCCGGTGTGTCGACCCCGCGCGCTACCGCGCCGTCCCCAGCATCGCCCACCGCCTGGCCCTGGTGGCGGCGGGCGAAGCGGCCGCGGCGGCGTCGCTGTTCGCTCCCGGCGCGTGGGACTACGCGGCGGGCGACGCGCTGCTGCGGGGAGCCGGCGCGGTGATCGTGGACGAGGAGGGCAGAGAGGTCGCCTACGCCGACGATGGCACCAGCCAGACGCTGCGCGCCTTTGCGGGGTCGAAGACGGCCGTGCGCGAGCTGGTGCCGCGGCCGTGGGCCGAGGTCTCTTCGGGCCCGTGGCGCGGTGAGCGGCCGGCGTCGCTGGCACGGGGACGCGCGGTCGCGGACGCGGGGCTGCTCGCGCGCGCGCAGGGATGCCTGCTCGGGCAGATCGCGGGCGACAACCTGGGCGCCCTGGTCGAGTCCGGCACGGCGGCCGAGATCGCCGCGCGCCATCCCGACGGGCCCCGCCGGCTCGAGGATGGCGGGCACTGGGGCATCCTGGCCGGCCAGCCCACCGACGATTCCGAGATGGCCCTGGCCCTCGCGCGCGCCGTCGTCGGCGCCGGAACGTACGACGACGGCAAGGTCCTCGAAGCGTATCGCGCGTGGTACCGCACCGGTCCGTTCGACGTCGGCAACACGACCCGCGCCGCGCTCGTCGGCTACCTCGTGGCCGACAGCCAGGCCAACGGCTCGTTGATGCGGGCGAGCCCGCTGGCCATCTTCGCGCATCGGTCGCGGGCGGAGGAAGCGGCGGAGCTGGGACGGCGCGACAGCGCGCTCACGCATCCCAACCCGGTCTGCCGTGACGCGGTGGCGGCGTTCGTGATCGCCGCCTCGCGCGCCATCGCACGGGGTGGCGAGCCCGAGGGCGCCTACGAGGCCGCTCTCGCGTGGGCGCGCTCCGCGGCGGTGCCGCCGGTGGCGGAGGCGCTCGTGCGCGCCGCCTCGGAGCCGCCGCGCTGCGACGAGGGCCACATCGGCTGGGTGCTGGTGGCCCTGCAGAACGCGTTCCACGAGCTGCTCCACGCGCCCAGCGTGGAGGCCGGAGTGGTGGCGACCGTTCGCCGCGGGGGTGACACCGACACCAACGGCGCCGTGGCGGGAGCGCTCCTGGGGGCCGTCCATGGCCGGGCGGCGATACCCGCGCAGTGGCGAAGCATGATCTTGAGCTGTCGTCCCCATCCGCAGCGGGCCCGCCGTCCGCGCCCGCCGTCGTGCTGGCCGGTCGACGCCCTCGAGCTGGCCGAAGGTCTCCTCCTGGCGGGCGCATGACTCCCGACCAGGAATCGGCACGCCTCGAGGAGGACGCCCGCCGGACGAAGAACTGGAAGCGCTGGGGCCCGTACCTAGCCGAGCGGCAATGGGGCACCGTGCGGGAGGATTATTCGGTCGACGGCTCGTGCTGGACGTACTTCCCTCACGACCACGCCCGTAGCCGCGCCTATCGTTGGGGCGAGGACGGACTGCTCGGGGTCTGCGACCGCGAAGCCCGGCTGTGCTTCGCGCTCGCCCTCTGGAACGGCCGCGACCCGATCCTGAAGGAGCGCCTCTTCGGCCTCACCAACCTCGAGGGCAACCACGGCGAGGACGTGAAGGAGCAGTATTTCTACCTCGACTCCACCCCCACGCACTCGTACATGGAGGCGCTCTACAAGTACCCGCAGGCGGAGTTTCCCTACGCTCGCCTCGTCGAGGAGAACCGGAGGAGGGGAGTCGGAGAGACCGAGTTCGAGATCCTCGACACGGGCGTCTTCGATGGCGGGGGCTACTTCGACGTGTTCGCCGAGTATGCGAAGGCCTCCCCCGACGACCTCCTCATCCGGATCACGGTGGCGAACCGGGGCGCGAACGAGGCGCCGATCGAGGTGCTGCCCACGCTGTGGTTCCGCAACACCTGGTCCTGGGGTCGCACCGGCGAGGGCTACTGGCCGAGGCCGCGACTCTCCCGGCAAGGGAAGTCGGCGATCCTCGCCGAGCACGTCTCTCTCGGCCGCTTCCGGCTCCTCGTCGGCCCGGGTCCCGGCGGCGCCCTCCCCACGCTCGCCTTCACCGAGAACGAGACCAACGCCGCGCGCCTGTTCGGTACCGCGAGCCCGTCGCCATGGGTCAAGGATGCCTTCCACGAGCTCGTCGTCCACGGGCGCGAGGCCGCCGTGAACCCGCAAGCCGAGGGGACGAAGAGCGCCGCGCGCTATCGTCTCCGGCTGCCGGCGGGCGGGCAGGCGGTGCTGCGGCTGCGCCTGCACTCGGAAGAGGAGACGCCGGGAGAGGAACCCCTCGGCGCCGGCTTCGACGAGGTCTTCGCGGTCCGCCGCCGAGAGAGCGACGCCTTCTACGCGGCGCGCACGCCGGCCGCCGCCGGCCCCCAAGAGACCCGGGTCGTGCGCCAGGCGCTCGCGGGCCTGCTCTGGAGCGGGCAGTTCTACCATTATGTGGTCAAGGACTGGCTGGAGGGGGATCCGGCGCAGCCGCCGCCGCCGGCGGAGCGCCGGCAGGGACGCAACTCGGGCTGGACGCACCTCTACAACCGCGACGTGCTGTCCGTGCCCGACAAGTGGGAGTACCCCTGGTACGCGGCCTGGGACCTCGCGTTCCACATGATCCCCCTGGCCGCCATCGACCCGGAGTTCGCGAAGCAGCAGCTCATCCTCTTCATGCGTGAGTGGTACATGCACGCCTCCGGTCAGCTCCCCGCCTACGAGTTCAGCTTCTCCGACGCCAACCCCCCCGTGCACGCCTGGGCCTGCTGGCGCGTCTACAAGATGACGGGGCCGCGCGGCGGCCGGGACCGGCAGTTCCTCGCCCGCGCCTTCCACAAGCTGATGATCAACTTCACCTGGTGGGTGAACCGGAAGGACCGGGCGGGGAACAACCTCTTCTCCGGCGGCTTCCTCGGCCTCGACAACATCGGCGTCGTCGACCGCAGCCGGCCGCTGCCCACCGGGGCCGAGCTCGAGCAGGCCGACGCCACCGCGTGGATGGCGTTCTTCTGCTCGACGATGCTGTCGATGGCGCTGGAGCTGGCGCGGGAGGAGCCCGCCTACGAGGACGTGGCGTCGAAGTTCTTCGAGCACTTCGTGGCCATCGCCGACGCCATCAACACGGTCGGCGGCAACGGGCTGTGGGACGAGGCGGACGGGTTCTACTACGACCAGCTCGCCCTCGACGGGGCGCGCTTCCCGCTGCGGGTGCGGTCACTGGTGGGCGCGGTGCCGCTCTTCGCGGCCGAGGTGCTGGAGAGGTCCGCTCTCGACAAGCTGCCGGGCTTCCGGAATCGGCTGGAGTGGTTCCTGAACAACCGGCAGGACCTCTGCGAGTGCATCTCGCACGACGAGATGAAGAGCCGGAAGGCCCACGGCCACCTCCTCATGGCGATTCCCACGCGGCGGCGACTGGAGCGGGTCCTGCGCACGCTGCTCGCGGAGGACGAGTTCCTCTCGCCGTGGGGGATCCGCTCGCTGTCGAAGTTCCACGAGCGCCACCCCTACGTGCTCGACCACGGCGACGCGGAGCACCGCGTCAGCTACGCGCCGGGCGAGGCCGACTCGCGCCTGTTCGGCGGCAACTCCAACTGGCGCGGTCCGGTGTGGCTGCCGATGAACTACCTCATCGTGGAGGCGCTGGAGCGCTACCACCACTACTACCGCGACGAGCTGAAGGTGGAGTGCCCGACCGGGTCCGGCCGGTCCATGACGCTGAAGGAGGTCGCGAAGGAGATCGCGTCGCGGGTCGCCCGGATCTTCCTTCCCGACCGCGCCGGCCGCCGGCCCTGCCACGGGGCGGATCCCCGGTGGGCCGGCGATCCGCACTGGCGCGACCTCGTCCTCTTCCACGAGTACTTCCACGCCGAGACGGGACGCGGCCTCGGCGCGAGCCACCAGACGGGCTGGACCTCCCTCGCCGCGCGGTTCGTAGCAGACCTGGCGCAGGCCCGTGGCAGCGAGCGAGGGATTCACTCCCGAGCGAGCGACTGGGGGGGTTCGGGGGGTGCTGATGGCTCGTACCCCCCGACATCGAGATGAACGCGAGGGATTCACTCCCGAGCGAGCGACGTGGGGGGTTCGGGGGGTGCTGATGGCTCGTACCCCCCGACATCGAGATGAACGCGAGGGATTCACTCCCGAGCGAGCGACGTGGGGGGGAGCGCGAATGCGCGCGCGGGGGTGCTTTCGTGATGTCTGTACCCCCCCGAGCTGACTAATGAATCGGCGGTCTGGCGAAGCCTTCGTCGCCGCGCTCGCGGTCCCGTAGCCGGTCGCGGGTCCACCACGAGCGGGGCAGGATGCCGAGGGCGCGGAGCGCGGAGGCGTATTCGTAGCGCAGCGTGATGCGCTCGGCGGGAGCGGGCTCGGGGTCGAACGAGACGACGCGAACGGGGTCCTCCGCCCGAGGCCCCCAGCCGGTCCCTGGATACGAAGGCGCCGCGGTGGCCGGGGGAGCCGGGGCACGTTCGGCAATGCCGTCGCGCGCGGCCGAAGCGCTGTCGTCCTTCGCCTTCGGCTCCCGGCGGCCCTCCTCGCGCGGCTCGCCGTCGTCGGGCCGGCCGTCGTCGGGCCGGTAAGGCCAGTGCGGCCAGGGCCGCGGGACCGGACGCAGCTCCCGATAGATCTCGACCTCGATCCAGCCCAGGCGACCGCCGGCCTTGCCCGAGCGCATCGCGTAGGAGCGCTCCTCGTCGACGAAGGTGAACTGCCGCACGTCCTCCAGAGACGTGCGCCAGCCCTGCACGACCGTGTCGTCCCAGGGATACAGCACATACATGCGACCCGGGGAACGGGGGCCCGCGGGCGAGCGCTCGCCGCTGATCGAGTTGAGGCCGTCCACCGTGAGGAGCACGCCCAGCCGCTCGCCGGTGCGGTTGGCGAGGCGCACCGCGTAGCGCGCCCCTCGCCACGCCTCCAGGTAGTACCGCCCGGAGCCGTCCGGGGCCGGGTAGAGGGGGGTGGCGCGGCCATCCACTTCGAGCGAGACCGACACCAGGCTGCCGACGCCGCCGGAGGCGCCGTATGGGCTGCGCGCGAAGACCGGAGCGGCGCCGCCGAGGGCGATTGCCGACAGCCAGACGGCCGCGAGACGGAGACGCATGGGCACACCTCCCGGGGGCGGCCAGGTTTGGACCGCCCCCGGAAGCCCTTACACGTCCCCGGAGGCCGTTATTCCCTGCCTACTCTCCCGTGGCAGGGGAGGGCGGCTGCTTCTTGCTCGCCTCGACGTTGATCGAGATGAGCACGTCGTCGCCGAGCATGGTTCCGCCCGTGTCCAGGACCCGGTTCCACACGATGCCGAAATCCTTACGGTTGAGGGTGATGGACGTCTCGAAGCCGGCCCTGTCCCCCATCCGCCCTGCGTTCACGAAGCCGAGGAAGGTCACCGGAAGGGTGACTTCCTTGGTGGTGCCGTGCATGGTGAGGTTTCCCGTGACGTCGTAATGGTCCCCGCCCTTCGGCGCGATCTTCGTGCTCTTGAACGTGATCTCCGGATACTTGTCCACCTCGAAGAAGTTCGCGCTGCGGAGGTCCTTGTCCCGGTTCTCGTTGCCGGTGTCGATGCTGGCGGCCTTGATCGTCAGATCCACGCTGGAGGCCTCCGGCCTGGCGCGGTCGACGAGGACGGTTCCCTCGTAGTCAGTGAAGTGGCCCCGGACCTTGCTGACGAGGTGGCGGATCTGGAAGCCCACGTCGGAGTGGACCTTGTCGAAGTTGTACGTGTCGGCGGCGCTCGCGGCGGCGGCCGTCAGCACGACGGCGCCCAGGGTGGCGAACAACGTACGGCTCGTCTTCATCGCTCTTCTCCTTTGTTCAAGATTGCGGGCGCGGCCCGGATGCGATCGAGCAGCGCGATGAGGCGCCGCAGGTCGCGGCGCGAGAGCATGCCCAAGGTCGATTCGTCCGCGCGCTGGAGGCCGGGGTCGAGGCCGGCCAGCAGCCGGAGGCCCACGGGCGTGATCCGGCACATGACCTGCCGCCGGTCGTCGTCGCGGCGCCGCCGGCGCACGAGGGTCTTGGCCTCCAGCCGGTCGAGCAGCCGCGTGATCCCCGGGGCGTGCTCGACCATGCGGGCGGCGATCTCCAGCGTCGGCAGCCCCGCCGGCCGCGACCCCCGCAGGATGCGCAGCACGTTGTACTGTTGAAGGGTGATGCCCCGCGGCTCGACCACGCCCGCGAGCGTGCGGCGCACCCGGTCGGTGGTGCGGAGCAGCCCCACCACCGCCTCCTGGGTGGAGGAGCGGAACGGCTTGCGCTGGCGGATCTCGCGTTGGAGGGCGCTCCCGGACATGGACGGATACAGTACGCAGCAATAGTTGACGCGTCAAGTAAAAAGATGCCCGCGCCGCCAAGTGCAGGCTTGACAGTGGCGTGCGGGCGGAGCTAGCATCCGCCCGCCTAATCCGCGGCCAGGCGGTGCGGGGGAACCGAGTGGGCGCGAGAGAGCGCGCCCGGGGGGCGCATCCGGGCCGGGCGGCCCGGTAGGGGATTTCCAACCCCGAGCCCGTCAGCTAACCCCGTCGGCGATTGGAAAGGACGGCATGTCCGAAGGCTCCACCTTCGGGTCGCTCAAGCAGCTACTGGTCGGCCGGCCGATCCCCTCGCGCCTGGCCCACCACGAGCGCCTGTCCAAGGTGACGGGGCTGGCCATCCTCTCCTCGGACGCGCTCTCCTCCGTCGCGTACGCCACCGAGGAGATCGTGCGCACGCTGATGCTGGCGGGCGCGGCCGCCCTGACCGTCGCGACCCCCATCGGGCTGGTGATCTCAGGCCTCCTGCTGATCGTGGCCTTCTCCTACCGCCAGACGATCCACGCCTACCCGAGCGGGGGCGGCGCCTACATCGTGGCCAAGGACAACCTCGGCCCGACTCCGGGCCTGATCGCGGCCGCCGCCCTCCTCATCGATTACGTGATGACGGTGGCGGTCAGCATCGCCGCCGGCGTGGCCGCGGTGGTCTCCGCCTTCCCGCAGTGGCACGTCAACCGGACCGAGATGGGCCTGGCCTGCGTCGTGCTGATCGCGATCGGCAACCTGCGCGGAATCCGGGAATCCGGCCGCATCTTCTCCGTCCCCACCTATTTCTTCCTCGCGAGCCTGCTCACCCTGATCGGCGCCGGGGTGTGGCGCGCGATCACCGGCCAGATCGTTCCCGTCGTCCCCGGCGGCACCCCCACTCCGACCGGGGTCACCGCCCTCACGACGTTCCTGATCCTCCGCGCGTTCGCCAACGGCTGCACGGCCATGACCGGGGTGGAGGCCGTGTCCAACGGCGTGCCCGCCTTCAAGCCGCCGGAAGAACGGAACGCCGCCGACACGCTGCTCATCATGGCCGGGCTGTGCGTCACCCTGTTCATGGGCGTCACGCTGCTCGCCAGCGCGTACCGGGCGGTGCCGCTGGTCGAATCGGCCCCCGGCTACGAGACGGTGGTGTCGCAGCTCGCGCGGGGCGTGTTCGGCGGCCGCGGCGCGCTCTACTACGCGGTGCAGGCGGCCACCACGCTCATCCTCATCCTCGCCGCCAACACGGCCTTCGCGGACTTCCCCCGCCTGTCCTCCATCATTGCCCGCGACCGCTACCTGCCCCGGCAGTTCATGAACCAGGGCGACCGCCTCGCCTTCTCCAACGGCATCCTCGTCCTCAGCTTCCTCGCCGGCATCCTCCTCATCGCCTTCGAGGGCGACACCCACGCGCTCATTCCGCTCTACATGATCGGCGTGTTCGTCTCGTTCACCCTCTCCCAGGCCGGCATGGTCCGGAAGTGGCGGCGCGAGGGCGGGGCGGGATGGCTCACGAGCGCGCTGTTCAACCTCGTGGGGGCGGTCGCGACCGGTCTCGTCCTGGTCGTGGTCGCGGTCACGAAGTTCGCCGAGGGCGCCTGGATCATCCTCGTCCTCATCCCGCTCCTCGTCCTCTGGTTCCGATCCGTGCACAAGCACTACGCGCGGGTGGGCGAGCAGCTCTCCCTCCGCGGCTGGACCCCGGAGCCGCGCCGCCACAACACCGTCGTGGTGCCGATCAGCGGCGTCCACCGCGCGGTCGTGCAGGCGCTCCAGTACGCGAAGATGCTCAGCCCGGACGTGCGGGCCGTGTACGTGGACGTCGACCCGAAGGCCACCGCGGACGTGCGCCGCGACTGGGAGCGCTGGGGCGAGGGCGTCCCCCTGGTCGTGCTCGGCTCGGACTACCGCTCCGTGATGGAGCCGCTGCTCGAGTACATCGAGCAGGTCGACGCGGAGCGTCCCGACGACTTCGTGACGATCGTGCTTCCCGAGTTCGTGCCCGCCCGCTGGTGGCACCACCTGCTCCACAACCAGCGGGCGCTGCTCATCAAGGGCGCGCTGCTGTTCAAGCCGAACACCGTCGTGACCAGCGTCCCCTTCCACCTCCGGCAGTAGTCGGCGGACCCTCGGGGAATCCTCGAGCTGCGCATTGACACCCGGTCGACCGCCGGTGTAATCCTGGGCTCGTGTCAATCCCTGCCGCGGCGTCGGACCTTCGAGGAAGTGCCACGTGCGGAAGACACGCTTCGCGCCGGCTCACCGCTTCCAGTGCTGCATCCATCCCTGGATGCGCGCGATCGTGAAGGTGAAGCCGGAGGACTGACGCCGCCGGCAATCATCTGACGTGAAGTCCCGGGGCCGCGTGCGCGTGCTACCGCACCCGGCCCCGGGCCGCCACGATCAGCTCGGATTCGACCGACTCTCCGCGGATGCCGATCACGCGGTCGTGGAGGTTGGAGACCACGCACGCGTGGTTGGGGATGATCCGGACCCGCTCGCCGACCTGGAACGACTCGCCGCCCTCCACGACGACGACGCCGTGCTCCTCGCTCAGCCGCTGGATGCGGCTGCGCCGGCCGGGGAACTGCCCGAAGCCCGCCGCGTGCGGGCGCAGGGGATCGCTCGAGAGCGTCTTGCTCCCGGCGTCCACCACCGCCCGATCGGCGGCGGGAACGCTGACGACCGTGGCGAGCACGGTGAGCGCGCAGTCCGCGGCGGTGCAGGTGCCGAGGCCGACCTGGGAGCCGTCATGGTAGACGTAGTTACCGGGACGGCATTCCGTCACTCCGGGCTGCGCCATGGCCTCGCGGGCCGTGGGCGTGGAGCCGACCGAGACCTCCTCGACCGCGAGGCCGGCCCGGCGCAGCTCGTCCGCCACCGCCGCCATCGTCCGCCCCTCGTGCCGCGCGACCTTCGCCACACCGTCCGGCGTCTCCTCGCCGTAACCGTGCCCGGCGTGGGTGAAGATGCCACGCAGCCGCAGCCCGGGCAGGTCGGCCAGGCGTCGCGCCATCTCCGGCGCGCGCTCGGGAAGGACCCCGACGCGGTGGAGGCCGACGTCCACCTTCAGCATGACGTCGAGCGTGCGGCCCGCGGCCCGAAAGGCGCCGGCGAGCGTGGAGGCGCCCTCGACCGAGTCCGCTCCCACCGCCAGGCGCCGGAGTCGCTCGGCCAGCGCGAGCAGGCGCCGCGCCTTGTCGGCGCCGACGACGGGGTAGGCGATGAAGAGGTCGTCGAAGCCGGCCTCGGCGAACACCTCGGCCTCGGACGGCTTCGCGAGCGACAGGCCCGTGGCCCCGGCGGCGATCTGCCGCCGTCCGACCTCGACGACCTTGTGCGTCTTGGCGTGGGGACGCAGGCGCACGCCGAGCGTGCGGGCGCGCTCGGCCATTCTTGCGATGTTGCGCTCGAGCACGTCGAGGTCGACGAGAACGACCGGGGTCTCGAGGTCGTGGATGGATTTCATGGACGACGTATCTTAGCCGACCGGAGCGACGACAATCTCCTGAAGTTCGAGACGATGTTCGGGGTGAGCGGCCCGTTCCTGGGCCCGACGAATGCCATTCGCGGGGTTCCGGGCGCCGGGGCCGCCTGGTGTCTCTCCAGAGTCGAGGGTGAGCTCGGGGCCGACGGGAAACTGGAGATGTTGCATCATGGATCCCGCGCATGCCGGGAGCGCATCACCTTGAAGTAGCATTCCGCTTCGATGGCGGAGATGGTACGCGCGGTGGTGATGACGGGCCCCGGACAGCCGCTCGAGGTCCGCCGCTTCGCCGCCCCCCGCCCGGAGCCGGGAGGCGCGGTGCTGGAGATGGTCGCGAGCGAGGTGTGCGGCACGGACGTCCACCTCCATCACGGCCGGCTGGCCGGCGTGCCGTACCCGATCATCCCCGGCCACATCAACTGCGGGCGCATCCTCGAGACGAACGGCCCCCTGTGCGACGTGGACGGCCGGCCGCTCGCGCCCGGCCGCCTCGTCACGTTCTTCGACGTGTTCGGGACCTGCGGCGAGTGCTGGTACTGCCTGGTGGCGAAGGCGGGGACGCGATGCCCCAAGCGACGGGTCTACGGCATCACCACCAGCGCCGCCGACGGCCTCCTCGGCGGATGGGCCGAGCGGATCGAGCTGAAGCCGGGGGTGCGCGTCCTGCCGATCCCGGAGGGCCTCGACGCGGAGGACTTCATGGGCGGAGGCTGCGGGCTGCCGACGGGCTTCCACGCCGTGGAGAGGGCCGGCGTCGCGCTCGCCGACATCGTCGTGGTGCAGGGCAGCGGGCCCGTGGGCCTGAACGCCGCGGTCTTTGCCTCCCTGGCCGGGGCCGGCCGCGTCCTCGTGATCGGGGCGCCCACCGCCCGGCTCGAAGCGGCCCGGCGCCTGGGCGCCGACGACGTGCTCGACATCGCGGCCGTCACCGACCGCGCCGCGCGCGTCCGCTGGGTACACGAGCGCACCGCGGGCCGCGGCGCCGACGTGGTCATCGAGGCCTCGGGCAGCCCGGCGGCGGTGCCGGAGGGGCTGGAGATGGTCCGCGCCGCCGGCACCTACGTGGTGGTCGGCCAGTACACCGACGCCGGCGACGTCGCGATCAACCCGCACGCCCACCTGAACCGCCGGCACGTCACCCTCCGCGGCTGCTGGGGGTTCGAGTTCACGCACTTCCATCGCGCGCTGCAGCTCATGAACCGGCACGTGCGGCGCTTCCCCTGGCGCGAGCTCGTGACCCGGCAGTACGCGCTGGAGGACGCCGGCCGCGCCCTCGCGGACATGGAGAGGCTCGCGGTCGTCAAGGCGCTCGTCCGGCCCACGAACTGACGCGGGCGGCCCGTCTGCTACGCTAGCGGGAGCATGGGGCTTCGCGCTCTCGCCGATGCCGTACTCCGACGCTGGCCGCGGCCCCGCAAGCTCCCGGACGCCCTCGCCCTCCTCCTGATCGGGGCGGTCGCCGCCGGCGGCCTCCTCGCCGAGTGGTGGCTGGCCCGGCACTACGTCTCCATCTGGCGCCTCACCCGCGGGGTGGGCGACACGATGTTCTACAGCGGCGACGGCCGGCCCTGGTTTCCCCTCGACGAGGCGCGGCGCGACGTCTCGCTCGACCAGGTCTCGCCCTTCGTCGTGAAGGCCGTGATCGCGGTCGAAGACCACCGCTTCTACCACCACCCGGGGATCGACCCCGTGGGCCTGGCGCGGGCCGGCGTGCGCAACCTGCGGAGCGGGGGAGTCGTGCAGGGGGGCAGCACGCTGACGCAGCAGCTGGCGCGCACGCTGTTCCTGTCCAACGAGCGCACGTGGGCGCGCAAGGGCAAGGAAGCGGTGCTGGCGCTGATGCTCGAGCAGGTGCTGACCAAGGACCAGATCCTGGAGCTGTACCTGAATCGGATCTACCTGAGCGGCGGCGTCTACGGGGTCGAGGCCATGTCGCGCAAGCTCTTCGTCAAGCGGGCCCGCGATCTGGATCTGCCCGAGGCGGCCCTCGTCGCCGGCCTCATCCGCGCCCCGTCCGCGCTCTCGCCCTGGTCGAACCTCGACGGCGCCCTGCAGCGCAGCCAGACCGTGCTGGAGCGCATGCGGGAGCAGGGGTTCATCGGCGCCGAGGACGAGCGCGCGGCCCTCCATGCCCACCTCCGCATCACGTCGAGCCCCGGGCTGGCCGACACGCGCTCGGGCTACGTCAAGGAGTACCTGCGCCAGCTCTTCCGCGACCAGATGGGCGGTGATCACCCTCCGGACTGGCAGGTGCGCACGACGTTCCTTCCCGAGGTGCAGGCGGCGGCGGAACAGGCCGTGGCCGGAGGAATGCGGCGGCTCGGCCTCGCCGATCTGCAGGCGGCGCTCGTCGCGATCGACCCCGCGACGGGCGACATGCTCGCGCTCGTCGGCGGCCGCGACTTCAACACCGCCCCGTTCAACCGCGCGGTGCGCAGCCGGCGCCAGCCGGGCTCGGCCTTCAAGCCGTTCGTATACGCGGCCGCGCTGGAGCGCGGGCTCTCCCCCGTGTCGGTGCTCTCGGACCTCCGCTCGATCTCGGCGGGCGCGTATCAGGAGTGGGCTCCCCGCAACGCCGAGGGAGACGCTCCCGACGCGCAGACGCTGCGCGAGGCGCTGCTCGAGTCGAACAACCAGGCCGCGGTGGCGCTGCAGCAGCGCATCGGATCGGGGTCGGTGCTGAAGGTGGCCGAGGGCGTGGGCCTGCACGACCTGCCCAACGTTCCTTCCCTGGCCCTCGGCACGGGTCTCGTCACGCCGCTGGAGCTGACCGCCGCCTACGCGGTCTTCCCCAACGGAGGCTTGGCGGTGAAGCCGCGGGCCATCGTGCGCATCCTGGACGACGGCGGCGGGACCGCCTACGAGAACCCGCCGGAGCTGCGCCGCGTCCTCTCCGAGCCCGCCGCGTTCCAGGCGCTGACGATGCTGCGCGACGTGGTGGACATGGGGACGGCCGCCTCCGCGCGCTCGCTCGGCCTGCGCATCCCGGCGGGAGGCAAGACGGGGACCACCGACGAGTTCAAGGATGCGTGGTTCGTCGGCTTCTCGACGTCGGTGGTGGCCGGGGTCTGGGTCGGCTTCGACCAGCCCGC
>Ga0070698_100003413_pt1 | contig 17476 bp, 11 predicted proteins | sample KBSK1502metaG_FD_65477 | JGI IMG/M metagenome (GOLD analysis project Ga0070698, IMG submission 65477) | Corn, switchgrass and miscanthus rhizosphere microbial communities from Kellogg Biological Station, Michigan, USA - KBS K1-50-2 metaG | ecosystem: Host-associated > Plants > Roots >...
AAATTTATTCTTGGTCAGAACTATCGTCATGAATGGTCGACCCCTGTGAACATGAAAGTGTTTAATATTAATAAAGAACGAGGAGGATTTACTGCAATGAGTTTGGGCGGTGGTAAGCAAACACTATCATTACACCTAAAAGAAAAAAAGACAGGGAAAGAATGGGTTTTACGTGCCGTTGATAAACTGCCGTTAGGAGCTTTGCCACAGGAATACAGGGGTACAATAGCACCGGATCTTGTCCGGGAATTTAACTCTGCATCGCATCCCTATGCACCGCTTGTAATTCCTGACTTAGCAAAGGCTTTGAACATTGCAGTTCCTCACCCGGAATTGTTTTTTGTGCCTGATGATCCAGCTCTAGGATATTACCAGCCATTCTTTAAAAATTCTGTTTGCATATTGGAAGAAAGAGAACCCTCGCTTGATGGCTCCAACACAAGAAGCACTGCAAAAGTTTTTAATGATGTAATTGAAGAAAATGATCATAGGGCTGATCAGTTTGCCGTATTAAGAGCCAGATTGCTGGATATTGTCATTGGGGATTTTGATCGTAATATGGATCAATGGAAATGGGCAACCAGTGATACAGGTAAAGGAAAATTATATTACCCGATCCCCCGCGACAGGGACCAGGCCTTTTTTTATTCTGATGGTCTATTGTTAAAAAGAAGCAGCAAAAAACTTTTGCCATTTTTGGTAGGTTTCAGAAAAGAAATTCCACAAGTAAACTGGTTTAATTATACAGCAAGAGATTTTGACCGGCTATTTCTTACTGATCTTGATGAAAAAGAATGGAAAGAAACAATTACTGAAGTACAACAGAAACTTACAGATAGCGTAATAGCAACCGCCGTAAAAAAATTACCTCCTGAAATTTATCCCATGGATAGCAAAGCTATTTCTGATAAGCTTGTAAACCGAAGAGATGCATTGACAAAAGCGGGAGTAACTTATTATCGTTTTCTTTCGAGAGAAGTAAACGTAGTTGGCAGCAATCTAAAAGAGTATTTTAAAGTAAGTAATCATGGCAGTGGGCTACAGGTAAGAGTGTACGCAAGAGAACCAGGGAACGATACAAGCTTTATGATGTATGACAGGATCTTTGAACCGTCAACTACCCGTGAGATAAGGTTGTATGGGCTGGATAATGATGACGTTTTTGATATTGATGAAAATGCAAAATCAAGAATTAAGTTGCGCATCATCGGAGGAAAAGGAAATGATACATTTAATATACGTGGCAATGTAGAGAACCTGATCTATGATATGAATGTAGAAGGTAATTACATTCAACATATCAGTCATACTAAAAATCGTTTTTCAAAAGACCCCCCTGTAAACTCTTATAGCATTCTTGGCTTTAAATATAATACGAGTGAATTTCCAAGAATTCAATTCGGCGCCAATTCTGATGATGGTTTTATAGTTGGAGCAGGTTTTTCAAAACGAACCTATGGCTTTAGAAATGATCCGTATGCTACCGATCATAAATTCGGAGCTTATCATTCATTTAATACAGGAAGTTACCGGTTCAAATATGATGGAGAAATTAATCACCTCACTCATAACATTGATCTTCTTTTAAAAGGTAAGGTAGGATTGCCTGAGGTAAATAATTTTTTTGGCTTTGGTAACAGAACGAAAATTGCTGATGATAAAAACTATGATTTTTACCGAACTCAATTCCGGGCTGCTGAATTTCAAGTATTATTCCGGCAACGTATTTTTGAAAAACTTCAGTTAATGGCCGGACCCTATTTTTTCCATTATTCGAATAAATACGCTGATAATACTGGCAGCGTATTGAGCAAAACTTCATTAGATAATCTGGATCTTGATTCAACAGATATTTATACTAAAAAAACATATTTAGGAGTGAAGCTGGCGATGAAATTTGATAACAGGAACAATGAAGTTTTTCCAACCCGTGGTGTGATCTGGGATAATGAACTTCTTTCGATTGCCGGTCTTACTAAAACAAGCAAAACATTTACTAAGATCAGTTCCGATATGACGATCTATGCAAGCCTCAGCGATCCTGCAAGATTGATAGGCGTTGTTTCATTTGGTGGAAGCAGGATATTTAACCGGTCATTTGAATTTTTCCAGGCAGTAAGTATCGGTAATAGCAATTTACATGGGTTTAGGGCTAACAGGTATCTTGGAAAATCAACGCTATACGCAAGTACGGAATTAAGGTATCGTTTGTTTAATCTGAAATCCTATCTTATTCCTGGTCCCATTGGGCTTACAGGTTTTTATGACATTGGTCGTGTATGGTTAGATAGTGAGAAAACCAGGATCTGGCATCCGGCATACGGCGGAGGGTTTTATTTTATTCCTTATAACAAATTTATGATCTCTGGTTCAGTAGGTTTTTCTGCAAAAGAAAATATGTTCAATTTTGTTTTGGGAACTAAAATAAACCTGAGTTATTAAACATTTATAAAAGCATTTCTTTTAAAATAAGTAAAACACTTTGATGGCAGAATAGTTCTAATTACCATTCATGAGTTTTTCAAGACCAATAGTACCAAGCGGATCTGTAGTAAACAAACGAAGATTACCTATCATCTTAATTATTGCAATAAGCTGGACCTTTGCCGATTTTTTTATTTTTATTATACAATTAAGCACCGACTCTTTTTTATTTAAGTACCAGGAACCTGGCTCCAATACTTTTAAGGCCATTTTATTGCGTGAAGTGAATGTATTGCTGGTAAGCTTTGTAATTGGATTCCTGCTTATATCGGTACTAAGAAGGTTTTTTCGTCACTCTTCCCCGTTGGTCCATCTTATCCTCAAAACAATAATTCTTATAGCAGCCGGTCTCATAATGAGTTTTTTGATTTACATATCTTTTGAAATGATAATAAGGCACCGGTCTTTTGATGTGGCAATAGATAGGTTCCTTCAAAACACTTTTCGGACACAATGGATCATACCGAAAATGGCTGAATGGACCATTCTGTACCTACTAACACAACTTGCCATAGAAGTAAATGAAAAATATTCTCCCGGTGTTTTTTTTGATATTATAATGGGAAAATATCTGCAACCCAAAGAAGAAGAAAGAATAATTGTTTTTATTGACCTGCGCAACTCTACTCCCATTGCAGAAAAGTTGGGAAATAATTATTTTCAATTTATACGTGATTTTATTTTTTGCATTTCTGCCGGTATCATGGAGCACGATGGACGCATCTATCAATATGTAGGAGATGAGATCGTTGCCTGGTGGCCAAGCTCAAAAATAAATGCAAGGAAAGCGGTCCAGTCATTAATTGAATCAAGAAAAATATTGAATACAAACACTAATATTTTTATGAATAACTATGATATTGTTCCCGAATACAAAGCGGGTATGCACATGGGCACTGTCACTGTTGGCCAGGTGGGCATTTCAAAAAAAGAACTGGTGATGAGTGGCAATACAATTAACACCGCATCAAGAATACGAAGTGCCTGCACCGACCTCAATCAAAAATTTTTGGTGTCAAAAGATATAATTGATCTGCTTGAAATGAAAGATTGGCAAAGCGAAAGCATGGGAGAAGCAGATCTGAAAGGAAAAAACGAGAACATTGAATTATTTGCATTAAAAATCTGATCACTGTTGATCACATGAATACGGAAGTAAAAAAAAGGCAAACCTGGCTCTCAATATTTACAATTGAGTTTTTAGTTGTGTTATTATTACTCCTGGCATTGATCGTTTTTATTCTTGCCGCCCGTGAGATCTTTATTTTAAAAAATTTTGTTTTTGATGATGATGTTTTTGATGCATTGCGTCCTTATATTACTCCTGCCCGTACCCGCTTTATGAATTTTATTACATTCTTTGGCAAACATGATGCATTAATACCATTGAACATTTTACTGATCGGCTATTTTATTTATAAGAAAAAAAGGTGGTTTGCCATTCGTATCGCCGCGTTAGCTCTCAGCAGTCTATTATTAAAATTTATTCTGAAATTTTATTTTCAACGTGCAAGACCTGACATTCCTGTAATTGAAAAAGTGGATGGCTATAGTTTTCCAAGCGGCCATGCATTGATCGGTGTCGTGTTTTATGGTCTTGTGATCTTTGTTATCTGGCATGAAATAAAACAAAAATGGTTGCGAATTGTATTGACTATTTTCTTTGTACTGTTTATCCTTCTAATCAGCTTTAGCCGGGTATACCTTCGTGTGCATTATGCAAGTGATGTCATCGCAGGTATTGCTGTTGGATTTATCTGGCTGGTGTTATCACTAAATATTATTCATCGCATTGAGAAAAGATATATTGCAAGAAGAGCACTCAAAGCAGAAGGCCTGGAATAAATATTACTATGGGATATAAGTGAATTTCAACAGCTCTGCCTTAGAACTCACAGCTTCATTTGAAATATACATATCACCATTGCTTTTAAAAGTCAAACCTTCCGGTTGAGGAAATAATTTTCTTGCCAGCATGTATACAGATTCTACATTGCCATCAGTATCTGCTATTATTAATTGATTACTGGCCGAGGAAAGAATAAATATTTTTTTTAGTATGGGATGTATCCTTGCTGCCGACGGTTGAAATCTTGAGGTTGCCCTCGGTGAAAGTTCTGTCACCTTACTTATATCAATTGAATAAAGAGGTTTTTTATCGAAGCCAATCGAGTCGGGATAATAAGCAAAAGCACTTACTGTCGTTTTATTATCAACGCTGCAATTTTTACAAAGCATGACCAACGCTTTCCTTTCAACATCGTAATACAGGGATTCAAAATCATTTTTGCCAGATGATTCGATGCTCCCCACATCAAAAGTTTTTTGCTTACCAGCACTGTCTGTTACAATTCGGAAGAGCATGCCATCGCTTCTCAGGACATACACATCATTATTTACAATAGCAATATCTTCATAATCCCCTTTTGCCTGGCTAAATTGAAATTCTCTTTTGATTTCTTTTGTATCCCTGTCCAGATAAAAAACTATTCCTTTCTCATCATTGTGCGCAATAAATTCATCTTTATGGTTGTCCCATACTATTCCCGAAATCTCCTTGATCTTTAAATCCAGCTTATCTCTATAGACCTGGGAAAAATTATAATGCGGAGGGGATTTATAAATAAATTTTTTAGGTTTACAGCTCACTAAAAAAACAAAAAAAGTAAATAAGAAATATAAAGCCATAGCTAAAAATTTAAATCTTTGCATCTCTTAACTTTAAGTAAATTTATAAATATATCTTTATAATATGACCGAAGAACAATTCAGGATATTGTCTGCAGCGCAGGATTATGTTTCAGATTTGTTTCTTAATAAAGTTAACAAAACTATTCATTTTCACACATTGCAACACACCCAGGAGGTATTGGCAGGCTGCGAAACTATGGCTGATTACTATCGCCTGGAAGATGAGGACCGCTTTGCTTTAATGCTTGCTGCCTGGTTTCATGATACAGGCTATAGCAGTGGGCAAGCTATGGGACATGAAAATATGAGCATTGAATTGGCAACAAAATTTTTAAATGAACATAAAGTACATCAAAACATCATCAATAAAGTTGTTGGATGTATTAATGCTACCCGTTTGCCGCAAACACCCAATTCCCTGATTGAACAAATCATTTGCGATGCCGATCTCTTTCATTTAGGCACAGGAGATTTTAAGGAAAAAAACAGGTTACTTCGGGAAGAATTGAATGATTTTGGAAAGATGGAGTTATCGAAAAAAGATTGGAGGAAAAAAAATATAGAGTTCCTTTCAAAGCACAAATATTTTACTTCCTATGCTAAAGAAAATCTTGATCCTCTAAAACAGGTATACCTGCAGGAATTAAATAAAAAAGAAGGAACAGAGGATAAGCCTGATAAAAAAAATAACAAAGACACAAAAGCCGTTGCATTAACGAAAAAAGATAAACCAAAGGAAAAGGGGCTTACAGATGACGAACAAAAAAAATTAGACGAGGTAAAAAAGAAGAAAGAGAAAGAATCCCAGTCGGAAAGAGCTATATCAACTGTTTTCAGAATCGTGGCCCAAAGTCAGAATAACCTGAGTCAAATGGCCGACTCAAAAGCCAATATTTTAATTTCGGTGAATGCAATTATTCTGTCATTTGTCATCGGAACTCTTTTTGAAAAACTACTGACCGATGTCAATTTGCAGATACCCGTAATTTTTTTAGTTACAGTTTGTGTATTAACCATTGTTTTTGGCATTCTTGCCACAAGACCCAATATTACATCCGGGACATTCACAAAAGAAGACATTGCTGATAAAAAAACCAATCTTCTATTTTTTGGAAATTTTCATAAAATGGGGCTAAATGACTATGATTGGGCAATGACAGAATTGTTGGCTGATAAAAATTATTTGTATAGCAGTATGATCAAGGATACTTATTTTCTTGGTATTGTACTTGCAAAAAAATATCGTTACCTCCGCATTGCTTATAATATATTCATGTATGGCCTTATAGTAGCCATGATTGCATTTACGATTTCCTTCCTGTTGCCAGGGTCAACAGAAATATACGGACCTTAGAAAAGGGATCTTATTTAGGAAGATGCGCAATGAGTTCTACTTCCAGTTTTGCATCGGCCATAAATAATCTTGTTATTTGTGTCCATGTAGCAGCGGGAAAGTCGCCTTTATAAAATGCTTTTCTTGCATCGTTATATTTTTTCATGGCTTCTATATCAGTTGTAAATAGATTTTCTTTAACTACATTTTGAAAAGTGGCGCCAAAACTTTTTAAAGATCTTTCCAATGACTGGTACACTCTTGTGATTCCTTCAGGGGTTACATCCCTTGCTACTGCACCAGAGATATAAAGTACGTTATCCACTTTCACCACTTGTACATACCCTGCACTAGTATCTTGCTTCAACGCATTGTCCCAATGCCATTTTTCTTTTTTTATATTATTGTTTTGTGCAGCAATGTTTGTGACTAAAAAAGAAAAAAACACGAAAGTGATTATGCTGTAAAATTTCTTTTTCATAAAAATATTTTATTAATGAATGTATAAACTGATCAACTAAAAATATAAAATCCACCCGGTAGGACGGATGGATTGCAGTTAATTATAGTTAACGCTTTAAAGATACTTTCTCAGTTCTTCTACCAACTCAGTTTTTGTAATTGGAATTCCCATGATCTTGTTATAACCTTTTGCATCTACAAAATAAACATCACGGATAATTTTGATAAGTTGGCCATTATTGATCTCAGGGATCAATACAGTTTCATAATTACGCAAGATCTCACCAAGATTTTTTGGAAATGGCCGCATATAACGAAGATGGGCATGTGCAATAGATTTTCCTTCACCTACCAATTCAGCTACTGCACTCTTTATAGCGCCAAAGGTTGAGCCCCATCCCAGCACAAGCACTTTTCCTTTTTCAGGCCCGTTATCTATTTTTTGCAAAGGAATATGATCAGCTATCTTATCAACTTTCGCCTGTCTTGTTTTTACCATGTGCTGATGATTATCGGGATCATAGCTAACATTCCCAGTTCCATCTTCTTTCTCCAATCCACCGATACGATGTTCAAGACCTGGGGTGCCGGGTATTGCCCATGGACGAACAAGTTTCTCATCTCTTTTATAAGGCATCAATTGCTCTTCGCCTGCATCCAATGAAGTTTTAAACTTCACTTCTATTGCAGGCAAGTCAGCACTCTTTGGAAAACGCCATGGCTCTGCTCCATTAGCAATATAACCATCACTTAAAAATATTACAGGTGTCATGTGCTGCACTGAAATTCTTGCTGCTTCATAGATCGCACTAAAACAATCTCCGGGTGTACTTGCTGAAATTATTGGCATTGGACATTCACCATTCCTTCCATAATAAGCTTGCAGCAGATCCGATTGTTCTGTTTTTGTAGGCAAACCTGTTGATGGTCCGCCTCGTTGAATATTGATAACTATTAACGGGATCTCCAGCATTACCGCCAGCCCCATTGCTTCTGCTTTCAATGCTATACCTGGCCCGCTTGATGTAGTTATTCCAAGACTGCCTCCATATGCTGCGCCAATAGCAGATGTTATTGCGGCGATCTCATCTTCCGCCTGGAAGGTTTTTACTCCAAAATTTTTATACTTAGCCAAGTCATGAAGAATGTCTGATGCAGGTGTGATCGGGTATGAACCCAGAAATAATTGCAAACCGCTTTTTTGTGAAGCAGCGATCAATCCATAAGCCAACGCCTGGTTACCCATAATGGAACGGTACTCACCCACTTCCATTTTTGCTTTTTCTACTTTATAAGTTGTGGTAAAAGTTTCTGTAGTGTCTCCATAATTATAACCAGCCTGCAATGCTTTGATATTGCTATTGAGTATTTCGTCTTTTTTTCCAAACTTTTCTTTCAAAAAACCGATAGTGCCGTCCATACTCCGGTTATACATCCAATAAAGGAACCCAAGCACAAACATATTTTTTGCCCTGTCCTTTTCTTTCATCCCCATAGTAATATCTTTCAAAGCCTCACGGGTCATCTTGGTCACATCCATTTTTATCACTTCATAATTGCCAAGGCTTCCGTCTTCCAGGGGATTTACTCCTTCCTTATAATTTGCGAGGCGAAGATTCTTTGAATCAAAACCATCGGTGTTTGCAATGATCTTCCCGCCTTTCTTTAATTGCTTAAGATTTGTTTTCAATGCAGCAGCATTCATTGCTACTAATACATCGCAAAGATCGCCGGGGGTAAAAACGGGGTTACTGGAAAAACGAAGTTGAAAACCACTGACGCCGGGTAAGGTTCCCTGTGGAGCACGAATCTCAGCCGGGAAATCGGGAAAAGTGGCGAGATCGATCCCGAGCATGGCGGTATTATTGGTAAACTGAGAACCGGTAAGCTGCATGCCATCACCGCTATCACCGGCAAACTTTATTACTACGTCGGAAAGAGTTTCCTGTTTACGGGTCATGAAAAAAAATTTGGTCTGCGAAGTTAAGGTAAGTTGAAATAGTATAAACTGATTTTGCAACAGTTTAAATACTTTTTTTGTATCAATTATTAAATAGAATACCTTGTAAAGCAACCAAAACCTCTGTCTATGCAATGGCTATTTACCAATGCTCTCTGGCTTCTTGCAGTCATTATTGTAACAATTTTAGTAATTCTTGGACTGGTAAAATTGTTATTCAGGAACATGGAAAGTGAAAAGCTTACCATGTATCTTGATTTTACCAAATGGATAGTAGTATCAGTCGCATTGGTGATCATTTCAACTGTTATTGAATCAGCGGTGAAAGACCGCGAACATGGACTAAATGAGATAAAACAATATGATACTTATGTTCAATTAGTAATACAAGCGGATGGCATTGGTCAAAGATGGCGGCTGGCACAGTATTTTTCAAAAGTAACAGCTTCTGAAAAGCTTAGAGATCGCTGGAGCGATTATTTTCAGATAGTTGAAACCGAATATCTCGATTCACTAAAAAAACAAGTGGCGCTGCTTGCAGAAGCAAAACGATTGGATAGCTTATCTAAACTTCCGAGTTATCTGGGAGATACCGCATTAAAGGAACAGATTGAGATCAACGATCAGCAAAGACGAAATCTTGGAAAGGAATTAAGCACCAGTACCTGGAGCTCAGTTAGACAAGATGACGGCGCCGCAAAATTTGAAAGACAAGGATTTGAGTTTTTATTTCAAAGAGATGTGGAAGGAGCAATTACTGCATTTAATAATGCTGAACAGAATACAAACGGCTATCACATGGTATATGATATATGGAATTATTTAAGAGGCAGGGAGAATAGATTAGCACTGAGTGATTCCAAAAATGATGCTGTCTGGAAAAAGACTTATACTGATATACTTAAGAATTTCAGTTGGAAAATGCCTGCTGATATAAAAGACAAAATGAATGAATTAAGTAAAAATTAGTTCTCTCTTTACTCAAGCTCTCTATTGCACTATAAATTGATAAACGGCGGTCGATTGCCAGCCGGATTTCTTTACCTTTCCATTCCTTTAAAATTTTCTGTTATGAAATCAAAACTATTTATAGCTGCCGTGCTGTTTTTATTTTTCAGCGGAACAGTAGCCGCCCAGACAAAACTTGTAGAAAAAGTAACCAAGAAAGGAGACGAGCTTGTAATTCCTTACGAAAAATATGTTCTCTCTAATGGGCTAACGCTGATCATTCATGAGGATCATAGCGATCCTGTAGCACATGTTGATGTTACATACCATGTAGGATCCGCAAGAGAAGAGATCGGCAAATCAGGTTTTGCCCATTTCTTTGAACACATGATGTTCCAGGGAAGTGATCATGTTGGTGATGAACAACATTTTAAAATTGTAACTGAAAGTGGTGGCACACTGAACGGAAGCACAAATCGTGATCGTACCAATTATTTTGAAACAGTGCCCAGCAACCAGGTTGAAAAAATGATCTGGCTCGAAGCGGATAGAATGGGCTTTTTGCTTGATGCAGTAACTCAACCAAAATTTGAAGTGCAAAGAGCTACTGTAAAAAATGAAAGAGGACAGAATTATGATAATCGTCCTTATGGTTTGGCGCAGGAAAACATTGCAAAGAATATGTATCCTTATGGCCATCCGTATAGCTGGCTGACGATCGGCTATGTGGAAGATCTGAACAGTGTGAATGTAAACGATCTGAAAAACTTTTTTCTTCGTTGGTATGGACCCAATAATGCAACGATAACAATTGGCGGCGATGTAAATCCCAAAGAAGTGGTGAAACTGGTTGAAAGATATTTTGGCGCTATTCCCCGCGGACCAAAAGTGGAAGATATGTCTCCAATGGTTCCCGAAGTAAACAGCCATCGCTTTATTTCTTATACGGATAATTATGCAAGAGTTCCCCGTCTTTATAAATCGTATCCAACAGTTCCGCTTTATAATGAAGATATGGCGGCATTGGCTTGTCTTGCCCAGGTATTAGGACAGGGAAACAATTCAATTCTATACCAGGAATTGGTAAAAAAACAAGTTGCATTACAAGCAAACGCATTTAGCCAATTGTCAGAATTATCAGGTGAGTTTACATTCCAGGTTGCGCCGTATCCCGGCAAATCTCTTGCTGCTATGTATTTAGCGCTAACAAATGCATTGGATGTTTTTGAAAAAAGAGGCGTTACAAATGAAGACATAGAAAAATTTAAAGGTGGAATAGAATCACAACTCATCAATGGATTGCAAAGCGTAGCAGGTAAAGTATCACAGCTGGCTCAATTTCAAACTTTCACCGGCAATCCTAACATGATCGGCAAGCTGATAAAAATGTATCAATCAGTGACAAAAGAAGATGTGATGCGTGTATACAATCAATATATAAGATCAAAACATCCGGTTGTGTTAAGTGTTTTACCAAAAGAGCAGGATAAATTGACAACAGCTAACAACAATTTTGAAGTAAATAAAGCAGGTTATGTAGCTCCGAATTACGGCTATGAAGGTTTGAAATATGTAAAAGCAAAAGATAAATTTGATCGCTCCAAAACTCCTGCAAGCGGCACGAATCCTGTTGTAAAAGTTCCTGCATTTTGGAGATCAGATATGGGAAATGGCATCAGGGCAATCGGAACAGAAAATACAGAATTGCCAACAGTAACATTAAGTATAAAGATCCCGGGTGGGCATTTATTGCAAACAAATCATTTGGACAAAGCTGGCATTGCATCATTCTTTGCTGATATGATGAATGAGGATACAAAGAATTACAGCGCCGAACAAATGAGTCGTGAATTGCAAAAATTGGGCAGCTCGATAAATGTATCAAGCAGCTTTGATGGGATCACTTTCTCCGTTCAATCATTGAAAAAGAATGTTGATGCTACTTTGAAATTGCTAGAAGAAAAAATGTTCTACCCGAAGTTCACTGAAGATGCATTTGCACGAATTAAAAAACAAACAGTAGAAGGATTTAAAATTGCAAAGACACAACCCGCTACTGTAGCCAGCGCTGTTTTTGCAAAAGTAAATTATGGAGATAAACACATTCTTGGTGTAGCTGAAGATGGTGATGAAGAAACGGTAAAGAATTTCACATTGCAGGATGTACAATCTTATTATGATAATTATATGACCAGCCAGGGAGTAAATGTTGTAGTGGTTGGTGATATAAAAGAAAATGAAATTGTTCCAAAACTTTCTTTCTTGAAAAATTTACCAAATAAAAAAATTGATTTGCCGGCTGTTCCAGATGCAAAGCCGGTTGATATGACAAGAGTCTATATGGTAGATTTTCCTAAAGCTGCACAAACTGAATTCCGTGTTGGATATAATACAGGATTGAAATATGATGCAACCGGTGAATCTTACAGAACAAGGCTGATGAACTTTGCACTCGGTGGCGGATTCAATGGTCGCGTTAATATTAACCTTCGTGAAGATAAAGGTTGGACCTATGGGGCTCGCACAGCATTTAATGCAGATAAATACAGCGGCGATTTTGAATTCAGTTCAGGTATAAAAGCAGAGGCAACAGACAGTGCTTTAGGTGAGGTGATGAAAGAATTGAAAAACTATGCGGCAACCGGAATTACAGAAGAAGAAGTAACATTTATGAAAAACTCATTGGGCCAACGGGATGCATTGAGTTATGAAACAGGTTTTCAAAAAGCCGGGTTTATCGGACGCATACTTGAATATAATTTACCTGCAGACTATGTTGATCAGCAAAATAAAATATTGGCCAGTATGACAAAAGCAGAAATTGATGCATTAGCGAAAAAATGGATCAATACATCAAAGATGAATATTCTTTTGGTAGGCGATAAAGCAAAGACACTTGATGGTGTGAAAAAATTGGGTTATGAAGTTGTAGAGTTAGATACCGATGGAAAAATAAAAGGAGTGAAGGCTTTCTAATTTATTTCATGATCAAAATAAAAAAGTGTCCCGATTAAATCGGGACGCTTTTTTATTTACATTTTCGCTTTTCACTTATTTAGATCCCATCTCCATCCAATAAATTTCCCAATCCACCTAAAACGCTTCCTTCATCTTTACGTTTATACGTACCGTAAGCTATGATACGACTTGCAAGACGGCTGATCGGTAGCGATTGTATCCACACTTTGCCCGGGCCACGAAGTGTAGCAAAAAATAATCCTTCGCCGCCAAACAAAGTATTTTTTATTCCACCGATAAATTGAATATCGTAGTGACAACTTGGAGTAAATGCAACGATGCAACCTGTATCAATTTTCAAAAGCTCGCCGGGTTGCAATTCTCTTTCCATTACATGACCACCAGCATGCACAAATGCAAGACCGTCGCCTTCTAATTTTTGCATAATGAATCCTTCTCCGCCGAATAAACCAGTGCCAAGTTTTTTCTGAAATTCTATACCAATTGCTACTCCTTTTGCAGCGCAAAGGAATGCATCTTTCTGACAGATCATTTTTCCGCCAAGTTGCTGAAGATCCATCGGAATAATTTTTCCCGGGTAGGGCGAAGCGAACAATACTTTTTTCTTTCCCTGGCCAGTATTAGTAAATGCGGTCATAAAAAGACTCTCACCGGTAAGTACTCTTTTACCTGCACTCATAAGTTTTCCAAAAAATCCTTTCTCCTGTCCCCTCCCATCGCCAAAAATTGTTGCCATCTCTACTCCTTCGTCCATCATCATAAAGGCTCCGGCTTCGGCAATCGCAGTTTCGCCAGGATCAAGTTCTATTTCCACGCATTGCATTTCTTCCCCGCGGATCAGGTAATCAATTTCATGGTTGGTTCTCGTGGCTGTGCTCATTTTTTTACTGTTTAGAACAAAGTTAAGCCGGACAAAGACTGCTTTTGCAAACAAAATGATAAATGAAACTTGCTTAATTTGTTCCCTTTTTACCGTTCACCTAAAATCAGATTCACTGATTCATTTAATAATTTTAACTTAGCCACCTGCTTGCTATGAAAAGATTGGAAGACATTACCCTACTGGGACAAAAAATCGCTAACGATGATCAGCTTGCTTACCGCCAGCTTTTCATTCATTTTTATAATAACCTGTTCCGGTTTGTTATGGGTTTTACCAAAAACAAGGAGTTAGCAGAAGAGATCGTTTCCGATGTTTTTATTAATGTTTGGCGCCGGAGAAAAAATATTGAAGAAATAAAGAACCTGAAACTCTATCTCTATGTTTCTGCCAAAAATATCACCTTCAACTATCTCAAAAAACTTCACCGTGAAAACCTGGCCAATCTTGATTCGGTGGAAATAGAACCAGAGGATCCGTTTGCCGATCCCGGCGCTGCCATGATCACCCGTGAAATGAATTCTAAACTCAGAGCCGCTATTAATTCACTGCCTCCAAGATGCAAACTGATCTTCAAATTGATAAAGGAAGACGGGCTTACTTATAAAGAAACTGCACAACTCCTGAACATCTCTGAAAGCACAGTGGAGAACCAGCTTTCCATTGCGCTTAAAAAGATCGGCGGAGCCATCCGTTTTATTTTCAGACATAATTAAAAAAAATTTACTGGCTCTTGGGGTATCGGTTGAAAAAAATTGTCCTTAGAGGGTAATGAACAACCAGCATAGCCCGTCTCATAACCAATTCTGGAGTCTGCTTTCAAAAAAACTCGCCAAAGAAGCGAATCCCGAAGAATTACAAGAGTTGCATTTCATTTTATTAAATAATCCTGATCTGCACCATCAGGCGGATATGCTTACTGAAATGTGGCAGCAAGAAACAAAAACTAACAGATCAGAAGATGAAGCTGCTTATATGCGGCATATAATGAAACACAAGGATGAGTTTTTTGTAGAAGAAAATACTGAAGAAACTAATGATATTGAATCCGGGATTGAAGAGAGTAATGGGGTTTTTCGTTCCCTTTTTAAAAGAAAGTCACTAACTATCTTTTCATTTATCTTATTTATCATCCTGGTTGGGGGAGCCATCTATTTATTTACACAAAAAAGGACTGTCGCCCTCGTAGCCGAACAAGCTATCAGTTCTGTAGTTACAAAAAATGGCAGCCGGACAAAAATTGTATTACCCGATGGGTCACAGGTTTGGTTAAATGCGGGTTCAAACCTTGATTACAATAATTCAACTTTTAATAAAGAACTCCGGGAAGTTTCACTTAACGGGGAAGCTTATTTTGATGTAACCAAAAACCCTGAGAAGCCTTTTATCATCCATACAAAGAAGATGGATATAAAAGTATTGGGAACTGTGTTTAATGTACGATCTTACAGTGATGAGAAAATTGCTGAAGCTGCTTTAATAAAAGGCTCAATAGAAGTAACTCTTAAAGACAGGAAAGATCAAAAGATAATTTTAAAACCAAATGAAAAAATAAGTATCTCCAATGAAGAGCCGAAAGCTGAAAAGAAGCCGGAAAAAATAACGTCGGCAAAAGCCAATCCTGTTCGCATTCCGCAATTCGAAGTAAATGATTTAAAACCAAACCCCACCTATAATATCATTGGTGAAATAGCATGGACTCAAAACAAACTATTCTTTGAAGATGAAACCCTTGAAGATATAGGACTGAGGATGGAAAGGTGGTTTGGTAAAAAAGTAACGATCGCAAACGAGTCTTTAAAAAATGTTCACTACACAGGGAATTATGAAAATGAAACCTTAGAAGAAGTATTGCTATCTCTGAAATTATCAAAAACATTCAATTTCAGAATTGGCAATGACAACGTAGTGATTTATTAAATAAAAACGGGAAATGTTGTAGCACTTCCCGTTGCAGATAGAGTCAAGATAAAAACTCTTGCTGTTAGAGATATTTATTGCTTAACCCTAAAATCGAAATTATGCCAAAACGGGAAAATGTCACCTGCTTTTTGAAAATGACCCTGGAAAGGGAAAAAATCCTGCGGATTATGAGAGTAACCACTTTATTATTGCTGGTCTTATGCCTCCACTTATCAGTATTTGCAAATGGCCAGGAAAAGATCACTGTTGTTGTAAGAAACACAGTATGGTCAAAAGCGTTATCAGCAGTAGAGAAAGCATCAAACTATCGCTTTGTTTACAGTTCTGATATTGCACCGGTAAATAAAAAAATCGACCTGGTTGTTCGTGATGCCGATCTGCCGGAGATAATGGACAAATTATTGAACAGCACAAATCTGTCCTATAAAGTAATGCCTGATAACCTGGTAGTACTTTTCTCTAAAGTCGAAATCGCTCCTGAGATCAGGGTTAGTGGCCGTATTACTGATGAAACCGGAAGTCCGCTTGCAGGCGCAAGCATACGGGTAAAAGGTTCAAACCTTGGAGTTTCTGCCAACTCTAACGGGGAATTTTCAATTACAGTTCCTGATAATGCAGTGCTTGTTTTCACTTATGTAGGTTACGAAGAAAGACAAATTGCGGTAAGTGGACAAGCTACAATAAATGTATCATTAAAACCTTCTACAAAAATACAGGATGAGGTGGTGGTAACCGGCTATGGTACCGCTGCTAAAAGAGATCTGACCGGATCAATTGTAAAAATTTCGGGAAAAGAAGTAGCAGACAGACCTAATACAAACCCCATAGCCTCATTGCAAGGTAAAGTCGCCGGCTTGTCGGTCGTGAATAGCGGGACGCCTGGCCAAGCTCCTGATATTCGTATCCGAGGTACCATTAGTATCGGCTCGGTTTCTCCGCTTTATGTAGTGGATGGTATATTTAATGATAATATCGATTATCTCAATCCTAATGATATTGAGTCCATCGAAATTTTAAAGGATCCTTCTTCATTAGCCATTTTTGGTATAAAAGGTGCTGCCGGTGTTATTGCGATAACTACCAAAAAAGCAAAGGCCGGACAGGTGATCATCAATTTCAATTCTACTTATGGATTCAAAAAATTAGTTGACAAAATTGAATTGGCAGATGCTGCAACTTTTAAAACATTATTTGAAGAAGAAAAGGCAAACCTGAATACTCCAATTCCTCCTTTCGATTATACTCCCTGGACCGGTAATACGGACTGGATAGACGCGGTAACCAGGACTGGAAAATTTAACGCTAACAACCTGAGTTTATCAGGCAGTACTGATAAGAACAAATTCAACATGGGCCTTGGCTACACCCGTGATGAAGGCATAATTAAACATGAAAAATTAGAAAAATGGCTTTTTTCACTCACCGACGAATTCAAATTAAGTAAAGGCATTAGAGTCGGATTCAATTTTAATGGAGTCAGGCAACATAACCCTTACGACGCCGGGTGGATACTCGACGCAGCCCGCAAAGTCGTTCCAATTGTTTCAGCCGACTATACAACAGTGTATACAAAAAATCCATATGGGTTAGACAGCATGAATCAAAACCTCTATTCTGAGCTTCCACTTCTTCAAACTTCAGGAGTTGTAAATCCTTTGATATACATGGAAAATGAGTGGGATAATAGGATCAGCATAGAGTATAGAATGGTGGGAAGTGCATTTGCTGAAATTACTTTTTTAAAAGATTTTAATTTTAAGAGTACACTGTACGGCGATCTGAGCACTGTTAATACAAGACGGTATCTTCCGCTATA
>Ga0070698_100003415_pt1 | contig 17462 bp, 16 predicted proteins | sample KBSK1502metaG_FD_65477 | JGI IMG/M metagenome (GOLD analysis project Ga0070698, IMG submission 65477) | Corn, switchgrass and miscanthus rhizosphere microbial communities from Kellogg Biological Station, Michigan, USA - KBS K1-50-2 metaG | ecosystem: Host-associated > Plants > Roots >...
CGAGTGGACGGTTTGTTAACCGCGAATGGACGCGAATGCACGCGAATAAATTACCTCAGAGGGTACACAGTGCATAGCGCCGAAAATCGAAAGCGAGTAAGAAAAAGAACCACAAATAGACGAAATAAAAGGGGTTATTCGTGTCCATTCGTGGTTAAAGTTTTTCGCGTTCTTTCGCGGTTAATTTTACTCGCACCAGACCGCGCAGGGCATTGGAGAGATAAACTGCGTCGGCGTTTAGCAAATCATCGCGATAGAGCTTCTGAATGCGCACGGATCTGGTGCGCAGAATCTCTTGACGCATAATACCGTCAAGTAACCCGCTCTCGAGCGGGGGTGTGAACCACTTTCCATTTTTCATGAGAAAAACGTTGCTGCGCGCTCCTTCGGTCAATTCCTCTCGTTCGTTGAAGAACAACGCATCAAAGCATTCCGTTTTCAGGCGGCGTAAAACGCGATCGTACAGACTGCGGGCAGTGGTTTTGTGACGCAGAAGAGGGTCGCTGGAATCCATGCGTTCGCGAGCTATCACAAATGATAGCTGCTCGGGAAGATCAATGAGAGCTTGACCTTGTACATCGATTTTACCGTCCTTCTCTAAGGTCAACCTGACTCGATGCGGACCTTCGGGTCTCTTCTTTTGGGTATCGTGAAGCGCTGCTCGAATGTGTGATTCGGAATACTCGAACCCAAAAAATCGAGCGGACGCTTTTAGTCGGTTTAAGTGAGCATCAATCAGTTGCAGCTCACCTCTCTGAAGCAGCAAGGTTTCCAAAATGGCAAAGTCGCAGGGCAATTCGGTAAGAAAACGAGCTTTCGACCAACATTCCGCATATTCCGAATTGGCAGATGAATCAGCGACGATACCACTTCCGACGTGCAGGCGTCCTCGGTTGTCCGGCATTAGCTCAATGGTACGAATGGCAACATTGAAGACGAAGTCGCCGCCCGGCTTGATGTGACCAATGGTGCCGGTATAGATTCCACGAGAAGATCGCTCAAGCCCGCTAATAATTTCCATCGCACGCATCTTTGGTGCACCAGTGACCGAACCGGATGGGAAAAGCGCTTTGAGCGTATGAAACAACGATCGATCAGGAACTCGCCCACTCACCTGAGAAACCATCTGGTAAACCGTGGGATATTGTTCGACGGCAAAGAGTCGATCTACTTGGACTGATCCGGTTTGCGCGATTTTACCCAAATCGTTCCGGATCAGATCGACAATCATGAGATTTTCTGCCCGATCTTTCTCCGATAGGTATAGATCTTTTGCCATCATCTGATCGGTTCCATTCTCGCCGGCTCTGGCCCTGGTTCCTTTCATCGGCTTTGAGACAAGTTCATCGCCACATCGCTCCAGGAAAAGCTCCGGAGAGAGCGACAGTATGACCCGGTCCGGAAGTGACAGGTACGCGCCGTAGTTGACCGGCTGAGATCGGCGCAACTTGCGATAAAGCGCCAAGGATGAACCGAAAAATGTAAAATCAATTCTCCAGGTAAGATTAACCTGGTAGACGTCTCCGCCGGCGATATGGCGAAGAGCCGATTCTACAGCAGCGGAGTAGTCGGGCCGGCCTACTTCGGCACGGATTTCCGCGATTCCGGAGGGCCGTTGAGCTGAGCCGGTCTTTTCTATGTGTTGGCTGAGCCATTTCGCAAACGCTTGATCTTGCAGCCATGTGGTTTCATCGAATAACCACGCCTGGAATGGCGCCCAAGGGTGCTCCTCAGCGACGATCTTTAGTTTGGGCTCGAACCAGGAGCCAACCTCATAGTCCGCTAGAACGATCGCGTGACAAGAGCTGCTGGCTTCGTCAATCGCTGCGCAGGCTACCTCCAACAGCTCTAGAGTCCGTGCCTCGATTACGCGAATTGGTTGCCCAAAAATCCACACTCCCGAGCTCGAGCGGTCAGGTCCCTTTCCATCTATCAGACCCGTCACCTGCCGGAAGTCAGGGCGCACTATCGGGGCAGTGGAACAAGGGAGTAGTGAAGGGTTGGAGTAATGCACGCTCCTATTTCTCATTTGTGGTATCTGCTATTTACTATCCGCTATCTGCTATTGTCACAGATGACTGATCTAGACAAAGAGTCCATCGTTCTGAGAGTTATTAACCGGAGAGAACATCGAAGGCGGCCTCAGCTCGCGAGGTGAAACAACCGCCCTTCCAGCGTCGAGGCGCTCAGCTACTCAGGATAGGCACCCACAACGTTCTGATCATAATCCACCAAGGCCCGGTCATTACGCCGGACTCCGGGCTGAGCATGTAGGCGGCCAGTTCACTTCGCGCTCGGTCTTGAGCTCAACAGGTTCCCCTCGATGTAATTCAGGTCGTTGGCAGCGAATAATCGCTTGGCTGGTCGATCAACGTTCGCTTCAGCAGATCAATCGATCGCCGCATGCCTTCCATTCTAGATAGAACAATATCCTCATGCTCGATGGATAGCCAGCCGTCATAACCGTTGAGACGGAGGCGATAACAAAACTCGCGCCACCATTGTTCACCGTGGCCATACCCTAACGTGATATAGCTCCAAGCCCTGTCCTTCACATTCTCGTGTCCGATAGTTTCCAACCGGCCGGTTAAACTTAGCGCTGCATCATTCAGATAGGTATCCTTGGCGTGCACATGATGAATAGCATCGCCAAGGGCATCGATTGCCGCCAATGGGTCGGCGCCCATCCAAAAGAGATGACTCGGGTCCAGATTTGCACCGACGATTGTTCCAATCTCCTTTCTCAATTTCAGTAGCGTTGGAACATTGTAAACGAGTTGGTGGCCGTGCAGTTCGATGCACAGTTTTGTTACACCGCACTCTCTGGCGAACGAAGCGAGCTTTTCCCAGTAAGGCAATAGCTTTTCGTTCCATTGCCAGTCGAGAATTTCCCGGTTCTCCGGCGGCCAGGCGCACGTGACCCAATTTGGCTTCAAGTCGTTCGGGCCGCCGGCTGGCAAACCGGACATCAAGACGATAGTGTGAACGCCGAGTGATTCGGCAACTCGGACCGTGTCGTAAACGATCTTGCTTTGCCGTTCTCCGTCGACGGGATGAAGCTGATTACCGCTGCAGTTGAGTGCCGCTAGTGATAGTCCATTTTGCTCAAACACCGACAAAAACTCCTGTCGCTTATCCTTGCTCTCCAAAAGAGATTGCAAGTGAGCATGCGGAGCGGCATTCCAGTTACCCATTCCGATTTCCAGAGCGGCAAGACCGAGATCGGCGGAGGCTTTCGCAGCTTCGTTGAATGAAAGATCCCCCAAACTTTCAGATACAGCGCACAGTTTCATTTTCGTCTCACGATTTTCTGGGACAGAAGGCCGTTGCCTGAATAGACCTTTGCGCGTGTGTCAGCATTAATCTGCCAGGTCACTTCTTGAGAGCTAATCTGGTCAGAGTCCGATCCGCTAAGCTGGCCAGTACGACAATGAGCCCCACAACGAGAATGTACCATTGGGGCTGAACGCCAAGGATGATGAGAAAACTTTGGATACCACGCAGGATAAAAGCTCCGAAGAGCGTACCAATGAGCGAAATTCGGCCTCCCGCTAAATGGCATCCGCCGAGAACCGCGGCGGCAATCGCAGAAAGTTCCATCGTTACGCCGAAACTGCCGTCGGCGTAACCAATGAAAGCGGCATCCAACACACCGGCGAATGCCGCGAGCACTCCGCTGACGACAAAAACTCCAAACTTTATTCTGCTAACGTTTACACCTCGGGAAAAGCTGGAGCCGGCATCGCCGCCCACGGCAAGGATGCGATTTCCGACCGGTGCTTCGAAGACCACCAGTTGAAGCACGACCAGGATAACTAGTGCCCAAATTACTCCGGTGTTAACTTCGGCGAAACCGCCGCCACCGACAGCGTTATAGACAAACTGCTGCCGAACGGTATTAGTCGCGGCAAAAGAAAAACCAGAGGTGACGGCATAACCAATACCCTGAAACAGAAAAAGCGAACCCAGAGTTACCAGTAACGATGGTATACCGACTAACGCGACAAAAACACCGTTCATCGCGCCGATAAGGATTCCGCAGGCTAGAGCGGCCAGGAGCGCAATGCCGCTACCGGCGATGGGAGCCAGGCCAAGAAATGTCAGTGCGCCGATTCCAGAAACTGAGCCAACCGATATGTCGATTTCGCCCGTAGCGATGACGATTGCTTCCCCGAAGGCCATAACGGCTAACACCGCCGTGAGCTGTGATATTGATTGCAGATTGCCAACCGAGAGCCAGCTTCCCTGGGTTGTAACTGCGAAGCCCAAAGAAATCAGAACCACCAAACTGATTGTGATCCCTTCCGGATGCCTGCGTACAATACTCCCAATGAACTGCCTCATGCAGATTTCACCCCTTTCGCCGGCGCCCGGCCACCATCCCGGATGATTCCCTCTAGCGCGTCCGCGCTCATCGCATCTCGCGGAACATCCGTGACCTTGCGGCCGTTCTCCAGAATAACGATCCGGTCGGCAATTCGATGAATCTGGAAAATATCGTGGGTGATATAAATCACGAGCAGCCCTTGTCGCTTCAATTGTACCGCCAGCTCATTGACATGAGCCCGTTCGCGTACCGAAAGATGATTGGTGGGCTCATCCATGATAATGACGCGATTGCGGAAAGTAACCGCCCGCGCAATTTTGAACGTTTGCTTTTCGCCCCCAGAGAGCAGGGCGATCTCATCATCCACATCAACCGTGTCCCGCAATCCGAAGTCGTGGACGACCTTCGCGCTGGTCTCACGGATCTTTTTCTTGTCAAGAAATGGCAAGCCAAAGATGCGCTTGATCGGTTCTCGCCCCAAGAAATAATTACGTCCAACCGATAGGTTGTCGCATATTCCAATCGTTTGCTGGATGCATTCCAGGCCTAGATCGATGGCTTTCTTGGGATGGAACTTTGTTATCCTTTCCCCGTCAAAATAGACTTCACCATAGGTGGGGGGAATAATCCCTGAAATAATTCGAATCAGAGTGGTCTTACCCGCTCCATTATCTCCCACCAAGCCTACTAGCTCTCCTTGATAGAAATCGACGCTGACATCGGTAAGCGCCTGAAAGTTTCCATAGGAAAGGGAGACATTCTTGATGCTGATAAGCGGTTTTTTTGAGTCAATGGCCTGGTCTGTTTCGCCATCAATTTCGGTCCTCATTGTTTGCGTCCTCCAAGGGATATTATCAGGCGGATCTCAGCCTCTTCGATAAGAGGGTATTAATGGTCACGACGATGAGAAGGGCGATCCCGACAAAGGATATATACCACGAAGGGGGGGCGCCCAGGGCGATCATTTGGGCGCGAACTGCCGTGAAGAAGAACGCGCCCAAGATGGTACCGAGAATGGTTCCTCTGCCACCAGTAAGCAGAGTTCCGCCCACGACTACAGCGGCAATCGACTCCAGTTCCATCCCGGTACCCAGAGAAACACTGGTCTCAGGTTGGTTAGTGAGGGTCACAATCGCCGACAGACCCGCGAAAACCGAGCAGAGACAAAACGCCAAGGTTCTAACCCGGTTTACTGGAACTCCTTGAGACTCTGCGCTGGCCGGATCTCCGCCCAAGGCCAGCAAATGGTTTCCAAATCGCGTTTCGTAAAGGGTAACAGCGCAAAGAAACCCGAGAAGCAGGAGCAGCAAAAACCCATTCTCGATCCGAAGCCAGTGACCACCGAAGAGTTGCGCGAGCCAGTTCTCCCGAGCTGCTTGCGGTACTCCGGTGACCCCTCCATGGGTTGTCACGAAAACCAGCCCGCGATAAAAAAACAGACCACCGAGCGTCACAATCATCGAGGAGAGCTTTCCGCGGATTACGAGCACGGCATTTACCAGGCCGATCAATAACGCCAAAAGTATTGCCAAAATGAATGAGAGTAGGACGCTAATATTACTATTCTCCAAGCCAGCGAACGTAATCCCAACGATCCCGTAAACGGAGCCGACGGAGAGATCAATTTCGCGAATGAGAATGACAAACGTTTGTCCGATCGCCAGGAGGCCAAGAATCGCTGTGTACTGGCCAATGTTACTAATAGTGCCCCAGTCGAACCATTGTTGTGGGTTCCAGAGGCTGAACAGAGCGAAGATGAAAATGCAGCCAATGATTATGCCAATGTCTGTACGCCTTAGTAATTTCCGCATTTGGCCTCCCCGATCGGTACTCGTTTCCTGAATCGCGTGGAAGGAGATATCTTACCGTTACGGTCACGCCCCTTGATCGTTTACCAGGTGATCTGCTTCTTGTAGGCGTCCTCCCCGATGACGGCTTTCACGAATTTTATCCACTGATCAACATTACTCTGATTGATGACTACCGGTCCGGTAATGACATCGTTGAGGGGGTACATTCCCATTTTCTTATAGAAGTAAAGAATCTCCATGGGGAGATAACCTTGGAGCCAGAAACCTTGACTGTGCGAGGCAAGGATTTTCCCGTCCTTGATGCCTTCAAGAGAGTTTGGGCTGTCATCCACCGTGACGACCGTCAACCCTTTGTCAGAGAGTTTCGGCTTTAATCCCATCTGGTCGGCAACGCTGTAGGCCCAAGGGCAGGACAAAGTGCCCAGTGAAAAGATGTAATTCACATCCTTGTGCGTGCTCAAATAAGACTGCATGATGCTGCGAGCCCGGGCCGGGTCGGCACCGATGATCAACTCATCAACGCTCACGCCAATTTTTTTCATCACATCTGTCATCCCTCGACAGCGCGCCTTCAGGCCTTGATGAGTGGCGTCGTGGTTAGCACACATCATTTTGGTTGGCTTGGGAATCTTGCCTGCATTGACTTGCTCGATGACATACTCCCCGAGCTTCGTACCCGTGAGATATTCATCTCCGCCCACGTAAGTGAGATATTTGATCCGCTGGTCTGGAGGGCGGGTATCGGCAATGTTGAAGGCGACTACTGGAATGCCGCTGCTGACCGCCTTGTCCAATATCGGTTGAAGAGCTTCACTGTTCAAGATCGGGACAGCGATGCCGTCGGGATGAGTGGCGATTGCCTGGTTCAGGATCGCAATGAAATTTTGCAGACTGTATTCATTGGTCGACAAGTACTCAGTTTTTACGCCGGGGTACTTCTCCTCGAAGGTCTTCATCGAAGTGGTTAACCAATTCATGTTCGGGTCGTTGGAGCCGATGTGGGATACCATGACGAACCGATAGTGATCGCCTTGAGCAAATACTGCTTCGGCGAACGAGAGGGACAGCAAGAGCGACAGAGCGCCCAAGAATCGCTTCATTTTTTGAGCCTTTCTAAATAGGCGTCGCAGCTTAGCTCCCCATGTTAAGCGGCGAGCCAAGGGGGGAATTTCCGGGCCTCAGTATTGAGCGGGCAAGTGGTGCTCGCGAAACTAAACCCGGTTCTGAGAGAACCTTTCTCACGGGGGGGTACCAATTAGTAGTCTAAGATCAAATAGTTAATCAATCAAAACGTTCTAATAAGAATGGAAGCAAACTTCGCCCAGGCTACGTCGCCAGGGAAGCAAATGATTGCAGCGTACTCCTCTTTGCGGCGGGGCACGGTAGGGCTCGCTCCACGAAGAACGCCGGGAACTGAATCCTAGTGCGTGCGCTTCTCCAACAAAAACAAATGCCATCCGTTTTCCGCGGAGCGGAGTCGGAGCAGCCCGACTCCGCAAAGCCTGCGTCGCGGCCAGCTTTATACTCTTCCTGCAACTCTGTACCGGGGCGCGCCAAAGCGCAGCGACGGCGGCCTGTCGAGACGGCGAGGGACTTTTCATATCGCATCCGCAAACTAAGGTTCAGGTTGGCCTTCAAATCCGACAGGCTGCTTCGTCGATACCCAAGCTCCGGAAAGGCTCGACTGTTCTATCGCCTCGAGGATCTCTTGATTCCTGGTTCCGAAATCAAAATTCGGTGAGCAGCCTTGGTCGCTGCAGATACCTTCCACCAGATCGTGGATCTCGATGACTTTGATGTCGAAATACCCGAGCCCGCCACCGGCAAAATCAAAGCCAAAGAATCCCGAATATTGTGGAACTTGCGATCCGCAATAGTAAGTGGTAAAACCTCGATCGCGTTTTTCCTTGCTCATGCGGAACACCTGAAGTTCGTTGAACCTCTCCCCGTCGTTAACGATCGTACCTTCCGTCCCCGAAACCTCCCACGTGATTCCAAAAACGCGTCCAGCACAGATGCGGGAAGCCTCGATGACCCCTGCAGCTCCTGATGCGAACTTGACCAGAGACTGGACTTGGTCATCGTTCTCTACCATTCGCTTCTTTGCGGATTCTGCGATCTTGCTGCTGTAACCAGCATCAAATTCAGCAACCGCACGCTGCTTGAAGAAGGTCTGACTTTGCGCAGAGACCGCTGTGATATCGCCGACCAGGAACTGGGCAACCGAAATAGTATGCGCTCCGAGGTCCCCCAGCGCTCCCGAGCCGGCCAATTCTCGCGAACAGCGCCAGGACCAAGGCAAAGATGGATCATTGAAAAATCCTTGGTCAAAAGTGCCACGGAAACGGACCACTTGGCCTATCTCTCCCCGTTCGATGATCTGTTTAGCCAGTAGAGCGGCCGGAGTCTTGATGTTGTTGAACGCTACCATCGTTTTTACGCCAGCTTTCTTCGCCGCTGCAGCCATCCGTCTGGCCCCCTCCACCGTTACTGCCATCGGTTTTTCGCAATAGACATTTTTCCCGGCTTCGAGGGCCGCTAGAGCCACTTCCACATGGAGAAAATTCGGAGTGGTAATATCGACCAGATCGATCTTTGGGTCTTCCACCAGCTGTCGCCAATCACCGTAAGCGTTCTCGAAGCCGAAACGAGCTCGGGCCTCCTCTGCTAAGGCATCATTCTGATCAGCGATAGCGTACAATTCAGGTTTGGCAGCAAGGTCTCGATACAGGATTCGAGCACGGCGGTAAGCATCAGCGTGCGCTTGTCCCATAAACCCAGAACCAACCAGCCCAATATTTAACGACTTCGACATAGGAATATATCCAAATCCAATTTCCGAATTTGCCTATTAAAGAGACGCGCAAGCGTCTCCTTTAATAGCCTCCTAACCCGCATTGACCGTGTGGTTTTCTCAGAACGCATGATTTAAGCGGGTTAGATCGACGACATATTGGAACGCCTTCTCCGCGTTTAGCTTTGGGGGAGCCTTGACCGGATCTTGTTCTGCCTCGACGATCAACCAGCCGTTGTAGCCGGAGCTCCGAACAAATTCGGCGACCGGAGAAAAATCAACATCGCCTTGGCCTGGAACAGTAAAGACTCCTTCCCTTACAGCCGCATTGAAGGTGACATCGTTCTCCCGCGCCCAACTCAAGACACTGTTGCGCACATCCTTCAAATGAATGTGCACGATTCGGTTTCCGAAGCGCTGGATCACCTCACCGTAATCGGCGCCCGCCGCGCGGGCGTGGCCCGTATCCAAAAGGACTCCGACATCGTCACTAGTGGCGGCAAAGAATGCGGCGATCTCATCCGCATTCTCAACTAACATTTTCAAATGATAGTGGTAGGCCAGTTTCATGCCTCTGCTGCGAACTCGCTGGGCGAATTCGTCCATTTTTGAGGCGTAACTTGGTAAATCGGTCGATCCCAATTTAGGGGAAAGACCGAGACGCGTGTCCCAAGGGGAATCCGAAGGCATTAACCCGCACTCGCCATAGATGAAGACATTACAGTTGCACGCTTCTAAGAGGCGAACATGACCCGCCGCTGCCTTCCATTCTTCCTCGAGCGACCTTTCCGTGAGAAATCCCGAGTACCAACCAGAGACCAATTGCAGGCCGTATTCAGAAAGCTTCGGGAGAAGTTCCTCCGACTTCCTCGGAAACTTTCGACCTAGCTCCACACCTTCGTATCCAATCTCGGCGGCTTCTCTTAAGCATACTTCGAGCGGGATGTCTCCTCCTAACTCGGGCAGGACATCGTTGGTCCAGCTCAGCGGACTAACTCCTATTCGGAATTGAGGTTTCGAAACCTGTAGAGTCATCTCTGATTGTCCCCAGATTGTGCAAACGAGGAGAGGTGCTTCCCTCCACATCTTTCAAGTCGCCGAGCTTTCATCGGAATCTATGATTAGAGTCGAACTTTTATGGGCATTCCGGTCTTCAGCGACTCAGTGGCTTTGTCAGCCAGCAACTGCGCCCTCAGCCCGTCCTGAAGGGATGGGCTAGGCGCAACCCCCTGAGTGACTGCTCTCACAAAGGCGTCCAAGGCTTGGTAATAACTCTCCTCGATTCGCTCGAACCAGCCGGGATGGAGTCCATCTGCAATCACCTTTCGCCCTTTGTAAAGGGACATGCCCCGGAAATTCTGGCGCCGTGACACCGCTAGCCCATCCGATCCGAAGACTTCGATTCTCTCGTCGTAGCCGTAGGCCGCACGCCGTGAACAATCGATTTGACCAAGCGCACCCGAAGCCATTCGCAAGGAGACAACTGACGTATCGACGTCGCCCGCTTCGCCGATCGCCGCGCTCACCAGCGCGCCGCCAATCGCGTAAACTTCGACCGCTTCATCGCCAGTCAACCAACACAGCAAATCGAAAAAATGGATAGTTTGATCGCGCATTTGCCCGCCGGAAACCTTGACATACTCAATCGGCGGAGGCTGCGGACCGCGGCTCGTGAGCTGAACGATCTCAATCTTGCCGACTTCGCCTCGGTCGATGGCCTGTTTCACTGCCGCATGATTGGCATCGAATCGGCGGTTGAAACCAAGCATCACGGGAATTCCCGCCGCCCGAACGGTTCTCACCGCTTGTTCCGCTTCCTCATAATCGAGACCGATCGGCTTTTCGCAGTAGACAGCTTTCCCCACCTGCGCGGCCTGCTGAAGGTAATCGACATGGGTATTCGTCGGCGAAGCGATCAGCACGGCTTCGATCTCCTTGCGATCAAAAATTTCTCTGACGTCGGCTACGACCTTGGCGCCGGTAGGCGCCGCGACCCGCTTGGCAGACTCCAAGTTCGCGTCGCTCACCGCCACCAACTCCGCTCCTGGGTGGACGGCAATATTTCTAGCATGAACCGAACCGATGAAACCGGTCCCTACCACTGCTACTTTCAACATTCGTTCTATCCTCTTGGTCTTGATCTTTCAGCTTGCCTCGATCGTAGTCCAGACCCCTCCAGACGCGTAAGATCGCATTGCGCCCTCGACGAAGGCTACGCCGCGAAACCCGTCCGACGCATCCGGGAAACCTAGCTCCGGCTTCGAGTATGGCTGTCCTGCCGCTTTCGCCAGCAGTGCATCTGCGACCTCAGTGTACAGATTCGCAAACGCCTCAAAAAAACCTTCCGGATGCCCCAACCCGACACGTGTCCACCGGTTCGCATCCGGCGAGAGCCAGCCGGCCCCTTGCGCCAGGATCTGAGGCGGACCGTCAAGCGGGCAGTAGCGCAGGTGCTGTGGATCCTCATGGCGCCAGGCTAGACTCCCTCGCTCACCGTACACGCGAATCCGCAAGCCATGTTCATTGCCGACGGCCGCCATCGAAGCCCAGAGCGTTCCGCGAGCCCCATTGGAAAACCTGAGCAGCATATCCGCGTTGTCTTTGATCGCTCGACCCGGAACGATCTGGCTTAATTCTGCAGCCACTTCGGTGACATCGAGTCCGGTTATAAACCGCGCCAACTGGTGGGCATGAGTGCCCAAATCGTAAAGCACGCTCGCATCACCTAATAGATCCGGATCGGTCCGCCAGATGGCTTGCGGATGCCCTTGTTTTTCCAAAAACCTTGCCGCCCAACCGGAGGCGTGTTCGGCTTGGATCACTCGGATTTCGCCCAGCTCACCGTTTCGAACCATCCGGGCAGCGTGTCGCACCATCGCATAGCCCGAGTAGTTATGGGTCAGGCACAGGATCAACTCTCGCTTCTCCGCTAGAGCCTTCAATTCCCTTGCTTCTCCCACCGAAAGACAAAGCGGCTTGTCGCAGATAACGTGAATACCGGCTTCCAGGAACCTCTTCGCAATCTGATAATGACTGTCGGTCCGTGTCACAACGCTGACGACCTCAATTCCATCCGCGCGCTTAGACTCGACCATTGCCATCGCTGCGTAGTCACCGTAAACCCGGTCCTCTGGTATCCGCAGTCTCTGTGCCGCAGTCAGCGATTTCCCGCGGTCTCGGGAGAATACCCCGGCGACTAATACGTATCGATCGTCCAGGCGCATCGCCGTCCGATGGGTTTCGGCGATACCTGCCCCTGGTCCACCTCCCACCATTCCCACCCTGATTTGTCTCTGTGCGTTAGCTAACATAGTTCCGGCTCTGGTAACTAAGCGAGCTGCTGGCCCCCGGAAGCCTTACGAATGACGCCTGAACCAAAGCCGAATCGAGGCGTCGCTAATCCGACGAGTGCTGTTGTCGGTACCGCCTCGGCATTTCTGGCTTTCATCAGTTCGGGGAGCAATCTGCGCGGCTTGATCAAAATTGGTCGAAAGCTTTCGGCCAAGAGATCCGACTCTCTTCGCGTCGAGCTATTCTACCAACTGGTGTCGCGGAGCCTAAAGAATCAGCAAAAGGCGCGCAAATGAAAAGGACAACCTGAGGCGTTTTCTGTCATTTCCCTCACAACTCTATCCCGGCTCCGTGATAAGATTCTTTCACGGAATCTTCTTTCCTTCCGCCCACCGCCTGATGGCCAGTGCCACATCAACACGCGATCTCTACGAGCGTCTCCGATTGTGCCTACAACTACGCAAAAAGAACATCGCGGTGGGCGATACATCAAATCCGACGATGTTTTCTTTCATCTTTATTGCCACGGAGTAACGGCAATATTTGTTGTGTTGATGACAAAACTCTTGCACAATTCCTTTCATGACCGGCTCGCGCATCACCATGATCGACGTAGCCAGAAACGCCGGGGTGAGCGTCGCCACGGTCGATCGTGTCCTCAATCGGCGAGCACCGGTGAGACAGGCCACGGCTCAGCGTATTCTCAAAGCCGCTCAAGAATTGCAATATTATGCCTCACCTTTACTGAGATCGTACATCCAAACTCTGCGGGTACCAGTTCGTTGCGCGATTCTACTGCAGCGCCGGACGACGGCATTTTACCAGGCGCTGGCATCAGCTTTGCGGCAAAAAGCTCATGCCCGACCTGAAATTGGTGCGGATCTGATTATCGAGTTTGTCGACGCGGTAAATTCGACGGCGGTGGCGGACCGGATTCGGAATGTGAGCCCACAGGTCGACGCACTGGCGGTGGTAGCACTTGATCACCCGCACATATCCCAAGCGATAGGAGAAGCGGCAGAACGCGGCGTACGAACCGTAGCTCTGGTTTCTGACCTGTCTTCCGAAGAGAAGTACGATTACGTTGGAATCAATAACCGAAGCGCAGGCCGTACCGCCGCATGGTTTCTGACCCGGCTAGCCCGAAAAACCACCGGAACTATCGGCGTTATTACCGGCAGTCACCGTTACTTGTGTCAAGAAAGCCGCGAAAGCGGTTTCCGCAGCTTCTTCCGAGAACAAGCTCCTCGTTTCCACGTATCTGAAGCAATCGTCTGTCTCGATGATGCTGCGATCGCCTATGATGCGGCACGCGAGTTTCTGGAAACTCATTTCGATTGTGTTGGTATATACAACGCCGGTGGCGGTGAACAAGGAACTTTACAGGCATTGAAGGAGTTCGGCCAACGCCGTCACATCCCTTTTGTCTGTCATGAGCTAACCAATGCTCGCGAAGCCCTAATTTCCGGCACCGCGGATATCGTTATCGATCAAAACCCGGAGAATTTGGCGGAACGATGTTTGAGCGCCCTTCTCGCCTCTCGAGATGCCAGCGCGTCCAGAACACGTTCGGAAGCAGTTCCATTTGGGGTCTATACCAGCGAAAACCTTTGAAATTCTGGCCTTAGAATTCCGGCTTCTGAATACAATCCTCCGATCCGGCCAACCGACGTCCGACGACCTGCACCAGAAAGGGTCCAACCACCAGCACGCTAACCAATCGAAGGGAATGAACGGCCAGTATTAGAGCTGCGTCCGCTTTCAGGTCGGCAGCCATTGCTGCCACGGAGTCCAATCCGCCAGGAGTTGCGGCCAGATAGGCGCTCAACAGATCAATTTTCAGCAACGGCATCAAACAGATCGCCAAGAGCGCCGAGATCCCCAAAAGGAAGATGTTGCTAAGCAGGACGAATAAGCCGAGCCGTCTGAGCTGGTCAACGACAGCAGCGTCAAAGTTCGAACCGATCTGCAGACCGAGAACTAAATAAGCAGTCCCAAGAATTGCCGGCGGCCAGGGAGCAGCCGGTACCCCAATGATTCCGGCCAAGGCGGCCAGGACCGCAGGGATGATGATGGTACCGGCTGGAATCCGAAAACGAGTACCGAGGGCTGCTCCGATCAGAGCAATGATTGCGGAGATCAAATAATGAAGAGGTTTGGCCAGATGAACGGCAGGAGGCCGTGTTATCGGATGACCTCCGCCAGCCGAAGGGCCGGCGAAGTGGCCCACCAGTGAGATCGTCGCAAGAATAGCCAACAAGCGGCCATACTGCATCACGGTTACCAGCCGGACATCGGCCCCGAGCGAATCGCTCATCGCAATCATTTCGCCCGCACCGCCTGGCAACGCGCCGAGAAGCGCAGTGCCTGGTTGAAGGTCAGTTAACCGCTGCACGACAATTCCGATGATGGTGGTGAGCACCAACATTGCGAGTACTAATGCAATCACAGGCACCCAATTAGCAGCTATCGTCTGCAGTGATTTTGCGGTGATAGAGAAGCTGAGCATCACGCCGATCACGGATTGAGCCAGACGATACAGAAACAGGGGAAATCGAATCACTGGCCGGTTGGTAATAGAAAATGTGGCCGCAACCAGAAGCGGGCCGGTAAGAAACGCGGCCGGCAAGCCAAGTGCCCCCATCGCGAAACCCGGCTAGAACCGAAAGAGCCAATAAAACCAATTTCAATTGCCTTCCCTCAAAGCCTTCAGAATTTCAAAGGTGGCACGCACCCGTCCGAGACGCGGAAAGATATTTTGGGTCGCGAAATCATGCTGCGTTTTGCTGAAACTTGTCATGGCATCTTCCACCAACACTAGTTGATACCCAAGCTCATAAGCGCTGCGAGCAGTCGACTCGACACCGAAATTCGTCGCTATTCCGCCGATTACGATCGTATCAACATGCCGGCGCCTCAATTGCAGATCCAACTCGGTGCCGTAAAAGGCACCCCACTGCCGTTTTAAAATAAGGATGTCATTCTCTTGCGGTTTCACGGCCGGCTCGCACCAGCCCTCCGGCTCCGCAGCAGGAAGAGGCGCCTTCGCGTCGGTGATGAGATTCAGCGCAGCTGGTCCAGACGGGAAAGCGACTCGGACCAGGAAAACGGGAGCGTTGAGGTCGCGGAACTGGTTGGCGAGCAGGGATGCGTTTTCCACCACGGCCGCGGTCGGATGCGGCTCAACCGGGAAACTGGTGATCCCCTTTTGTAAATCGATCAACACGAGCGCGGTTGATTTGGGGAAAAGCGTGAGTGATGGCATGATACTCTCCATATGCGGTGGTGCTGTGTCCTTGAGATTGAGGGTTCACCGATCGCAGGCGAACGGCATCACCCTAAAACATGATGACTTCCTCACATTTTAAACCAATATGACGGTGCCGTCATATTTGTCAAACGCTCAGCCCAAGCAACCCCGGCAGAAAAGGGGCGAACGCCGAGTAGCGGCATTGTTAGCCGCGGCGGCCGAAGTGTTCGCCGAGACCGGATATCGGGCGGCGACCATGAGTTCCATTGCCGAGAAGGCGGGTGCACCGATCGGCTCGCTCTACCAATTCTTTCCGAGTAAGGCAGCGGTCGCGGATGGTTTGCTCTCCCGTTATCTGAGCGAAATGTCCGCACGGTGGAAAGAACTCGATGAACGGCTGCCGACGATGAATCTTAAAGAGTTCTCCCATGAACTTATCCAACATCAGATCGAATTCTTTCGGGAGCGCCCGGCGTTTACTGAATTGATCGATGCAACCTCACTGTTGTCACGATCCGGTCTTCGTTCGGAGGCCAGAGCTATTTTCACACGCAACGTTCAACGCTTCCTGCAAGTCTTCGCGCCAGATATACCGGTTGACCGTCTGCGACACATTGCCGATGTGACGGTGCAGCTAGCTAAGGCGGCAAACGCTCTGAGCAAGCATGTGTCCCGCCGGGACACCAAAGCGGTCACGGAGGAAATGGAATTTGTGTTGAACAGCTACCTGGAAAATCGGTTGACAGCCTGGAGGAGGAAGGGAACGGGGAATAGCAGATGATGCAGCGTATGCTTGATCCTCCTGGCTCAGGAACCCGGGAGCGCACGCGCTTTTAGTACAGATCTGGCCTTTCGGATCGAGCAGCAGTTCCTGAGGCGGAGCATCAGGCTTTGCTATCTGCTATTTAACGCAACAAAGCCTGCAAACCTACTAAGAAAGTAGCCTTTTCTGCTGGAAGTCTTTTGCCATCGGAAACTTTGTTCTCAATGAGGTCCGGCCGCCTCGGAATGGAGCGATCTAATCCTCAGCGAATCCTTTATGGGCAAAGAAATTCGTCTGAACGCTTTTGATATGAATTGCGTAGGTCATCAATCTCCGGGGCTATGGAGGCACCCGAGAGACCGCTCCGCCGCCTACAAGGACCTGGAATATTGGAGCCAGCTCGCCCAGATCTTGGAAAAAGGAAAGTTTGATGGCTTATTCGTCGCCGACGTACTTGGAGTTTACGATGTTTATCATGGTACGGCTGAACACGCGATTCGGCAGGCGACGCAGATCCCTCTCAATGATCCGCTTTTAGTAGTACGGGCGATGGCTCAGGTTACCGAGCATCTGGGATTCGGGGTAACTTGCTCATTGACGTACGAGCATCCTTACCCATTCGCGCGACGCATGTCGACACTGGATCATCTCACCAAAGGCCGAGTAGGATGGAACATCGTCTCCTCCTACCTCGACAGCGCGGCTCGCAATTTTGGAATGAAGCAACAGGTGAAACACGATGACCGGTACGCTGTCGCCGACGAGTATATGGAGGTCTGCTACAAACTTTGGGAAACCAGCTGGGAGGATGACGCAGTAATGCGAGACACTCAGACCGGAGTATTTACTAATCCGGAGAAAGTTCACCGGATAGAGCATTATGGAGAGTACTTCCAAGTCCCCGGCTACCATCTCTGCGAGCCTTCTCCGCAAAGGACTCCGGTTCTCTATCAGGCAGGAGCATCTCGACGCGGAAAAGATTTCGCGGCCAGGCACGCGGAGTGTGTCTTTGTCGCAGCCCGACCAAGACAATTCTGAAAAACTATGTGGGCGATATCCGACGGCGCGCGGCAAGTTTCGGCCGTGACCCGGCCAAGCTGCTCTTCTTTAATCTTTCACGGTGATCGTGGCTCCGACCGAAGTGGCGGCAAAACGCAAGCATGAAGAATACCGCCGGTATGTGAGCTATGATGGCGCGCTCGCTTTGGTCTCGGGTTGGACTGGGA